>Ga0315277_10008655_pt1 | contig 13050 bp, 10 predicted proteins | sample YL17G05_15_MG_FD_203695 | JGI IMG/M metagenome (GOLD analysis project Ga0315277, IMG submission 203695) | Sediment microbial communities from Yellowstone Lake, YNP, Wyoming, USA - YL17G05_15 | ecosystem: Environmental > Aquatic > Freshwater > Lake > Sediment | place: USA: Wyoming | collected...
CTGGTCTTGATCTTCTTGCCCGGCGGCTTGAAGCGTTTGACAAAGGTGTAGAGGGAGCAATGAGGACAAGGAATATCGTCTTGATTGTCCTGGGATTCATCGCCTTGGTTTTCCCGCTGGTTGTCCGATCGGATTACTATCAGCACTTGGTCATCATCGCCCTCATGTGGGTTGCCATCGGCTCAGCCTGGAACCTCCTGGCAGGATACACCGGCCAGGTCTCCTTCGGTCATGCCATCTTTTTCGGGACCGGCGCCTATACAGCGGGGATATGCGCCACAAAGCTGGGGATATCCGCCTGGTGGGGCATGGCCTTCGGGGGCATCGTGGCCATGATTCTTGCCCTTTTTGTGGGCTGGGTCTGTTTTAGATTGCGGGGCCCCTACTTCGCCCTGGCGACCCTCGCGGGTGGGGAAATCATCAGGCTCATCGCCACCAACTGGGAAAGCCTCACCGGCGGCATGGTGGGCATTCTTATCATCCCGACTTTCAGAAGCAAGCTGCCTTATTATTACATTGCTTTGGTGCTTGCCTTTCTTTGTATTTGTGTCATCTATTTGGTGATGAAAACAAAATGGGGTTACTACTTCATATCCATACGGGAAGATCAAGATGCTGCTGAGTCCCTGGGCATAAACACCACATTGTATAAAAATGTCTCCCTTTTGATCAGCGCCTTCTTTACAGGCATGGCCGGGGCTTTTTATATGAACTACATGGCTTTCATCGATCCCCATGTCGTATTTTCGCTCCACTACATATCCATCATGGCCATTTTGGTCGGCATTGTGGGGGGGGTAGCCACCACCATGGGTCCGGCTGTCGGCGCCTTTGTGATGGTGGGCGTCCAGGAAACCTTCAGAAGCGCCTTTTTTGGACTCGCACCCAAGTGGGTAAGCCAGGCCCATGCGCTCGTCTTTGGTCTTCTGGTCATATTCGTTATCATGTTCCTGGCCAATGGGATCGTGGGCGACTGGGAAAAAATCAAAAGAAGTCTATTCCGGATCAAGGTCTCGAGTTCTTAGGGAAGGAAGCTATCAATGGCGCTCCTGGAAATAAACGGGCTGGTCAAGGTGTTCGGGGGGTTAAGGGCGGTCGATGCTGTCACCTTCCATGTGGAACAAGGCGAAATCCTAGGTCTTATTGGCCCTAATGGCTCGGGAAAGACCACGATCTTTAACTGCATCAGCAATTTTTTTCCCATCACCGCCGGCGACGTCCTGTTCAAGGGAAAAAGCATCAAGGGACTGAAGACGCACAAGATTTGTCACCTGGGCATCGTGCGAACTTTTCAGGTGGTTAAGCCCCTGGCCCGCATGACGGTTCTGGATAATGTCACAGCCTCTGCCTTTTGTCGCGTCAACAGCCTCAAAGAAGCGAAAGATGAGGCCTATAAAGCCCTGGATTTCTGCAATCTTTCGAGTGAAAAAGACAAATTGGCAAAAAGCATGCCCATTGGAGGAAGAAAAAGGCTTGAGATCGCACGGGCGCTGGCCACCAAGCCGGAACTCCTGCTTCTTGACGAGACGGCAGCGGGGCTCAATCCTTCAGAACTGGATGAGGCCATAGAGCTCATCCAAAGGATCCGGGATACGGGCATCACCATCCTGATCGTCGAGCATATCATGAAGGTGATCATGACCATTTCGGATCGGATCCACGCCATCAATTTCGGCCAGACGATTGCTGAAGGGACCCCGCAAGAGGTGGCCAACAATCCAGCGGTCATCGAGGCCTATCTGGGAGAAGAGTATGCTCAAGGTTAACGGGATAGACGTCTTTTACGGAGACCTCCAAGTCTTGTGGGACGTCTCCTTCGAGGTCAGGAAACAGGAAATCCTGGTTCTGATCGGGGCCAACGGGGCCGGCAAATCGACGACCATCAAGAGCATCTCCTCCTTGCTGACGCCAAGAAAAGGAAGTATTGAATTCAATGGCATTCGCCTGGATAAAATCCCCGCCCACAAGATCATCGAGCTCGGGATTGTCCATATCCCGGAAGGCCGACGGCTTTTTCCGCTAATGAGCGTGGAAGAAAACCTGATTATGGGCACCCTTTATGGCCAGGCCAAGAAGAATCGTTTCGAGTCCATAGAACGTGTCTATGAACTTTTCCCCAGGCTGAAAGAGAGGAAGAAACAGCTTGGCGGCACCTTGTCCGGCGGAGAACAACAGATGCTCGCCATAGGCAGAGGGCTCGCCTCCCTTCCGGTTCTGATGATGTTTGATGAGCCTTCTCTGGGCCTGGCCCCGATTTTGGTGCAGGAGATTTTTCACATGGTGAAAAGGGTCAATGAAGAAGGTGTGACCGTCCTTCTGGTCGAGCAGAATGTCACGCAGACCCTGGCCATGTGCCACCGGGCTTATGTCCTGGAAAACGGCCGGATCGTACTTCAGGGGACAGGCGAAGAATTAATGGATAATCAACATGTGAAGGAGGCCTATTTGGGCATCTGAAACCAGGCCAACGCGGCGACTGCCGCATCATTCAGAAGGAGATGAGGATCAATGCCGATAAAGAACGAAGCCAGCATTGGGGACGAGCATATCAGGGATGTCCGGGCCGCGATCGAGCACAGGGCCACGTGGTTTTACTGCCTGCTCGATGAGGCCAGAAAAAAGGGCCTTGACTGGGATGACTTTGCCCGCAAGGCGATTTTTCGGGTCGGCTGCTTTCATGGTGAGCGGAATTTCACTGAGACGAGCGATTTAAAGGAGTTTCCGCGACAGTTTCCCAGCGAACTGGGCAAGAAAGTGTTCGAGATGAAGGTCGTGGAATCGACCCCGGACCGTTACGTCGTCGAATTTCATTATTGCCCCCTGGTTCATGCCTGGCAGAAGCTGACGGACAGTGGGGAGGAGATCGCCCTTCTCTGCGATATCGCCATGGAAGGGGACCGGGGCATTGCCAGTGCGTTCCCGGCCTTTAAGTTCGATATCGAGAAAAAGATCGCCGAGGGCGGCGACGTGTGCCGTCTCGTCTACACTCTGAAACCAAAACGGGCTTGACCGGTTCTTGAGGCGCATGCCCCCTGACAGGGCTGAAGGGTATAAAGAAGGCCTGGCCCACATCTAAACCTTTAGCCGTGAAGCCGCATCATTCCGGCCAGGAAGAAAAGTTTGATAAACAAGAACCGTTCTACCTAAAAGCAACAAGACCTTTGACTCGCCCGCTTCTACTGAAGGAGTACGATATGGCCGGTAATCTATTACATGATGTTTTTGACATGCATGTTCACTGCGCGCCAGATATCGTGGAACGTAAAACGGACGACATCGAACTGGCCAAAGCGGCCGCGGATGCAGGCATGGGAGGTATTTTGCTCAAGTCGCATTGCGGGTCGACCGTGGAACGCGCCTATTTGGTGAAGCAGATGACCCCAGGGCTTCACGTTTATGGGGGCGTGGTCCTCAACCTCCCGGTTGGGGGTCTGAATCCCAATGCCGTCGAAATCTATGTCCGGATGGGTGCCAAAGAAATCTGGATGCCCACATTTTCGGCTCAGGCCATGTCTGAAACGAGGCGCAAGCAAAAAATAGAGACAAAGGAAATTGCGCCACAGGGCAATGCAAATATAGATCCGCCCGCCGCCATCAAAAATGGATGGAAGAGGGGGAATTGGCCGTGGTACAGGAATGGTCTTGGCATCTCCATTCTGGGCGAAGATGGCAAATTGCTCCAAGAAGTCTGGCAGATTCTTGAAATTATGGCGACAGGCGAAGCCATTTTGGGGACCGGCCACATATCCATCCCTGAAACCCATGCATTGATCAAGGCGGCCCAGGAGATGAGAGTCGGTCGATTGTTGATCACCCATCCGGAATATATGGCGCCCATGAGCATTGACGACCAGATATCCTTGGCGAAAAAGGGGGTTTTTTTCGAGAGATGCTACATTACCACAAGGCTGCCAAAATACTTGGGCCCTGATCTGTCCCTTGAGACGCTTGTTAACAATATCCGAGCCGTTGGTATTGAATCGAACATCCTCGCCACGGATTTTGGTCAGCCAACGAACGAACATCCGGTAAAAGGCATGTTGGAGTTTATCGAAAAACTTCGAGAAGCGGGCTTCCGCGAAAGCGACCTGGAACTCATGGCCACCAAGACACCGAAGATTTTGCTTGGCTTGGATTAACACCACGGCGGATTTAGAGAGAATGATAAAAAATCGAGCTATCTTTTCCATAAGCCAAGATACCTGCGATCTCTTTGAACTTATAATTGAGAATCAAAATATGTGCTTTCCAAATCATAGGAGGTAATCGGCGGATGAAAATGGAAGTGTACAATCCCACAGGCGCGATCGAGATTACGGAAGTCCATGCGCCACGTCTTCCGAATTTGCGTGGCAAGACAATCTGCGAATTATCCGATAGGCTTTGGGAGGATTTCAGGATTTTCCCGCGCCTACGTCAATTGCTGAAAGCGCGATTCCCAGATATGGAGATTATCCCCTATACCGAGTTTCCAAATATATATGGTATTAAAGAGGATGTTCTCCTAGAAAAACTAAAGAAAAGAGGCGTACAAGCCGCGATTGTGGGGACCGCCGCCTGAGGCTCCTGCTCAGCAGAATGCGGCCGGGTTGCCGCTATCGCCGAGAAAATGGGAATCCCCACCGTGATGGTGACGCGGGAAGGTTTTTCCAATGTGGTGACGAATGCCTTCGCTGGAGAGCAATTTATCCCCGAGGCATCGCAAGTCGTTTATCCCACGGACATGTTCCTGCCCTTAAGCGACCTATCCCCCATCGAAAAGAATTTGGAAGCCCTTATTGCCGGGCTGACGGAATGGAAACCCACTTTAAGGGAGCCTGGCGTCCTTTCGCCGCCGCCTCTGACTGTCGAAGGAAATGATTACGAAGAAATCTTCCTCAATACGAACAGATTGTTTTTAAGAAATATGTGGACGGAAGGGCTTCCTATCGTTCCACCCACAAGGGAAAAGGTGGAGTGGATATTGACCGGCACCGACCTTCCCGCGGATAAAATAATCGCCAGGATTCTTCCAAGAGGCGGAATCGCCACCGTGGAGATCGTCGCCATCAATCTCGCCATGGCCGGAGGTCGCCCCGAGTACTTGGGGGTTCTTCTGGCCGCGGTGGAGGCCGTGAACAGCCCTAAAATTGAGCACCAGCGGATGAATTCAACCACGTGTTCCGTCTATCCGGTCATGATGATCAACGGCCCCATGGCCCAGCAGATTCGTCTGGGGTCGGGCTATGGGTGTCTTGGTCCCGATCCTTTGCATCCAGCCGGAGCCAGCATCGGTCGGGCGTTAAGATTTCTTTTGCAGGGCGCCGGGGGCGCTGTCCCGGAGATCGGGACCATGGCGATACACGGAGGCCCGGCAAGATATACCAATATTGTGTTTGCGGAAGATGAAGGGGGGATTCCGTCATCCTGGAAGTCCCTGGGCGAAGAGCAGGGATTTTCACCGGGGAGCAACCTTGTGACGGTCTATGCCGTTTCGAGTACAGCCAACATTCCCGGGGGAGAGGTCGGTGATGAAGTTTCGGCCCTAGCCACTTTAAATAGGGCCGCGGGTTATATCGGAACGCCTAACGGGAATTATTGGGTCCAGCCTTTCAATTCTGAAGGCGCGGCCGGCATTCTTCTTCTGCCCCGAGGCACCGTTCAGGGGTTATCGAATCTAGGTTGGTCTAAAGAGAAAGTAAAACAATATCTTTGGGAGAACTCAAAAATTCCCGTCTCTAAATTAGGACCCGCGTTCCCGGCCTGGTGGATACCTGGAAAACGTATCTTGGAAGATCCGATGCCGGTCTCGAGAACTCACAATGGCATCAAGATAGTCGTGGCCGGAGGCGGTCAATCGGGACATATGATGTGGCTTCAAGTCGGTTGTTGTCCGGAACAACTTTCAAGTGTTGAAATTCGACTTCCCCAGAACTGGGGGGAGCTATTGAAACGTGCTGAAAAGGAACTGGGTCCGATTCCCGTTTTGAAAAATTAAATGAACGCGTTGTGTACTTAAAGCATACCATGTTGAAAAATGACTCGAGGAGGGAACGATGAAGGCAGCCGTATTTCATGGACCGAGTGATATCACCATCGAGGAAGTCGACCAGCCGGGTTTGGGCGAGGGCGACATTCTTCTCCGGGTCCGCGCCTGCGGGATATGCGGGTCCGATCTGCACACTTACAAGCACGGCCTGTTCGAGGACCTCGGCACCCCGATGGGGACCGGTCGGGTTCTGGGGCATGAATTCACCGGCGAGATCGCGGAGATCAAAGGAGGGACATCGGGGCTCAAGGTCGGCGATCGGGTTTGCACCGTGGGCGTCGGCGGCAATGCCGAATACCTGCGAATGCCGGGTTTGATGGCCCCCATGATCTTTCCCATCCCGGAAGGCATCAGTTTCGAGGAAGCCGCGACGACCGAGCCTCTGTCTACGTCGCTGCATGCCGTGAACCTGGCGAAACCGATGAACGGGGAAACCCACGTCATTATGGGCGCTGGTATCATCGGACTGGGCGTTCTGCAAGTATTGAAGGCCAAGGCCGACGTAAAGGTCATCATGGCCGACCTTTCGGACAGGAGGCTGGATTTGGCCCGCCGACTCGGCGCAGACATCATCGTCAACGCCGGCCGCGAGGACGCCTTGGGAAAAGTCATCGATCTGTCCGGAGCGGAATACGTTTCCTTTATGCCGGCCGCGACGGGCAAGGTGGATACGGTTTTCGATTGCGCAGGCATGCCCATGGGATTCACCGGAACCCCAGTGCTCGAGCAGGCGGTTCACATGGTCAAGCAAAACGGCAAGGTGGTGGTCGTGGCGATCTTCGAGAAACTCCCCACAATCGATTATAATATCGTCGTTCGCAAAGGCATCACCATCTTCGGCTCCTGGGCCTGGGGACTCGACGAATTCAAAGAGAGCCTGGCGCTGATCGGTTCGGGGAAGATCGATCGAAAACCGCTGATCACCCATTCCTTTCCGCTGGAACGGGCCAAGGAAGCCTACGAGACTCAGTCGAAAGCCCAGGAGGCGGTCAAGGTCATGATCGTGCCTTAGCCGGGAATCCCCATGCGCGAACCCAGAGGAACCGCCGTTATCGCCGGGGCAGGTCCGGCCGGCCTGACCGCCGCTTATGAGCTGGCCGACAAGACCCGCATCCGGCCCATTGTTTTGGAGGCGACCGGCGAGATCGGCGGGATTTCGAAGACGGTCGCTTACAAAGGCAATCGTATCGACATCGGGGGTCATCGGTTTTTCTCCAAGTCCGACGCGGTAATGAGGTGGTGGCTGAATTTTTTACCCCTGCAAGGCGCGCCCAGCCTGGACGACCGCCTGCTCGGCCGCCGCGTGGACCTCTCGGCAGAACCCGGCGCTCCGGACCCGGAAACCGACGATCGCGTGATGTTACACCGCCACCGGGTTTCCAGGATCCTGTTTCGGAGGAGATTTTTCGACTATCCCGTTTCCCTGGGCGTCGGCACCCTGGCCAACCTGGGGCTTTTTTCTTCTTTGAACATCGGCCTGAGCTACGCCTTGTCCAGAATCAAGCCGGTGCGCCAAGAAAAAAGCCTGGAGGATTTCTTTATCAACCGGTTCGGCCGCGTGCTTTACGAAACCTTTTTCAAGGACTACACGGAAAAGGTGTGGGGCATGGGCTGCGACCGGATCGCCCCGGACTGGGGCGCACAGCGGGTCAAGGGGTTGTCCATGGCCGGCGTCCTGAAACACGCCCTGCGAAAAGCCGTGCTCCCGGACGGTTCCCTGGGCCAGAAGGGCACGGAAACCAGCCTGATCGAGCGCTTCCTGTACCCGAAGTTCGGGCCGGGTCAGATGTGGGAGGAAGTGGCCTCAAAGGTGTCGAAACTGGGCGGTCAAATCCGGCTCCGGCAGAAGGTCGTGGGGCTTCAGGCCGAAGGCAGCAAGGTCTCTCGGGTCCTGGTCGAGGACATGACGGACGGTCGGCTGAGCGCCATGCCCGCGGACTATTTTTTCTCTACCATGCCTGTCAAGGACCTGGTCCGCGGTTTCGAGGGGGACGTTCCGGCCGAGGTCCGCCGGGTGGCCGAGGGCCTGGTTTATCGGGACTTCATCACCGTGGGGCTCTTGCTCAGCAAAATCCTTTATACCAACCGGACCGGGCATCGAACAATCAACAACGTCATCCCGGACAACTGGATTTACGTGCAGGAGCGCGACGTCCGCCTGGGCCGCATCCAGATTTTCAACAACTGGAGCCCCTACCTGGTCTCGGACCTGAACAAGGTCTGGGTCGGTCTGGAGTACTTCTGTAACGAGGGCGACGGTCTGTGGAACCTGGCGGATGAGGACCTGAGCCGGCTGGCTGTTGAAGAGCTGGTCAAGATCGGATTTATTGACCGCGCCGACGCCCTGGACAGCGTCGTCATCCGCTCGCCCAAGACCTACCCGGCCTACTTCGGGACGTATGGCGAGATGGGCCAGGTCCAGAGGTTCGTGGACAGGTTCGAAAACCTTTTCCTCATCGGCCGAAACGGCATGCACCGCTACAACAACATGGACCACTCCATGCTGACCGCCATGGAAGCGGTGCAAAACATCACCCTAGGCCGGCCGGACAAGGAAAACATTTGGTCGGTGAACGCCGAACAGGTCTATCATGAGTCTGGGACATGATGGGCAGGCTACGGAACCAAGCCCGGGTCGGGCCCCGAGACAAGGTGAAGACGGGTCTTTAAGGTCTGTAGCGGCTTTGGCCATCAGCCTTCTCGTCGGCGCCGTCTTCGTGGCCGTCTGGCCTTTAATAAAGCTGCCTTTCAGCAATCCCGAGGGGCTGGTCGGTCCGCTCACGGAAATCTCCTATAGCCCGGCCAACAACATCCTGCGGTTCCTGCTGGTGGTCTTGTCCCCGCCCGCCTGCCTGGCCTTCCTGCATTATTCCAAGCTCTTCCCCTTGAAAAAAATAGAAGAGCTCGAGGCCGTCCTCTCCGCCCCCCATCCCAAGGCCCGGTTCGTCATCATCATCGGTTGCGCCTTGATCCTGTATTGGGGCCTTGTTCCCGCGGCCGCGTTTTTCACCGAGTCGTTTCAAACCGGCGCGCTGGACAATTTTCACGAAGGGGAGTCGCTCACGCCGGCGTTCAATTATCTCGCGACCAAAGGCCTGTGGACGAAATCGTTCTTTGTGCACGGGCTTTTCTGGGACCCGCTCGGGACCTTTTCGACCTGGAAGGCCATGGGCACGGTGTCCATCGGGGCGGAGCGGTTGTTTGGGCTCATCATCGAGGCGGGCCTTCCTTTTTTCATCGGCCTGATGATCGTCTCGTTATCTCTGGCGATCCGGAAGGAACTGGGAGATTGGGGGGCGGCACTTGGCGGATTCTTCGTGCTCTATGGCTACCTGGCCAGCCGCTATGTCCAGTACCTGAATCCGAGGGATATTCCGGTCCTGCTGGCGTTGAGCGTCTTTTTGTTGTTTCTCCGGTCCGGCCGGAGGGCGCTGCTCGTTCCCGTGGGCGTCATCTCGGCCCTGCAGTGGTTCGTTACCATCGAAAGGGCGGCGTATCTTTTCGTCGGACTGATGTGCGTCCTGATCTGGCGCGGCTGGAAGAAAGATGCGGCCGGGGATGCGGCCGAAAACCTTTTGGAAAAGATGTGGAGCCGAGTCCCATCGCTGGACTGGCGCGGACTTCTGCTGTTTTTGGTCGGCTATTTCGCGGCCGCGGCCGCGGTCTTTGCCGTTCTGGGATTTCAGGAATTCAAGGCCTTTTTGGATAACTTCCTGTATTTTTCCCGATACAAGGATTACTTCGATTCCTATGTTTTCCCAAACCCGATCCAAGGACCGAATCCCATTCACAGTCTGGTACTCTTTTTTATCTGCCTGCAATGGCTTCTGCTCGTCAGAACGGCCGTTTCCACGCCGGCGGTCAGACAGAAGGTTTCTTTTCATGTTGCGCTCCTATTCGCTATCCTGTCCGTGGTGTATTTTAGAAGCGGTCTGGGCAGGAGCGACGAATATCATCTCCGGTACGCCTCTTCCTTCGCCGTGCTGGGGCTGAGCTTTCAGCTCTCGATCATTCACTATCTTTACTTGCAGCGAATCGTGAAACCCCTGGTGATCGTTTTCATCGCCTTTACCATCCTCATCGTCCAACAACGCGCGGACAGCTCCGTTTTCAGCCGTCTGTGGAAGGTGCCTTTTGCCCGCGAGAGAATAGCCATGCTTCTCCTTCTTCCCGACGAGGCCTATTTGACCCGGGATGAAACCGAGGTCCGAGATTTCTTGAAGGAAATCACGGCGGAGCAGTCATGCTTTTTCACTCTGACCAGCGAGGCCGCCTGGCCGTATCTGCTCCGGAAGCCGTCATGCACCAAATATTATATCGTCTGGTTCGCCTCGGCCCACAGCCGCCAGAGAGAGATCGTCGCCGATCTTGAGGCCGCCAGGCCTGAATTCATCCTGTTCGATAGCCCGGCCTGGCCTACCAAGATCGATAACATCAGCCAGGAGAGCCGGTTTTTGATCCTGAGGCCTTATCTGCTCAAAACGTACCGTCCCTTTGTCGAGCTTCACGGCTACCGTGTTTTTCGGCGGATCAGTGCCCCGGCGCCCGCCGTGGAAGGCGGCGCCCAGGGGTGGCAACGAGACGACACGGGCCTGGCGTATCGCGTGAAAGACTTACACCTGCTTCGGAAGCGCCACGATGTCATCCTGGACCCGCACCGCGCAGGTGCCCGGCTGCGAATCGCCGGTCACGATCCTTACATCCTCCTGCCGGATATGCCCCGGGCCCCGGCCGGCCTCAAGGTGCTCTGCATAAAATTAGCCGCGACAGAGGCCGGCCCGCTTCAAGTTGATTACAGCGTGAATGGTGAAAATGTTTTCCCCCTGGGGAATTCGATCGGCAAAAAGCTGCGGGTCGGAGAAAACGATGTCTTGATCGTCCTTCCGTCAAGGGCCGCCGGTGCGCTGCGGCTGCATTTCCCGCCCGGGCCCGGCGAATACATCCTTAGCGAAGTCCAGCTCGCATATTAGCGCTGGCGTTTCGGCTGGTTCTAGGGTTCGAGCCCCGACTTGATTAAACCTTCCGAGCCAAAACCACGGTGTATTTTTTACCAATGTTCCAAAGGACGTTTCGGCCCTGGTTGATGCGGTCCAACAGTCTTCTTTCTTCGAGAAAGTAGGCGATGAAGGCCGGCAGGTGCAGATAGGTGTAAAAGCTTCGGACCACCCGAAGCCCGGCGCCTTCACAGGCCCGCCGGATACGGGAGGGCGGGAAGGCCTTGAAAGGCACGTGCAGCTTGAAGAAGGACTGCATCTGCAGAACCGGGAACCCGAGGTAAAAGGGGTTGTCGGCCACGATGAGCACCACCCCCTGGGGTTTGAGAATGCGGCAATATTCTTTGATGGCGTGTTCCGGTTCATCGAAGTGGTCGATGGTGGAGATGTCCAGAATCAGGTCGAAGCTTTGCGGCCGAAACGGAAGAAAGCCGATGCTCGCGTTGACCACGCGCAGCCTTCCCCCGGCCTTTTCCTTGGCCAGCCGACAGACCTGGCCCGAAATATCGATCCCGAAATTGATGCCGGGCGAATCCATGAAAAACCGCTCATTCTTTTTGCCTTCATTCCAAAGATCGGTTTTCAAGGTCCTGACATCGATTTTTTCGGCGAGAACTTCCCGGGCCGACGCCACGAGCCACGCCTGGTTCCTGTCGCGAATCTGATAGTAGCGTTTCATGCCGGGTCGGTCGTACTGTTTCCTCCGGGTCCAAACGTCCCACAGCCGCCCTTCCCGCTTCCGGCGCTCCGTCATAAGGTTCAGGCGCCCGCCGACGAATCCCCGGAACCCTGTCCGGACATCGCGGTTCGACGGGCCAGGTGCAGGGACATGAGTTTGGCGCGCGAGGTCCAGACCGGCTCGATCCGCTTGACGCGCAGGATTCCGGCCTGCTGCCAATAGGCGCGGGCCATGTCGGCGCCGACGCTCCCTCGCCTTAGCTCCTCGGCCACGGTCTCGATCACGTCCGCCTCGCGCTCGATCTTTATTTTCGGATGGATCATGAGATTCAGCCGGGTGAATCCCTGCTCGTCTTCCACCTCCTCCAATTGGTAGTCCAGGGGGCTTCCGCCGAAGCGGGCGGGCAGCACCTCCTCGAGGATGCGGACCATGTCGCTGCCCACCAGGGTCATGCCTTCCCCGGTCAGCTTCTGGAAACTGCCGATCTGGCGGAGGTGCCGGTCGAAACCGTACTCCTCATACAGGCAGCCGCAACTTCGGCGTTCAACAATGCCGTAATCGTCGAGTTCGACGTTCAGCAAAATCTTGGGCGCGGTCGGCAGCAGGGTGGTGAAATGAAATGCGTCCACCTCGATCTCGGTGTTCGGCACCTGGCGCGGGTGAGTGATCAAGGCAAACGCGTCATAGAAAAAGTGCACGTCGCTTTCATCCACCGGATTCGCGCAGGCTTTGGCCACGCCGCCCAGCTCGGAAATGGAGTAGATCGAAAGATGCCGAGCCCCGGTGGAGGTGATCCCCTTCACCTTGGCCGGCGTGGGCGCTTCCCCGCCCCCAACGAAAGTCGCCCCGCTCAGGTCCAGACCCATCTCCCTGGCCGCCATGCAGACCCGGAGTGAGGCGCTGACCGTGGTCCGGACCATGCACGCGCCGTGCGCCTTGATGTTATCGGCCGCCCAGCGGGCCAGGACGTGGGCCTGGTCCAGCCGCAGCAGCTCGGGATACGGGATCGGTTCGCCCAGGAGCCGGGCCGTGGCCACGATGGCCCAGGTGGCCAGACGAAACCGCAGGGCGGGTTTTAAATCGTCGGAAAGGATCGGCGTGAACCATTTCTTGCTGATCTGGCCGATCTGCACCTGGCGCAAGATGTTGCCGATGCCCGCGCTGGAAGGGAGAATGCCGAACCAGGTGGCGGTCGGAACGCCCAGCAGGCCGTGGACCTCGTAAAAAAGCAATTCGTGATACGACCTCGAGGCCTGATGGTCCAGGTCCTGCGGAACCCGGGTCCCGGCCCCGGTCGTCCCGCCGCTTTCGACGTTATAGGAATGGCTTAAAAACGGATTGTCAAAACC
>Ga0315277_10008656_pt1 | contig 13049 bp, 8 predicted proteins | sample YL17G05_15_MG_FD_203695 | JGI IMG/M metagenome (GOLD analysis project Ga0315277, IMG submission 203695) | Sediment microbial communities from Yellowstone Lake, YNP, Wyoming, USA - YL17G05_15 | ecosystem: Environmental > Aquatic > Freshwater > Lake > Sediment | place: USA: Wyoming | collected...
GCACAACTTCAGGGTCAGCAATGTCGGTTAGTGAGTCGTGAAGTGTCATCCTATGGCCTCCTCTGCTCTCTATATTCTACACTAATTTCCAGAGCAGAGTTGTCTCACCCATGTTAGCACAGAGGGGCTCACCTGGTATCGGGGTGGGTTGCTGGGCAGAGACCTGCGCGGTCCTCATTGCTACGACGAAAAAGACGAAAGCCAGAGCCGCAATCATGACACAGAATTTCCGTTTCATGGTACTAACCTCCCTTCGCTTCTACTGGCAACAAATACACATACAGTATACTATACATTCATATGAAAAGTCAAGAAACTTTTCTGGGATTCCGGAGATTCTGTGAACTGTACAACGGTCCATTTGCCGATTTGCTGCTTTTGTGCTAAGGTTGGGCCACACCACATAATCCAGGAGGTCACGCATGCCGATCAAACTTCCGTGGCTCAAGGGGGTCTTTCCGGCGCTCGTCACCCCCTTCGTGAACAAGACGGAGGAGGTTGACGAGGCGGCCTACCGCCGCCTGATCCGCCACGTTCTGCCTCACGTGGACGGGCTGGTCACCAGCGGCACGACGGGCGAATTTCCTTACCTCACGCGCCCCGAGCAACGGCGGCTGGTCGAGATCGGGATAGAGGAGAGTGGCGGCAAGCCGGTCATCGCCGGCTGCGGCGCTTCCTCCACCCACGAGGCACTCGCGCTCACCCGTGACGCCAAAGAGGCCGGCGCATCGGCGGCTCTCATCGTCACTCCCTTCTTCCTCCACCCCTCCGACAAGGGCGTCTACCAGCACTTTTACGACATCGCCACCGGCGTGGACCTGCCCATCATCCTGTACAATATCCCCCAGGTGATGGACCGCTACCTGCCGCGCACGGTGGTCGAGGACCTGGCCGACCTGCCGAACGTCGTCGCGCTCAAGGATTCCTCCGGCGACCTGACCTACACCATGGAAGTGCTGGAATACGCCGGGGACCGCATTGATCTATTCGTGGGCCACGACGAGGTTGTGTTGCCGGCGCTGGCCGGCGGGGTGAGCGGCGTGATCCTGGCCAGCGCGCAGGTCTACCCGGAGGTCTGGCAAGAGGTCATCCGCCTGGCCGGCGAGGGGCATCTACAGGAGGCCCGCGCTCTCCAGCGCCGCGTGCAGAAACTGTCGCGCATCTTCTGCCGGCACGGTGGAGGGGTGGCCGTGAAGGCCGCGCTCAAAATGATGGGGCTCGACATGGGGCCGCCACGCCGGCCGCTCAAGGCCACCGGCGGCGCACTCATCCACGAGACCCGCGCCGAGATCCAACTCGAACTGGAGAAACTGGGCAAGGTGCCGGTCGAGGACGTGCCCTTCGAATATCCCGGGGGCCCGCTGGCGGCCCGCTTTGGCGATCTGGAGATCACGCCGGACCTCATTGCCATTCACCGCTTGCGCGTGGGGAGCGGGATGGCCGGCGAAGGGCTGAACAAGGTCCAGATTGACCTCATCGCCGGAGGGAAGGAGACGGCGCTGGGTGACGCCTACGCGCTGCAATTGACCTATCCATTGCACGGGCGGGAGGCGCTGACGGGCATCCTGGAACCCGGGCTCACCGTACGCCCCTCCACGCTGATCCTGCCGGCGCTGCCGCAGAAGAATCTGCGCCAGGCCAACATGATCTATGGCCCCACGCAGTCGGCCCTGGGGCGGGCCATCGTGGACGCGCTTGAGGCGAGGTCCATCCCACCAGCCGCAATAGACGACGAGGTGATGATTGCCCTGGTGACGGTGCACCCCCGCGCGTTGGACCGCCACGCGCTCTACCAGAGTGTCCACGCGGCTGCGGGCGCGGCACTGGCGCAGGTGTTTGGGGGGAGTAGCGATCAGGGATCAGGGATCAGGGATCAGGAAGCGGTGAGATAGGGAGGACGCGATGGGATATAAGACGGAATGGTTCAAGGGGATTTTTCCTGCACTGGTGACCCCTTTTTCGGCGGACGACAGGGTTGACGAGGGGGCTTACCGCGAACTGATCCGCTTCGTGCTGCCCCACGTGGACGGCGTGGTGCCGTGCGGCACGACGGGCGAGTTCTCTTACCTGACGATGGAGGAGCGCAAACAGGTCCTGGAGATCTGCCTGGACGAGGTAGGCGGGCGCGTGCCGGTGCTGGCTGGCACCGGGTGCACCTCCACCCGCGAGACGGTGGCGCTGACACAGTGGGCCAAAGAGGCGGGCGTTACCGGGGCATTGATCGTCGCCCCCTACTTCCTCAAGCCGGCCTTTAACGAGGTCTACGATCACTTTGCGGCGGTGGACCAGGTGGGGCTGCCGCTCGTCCTCTACAACATCCCACAGTGCGCCGGGACCCATTTCCAGTGGTGGACGGCCGAGGGCATGCTGCTCAACTTTGACAACGCGATCGGCATCAAGGATTCCTCCGGCGACCTACCGTTCATGGAGGCGCTGTTCGAGAAGGTGAAGGGAAAAGTGGCCATCTTTGTCGGCCACGACGAGGTCGTGCAGGCGGCGTTGGCCGCGGGGGCGGATGGGGCGATCCTGGCCAGCGCCAACGTCATCCCCGACGTGTGGCAGCGCGTGTACCACGCCACGCTGGAGGGTGACCTGGCGACGGCGCAACACTGGCAGCAGCAGGTGCAGAAACTGGTGCGCATCATCGCCAACAACGGCTCCACCCAGGCGGTCAAGGAGGCGCTGTGCATGATGGGGCTGGCCGTCGGCCATTCGCGCCATCCCGTCATGCCCGGCGGGGCCTTCCGCCGCGAGGACCGCGAGGAGGTGCGGCTGCAACTGGAACTGCCCGGCATAGACAAGATCAAAAAGGCGCCGGTCACCTACGACCTGGGAGGACGGCAGGTGAGGACGGAGGTGTTTGCCATCCACCAGACGCCGCGCACGATCTCCGGCTTCACACTGAAGGTGGGGGAGGGGTTCGCCGGCCCGCCGTTCCAGGAACTGGCCCACGTGGACCTGTTGCTGGGGCTGAAGGATGGCCCGGTAGGTCGCGCACTGGAGCGCTCGCTGGCCGGCTGGGGGGAGGCGCGGGGCTTGCGCGTCATCCACGAGCGGCCGCGCACGCTGCTGGTACCGACGGTGACCGTCCGCACGGCCAAACAGCACCGCCTGTTCTACGAGGATGCCGCCGCCGGGGTCAACCTGGCCATCCGGCTGAGCGTCGAGGACGGCTTCCTGCCCGAGGCGATCCTGGACGACGTCGTGCTGATCGCCAACGTGTTCGTCCATCCCGCCGCCTCCATCGCCAAGCGGGTGGAACTCAACAACTACAAGGCCATGCGCCAGGCCATCCGCAAGGCGCTGGAGGGCCGGCCCACGGTGGAGGAACTGGTCCACGAGAAGGCAGCCGCGCGCCATCCCTTCCGCTACGCGCCGTGAGCAAGCACTTTAATGCTGTAGAGTGCTCCTCTAGTGAATGCGGCGTAGGAATCTCGGACTCGCGGGGCACCCCCGTCTGGCACAGGCCGCAGCCGTAGCCGTCGAAGCCAAAGTTAGCCCTCACGAACTCCTCCGTGGCCGGCTTGAGGTGCCGGGAGCACGTCGCCTTGTCGTGCCCCGCCTCCGTGATCGCTCCCACCGGTTGCATGTCAATTTGCCAGGACTGGCATTTGGTGCTATAATCCCCCTATAGGAAGCCTCACCGCGTTTCTGAAGCCTGAGGCAACGGCCAGGGTGGGCGCATTGTCCTGACGACCCCCATGCAACCTCAACGCCCATCGGGATTAAGACCCGGCACGTGTGTGGTTGAAAGCAGAACGCTCTCCGCGCTAGCAGGTCACAGGTACGTCGAATGAGTGCCGTCACGAATCGCCAGCTCTTTTCACACGCCTTTCTGGCCCAACTACAGAACGATCCTGCCAACGACGAGGCTGCCGCACCCATCGCTCAGGGGCTGCGCGATTGGCTGCCCTCCCGCGATGACTCGACGTTCCGCTCGCTGCTGGACTCGTGGGTCGGCCCAGTACTCGACTTCCTGGACTTTCACCACGCGCCGGCCAATGACGCCCCCCATATCCACCTGCTCTACGCCCACCACACTGACGAAACACCGGTGGGCTTGTGCTACGTCGTCCCACCCGGCCTGGACAGTTTGACAGGCTCACCACGCAGCCTGGACGACACGCTCAAGGGCCGCCACCCGCTGGCCCAGGCCGTGCTGGCGCTGCGCGCCCGTACCTTGCGTTGGGGCATGCTGACCGACGGCACCCGCTGGCGGCTGGTGGACGCCGAGTCCCTGTACCGCTACGAGCACTACCTCGAAGTGAACGTGGACAAACTGGCCCGCAGCGCCGAGTACGTGCACATGTTCTGCGACGGGCTGGCGCACGTCGCGGCCCACCGCATCCAGGTACCGGAGCCCGTATGGAAAATACGAGGAGTGCATCAGAAGCAATCCACCCACGATGGTGCACAGGTCGTCTACCGGCGTGGGGTCACGCTGGTCGTCCAGTCGCCCGAGCCGGGTGTAATAGTCTACCTGATCGAGACCGGGGCCGACCCGCGCGAGGCGGACGTCCAGCGGGAGCGCGTGGAGGACCGCTACGAACTGAGCGTGAAGCGCAGCCCGAACGTCAGACTGGTCAGCCAGCGGGCAGATGGTGTCTACGGGCAGGTGCTCACACTCTCCTTCGTGAACGAGGACGCCAAGTACGAGGTGCAGCCGGTGACGCAGCAGGCGCTCCTGGTGCGGGAGTTCAAGTTCGTCTTTCCCGAGGACCGCGAGGCGCTGGTCGTAACGATCCGCAGCCTGTTGGAAAGCGCGGTCGCGCGGGGGTTGGTGGATGAGGCGGGGGTGAAGGAGCTGTTGGAGGGGTTGGTGGAAGAGCTGGGGACGAGCGAAATTTGACCCCGCACCCGGCCATAGGGTAAGAGAGCGGAGGTGGTAGGATGCATCTATAAGCTGTGTGAAACCGGCCTACCATGTCTACCAGAGCACTGGAGAAGCGGCCACCTGTGCACTGCAGAGATGCTGGCTCCATTGTAAGGCCAGGAAAGGAGATTTCCCATGCGACGCAGATCGCTCTTTCGATCGTTGTTCGTTGTCGCTCTTGTCACTCTCGTGTTGCTGCCTTCGCAGTGGCTGACGGTGGCTGCCCCACCACCCCCATTGGCTCGACACTTCGTACCCGTGCAGCCGGCCGTTGACGCTCATGGCCCGTCCATCTTACAACCGAACAGCACAACGGCCACGTCCCTGTTTTATCCATCAGACGATGCCGCTGTACAAGAAGGCGCGCCGAACGCTCCCGATCCCAGCAGCTTTTATCTGGGTGCAGGCTACTACCAGGGTTTTCCATACGGGGCTAATGGGCGTGTCCGCTCCTACATGCGCTTTGATTTGTCCAGCCTGCCGGCGGGCACCTCGATCGTATCGGCAACGCTGCGCCTATATCATGCTGGAGGTGCTGACTACATAGGTCAAACGCGCAACGTGACCTTTTACCGTGTCACAGGGAACTGGAGCGAGGCCAGTGTGACCTGGAACAACCGCCCTGGTTACGCCGAGACCCTTGGCGGTGTCACGACGACCTACGACTTCGTGGGCTGGCTAAACCTGGACCTGAGCAACCAGGTACGTGCCTGGGTTGAAGGGAGCCAGCCCAACTATGGCGTGGTCGCTATCGGGCCAGAGGATACGCCCGGAATCTATCGCCTCTTTGCCTCGCGCGAAACCGACCATAGCCCAGAGCTGCACGTACGTTATTTGCCCCCGGTGCCACCGGTACTAGACGTGCAGCCCGGCCTCCTATCGGTCCGGGCGAGCGGCACACAGTCCCCTCCTGCGTCGTCACTCCACATATCCAACGTCACCAAGGGTTCGCTTGAGTGGGCTGCCAGCAAGGTGGGCGGTGCATCCTGGCTTGTGTTGGGCAAATCAAGCGGCAGCGCTACGCCTACTACACCGGACAATCTGAGCCTGACTAGCAGCGCAGCGGGCCTGGCGCCCGGCATCTACACTGAACAGATTCGCATCAGCAGCGGCACGCCGAACGTGGCAGGTAGCCCACTGACCGTTACCTTCACACTTGAGGTTGTAGACTACCTCTCCAACATTTACCTGCCCCTTGTCACAGGCGGCGGAGGCATCAGTCCACCCAAGACGGTCGCGCTGATCGTTGGAATAGGAGACTACCAGTACCTCGATCCAGCGCCCGTCTCTTCTGGCAATCTGCCGGACGGTTGGGGATTCGACTTGCCCAACCCCCCGAAAGATGTAGAAGCCTTCCATAGGCTGATTTTGGCCAAGTTTGGCCTTCCTCCCAACAACGTCCTCCGGTACGGCGGCGGCTCTGAGGAGACTCCCGCGACAGCATTTGGAGAAGCCAGCATGCTGGCTTACCCCCTGGCCACTCGGGCCAATGTTATCGCAGCGTTTGGACAACTGGACACCATGGAAGATGAGGATACGACTGTCATCTTCTACTTCAGCGGTCACGGTGGACAAACGCCCGACGATCACGGAGATGAGGCCGACGGCTATGACGAGTTTATCGCCATGTATGACACGATGACCACCACAGTCGGCTTCACAAACGTTCTGACCGACGGCGACCTGGAGGGGTTATTGGGGAACCTGGAGTCTGAGCACATCGTCGTTATCCTCGACTCGTGTTTCAGTGGTAGCATGATGGACACAACGCTACAAGCCTCCAACGACCTACTACAACGTGGGCTTGTGCACCCAATAAAGCCCAGACCTGTGGCGAATTCTGTCCAGAGCGACCAGGCAGCCCTGGCTGAACTCGCCGGGCCGGGGCGGGTGATCATAACAGCCGGTACAGGCGATCAGGGCACGTGGGAATCCGACGCGTTGGGACATGGCGTTTTTACATATTTCTTCCTGCAGGGATTGCAGGACAGCCTCCACGACGCCAATCAAAACGGCCGCATCTCAGCGGAAGAGGCCTATTGGTTCATCAGGGATTTGGTGGATGACTGGGTGGTGGGCAATATTGCGCCCACTCCTAAGAACCCTGACCCACACCAGAACCCGGACGTTGACGACAGGTACTTTGGACAGATGGATTTGACATGGCTCCCTTGATCGGTGACGCTCAGTTCGATGAGATCATCCGGCAGTTGTTGAGCGTGACCAGCCCGGAGGAGGCCGTACGCCTCCTCCGGGAGTCTCCCTGGTTGGCTTCGGAGGAAGTGGATCTTGCGCTGACCCGGATGATCGCTGTAGAGCGACGCGAGTCCGATCTGTGGGGTATGACCAGCCTCATGGCGTGCCGTGGCCTGTTGCGCCGTTGGCGATCATGGGGCGAGATAGACAAGGCGCTGGCAGCGCAGTCTGGCTGGCCTCTGTACAGCCAAGGTCCACTGAACCAGCTTCTGGCGCTTCCCGGAAACGCTTCTGCGGATGAACGTATCCGGTGGGCCACCGTTGCATCCGCCGACGTGGATCCGAAACGCGAACCAGATTTCCATGGTTTGATCTGCTACCATCTGGGATGGGGTCACCGAATCAAAGCTGACGAGGGCTCAAGTGAGGCACTGGACCAGGCACTAGCACAGTTTGAGGTGACCGAGGCAGCCTGGCAGGACGAAGGTTCACTGTTTGACAGGGCATTTCTGGCACAAGTCCAGGACGATTTAGGACGCCTCTATCTACAACGGCGTCACGGCGATCGAAGCCAGGACATTGAGACGGCACTATGCTGGCTTCAAAAGGCGCATAAGACCTTTGATAGAGAAGCTCCTGAACAGCTTGATATATCTATGCTTATGGGCAAGGCTTATCTCAGCCGGATTCGGGGCGAGCGTCTCCACAATATTGAACAAGGTGTCGCGTGTTACGAAGAGGCTTATCACCTGGCCAAACGGCAGGACCCCGACCAGCGTTTAGGGTACATTGAACATAGTTTGGCTGTCGCGCACCGGCTGCGGCTGCGTGAGCACCCTGCCGATAACTACGAGCAAGCCAAGCGGCTGGCGGAGCAGGCGCTGACGCGTTTTGACCGTCGAACCCCAGATTGGGCGCGGACAGCGGTGGAGCTGGCCACCATCTACGCCCACCGCCAACATGGGAATCGTGACGAGAATCTGGAGAAAGCGATTGAGTATGCGGAACAGGCACTGGCCATCTATACCCCCAGAGACCACCCACATCAATGGACACTGGCGCAACTGACGCTGGGAAACCTGTACTGTGACCGTGTCTCTGGTGTACGGGCGGAGAATGATGACCAGGCCATCTGTTGCTTCGAGGCCATTCTCGACCGGCACGGCCGAGAGGCTGATCCATTGCGTTGGTCCGAGGCGATGAACAACCTGGGGACGGTCTACGCCACCCGCAGCGCTTGTCGCTTCGACGTAGATTACCGAAGAGCGACCAGGTGCTTTCGCCAGGCGCTTGAAGTGCGTAAGCCAGAGACCCTTCCGCCCCAAACACGGCAGACGGCAACCAATTGGGGGAATCTGGCCTTTCGCTTCAGCCGATGGGCTGAAGCGTGGGAAGCGTTTCAAATCGCCCTGAAAGCCAATGAGACGCTCTATCAGGTAAGCAGCACCGAAGCCGGCCGTCGGGCTGAATTGGCCGAAGGCGCTGGGTTGGCGACGAGGGCTGCCTTTTGCTTGCTCAAACTGGGACACCCATCCCAGGCGGTCGAGGTACTGGAGCGTGGCCGCACGCGCATTGTGGGAGATATCCTGGCACGTGATCGGGCCGCCCTCGTAGGTATAGATTCAGTAGACCGAGAAGCCTTTGAGCAGGCTCGCATGCGCGTGCGTGAACTCGAAGCCGAAGGCCGTCTGGCCGATGATGAAGCAAGCCGTAACTTCCTAGAGATCTCAGCCGACCTGAGCGCTGCCCGCGCCAGACTAGCACAGGTCGTCGAGCGCATCCGTGTCGCTGCACCCAACTTCATGCCAGCCGGGCTGGATATCAGTGCCGTACGGGCCATTGTCCATCCTGACAAGCCATTGGCCTATCTGCTCACAACAGAACACGGCAGCGCCGCAATCGTCGTGCCGCACCAATCTCCTGCCAATAGCCAGAAACGCGTCGAGGAACTTGGCGAGCAGCACGTGGTCTGGCTGAAGGACTTTCACACTGCTGAACTCAGCGCTCTGCTTGCCAGGCAAGACGAGGATGGTAATCTCACAGGCGGGCTACTGTCAGGACAGTTGCTGGCCAAGGGACTCAAAGCGGAGTTGGATGCGGCTTTGCCTGTTATCCGGGAGCGTCTCATGGCTCCCCTGGCCAAACGATTGCATGGGCTGGGTTATATTGCCACCAGCCTGGTCCCCACTGGCCAGTTATCCTTGCTGCCGCTGCACGCCGCCGTGCTGGACGATCTGACCTCTTGTTTTGTCCCATCGGCGCAGGTTCTTGGCCAGGTGAGACGTGCCAACGCACTGGAAGTCCCAATGGCTCGACTCACGCTCGTGGGCGTTGGGAATCCGTCGTCGAATGGTGGCTCACTGCCCTTTGCTGAGAGCGAACTTAAAGAGATCGTGAACCTGTGGCCTGGTCCGTCTCGGCCACTCTACGGTACACAGGCTACCTTGAAAGAAGCGAAGGTGATGCTGTCTGATGCGGGGGTCTGTCACTTTGCATGCCACGGCCGGTTCAATTTGGACTATCCACTGGCTTCTGGCTTACGTCTCAGTGACGACCTACTCAACCTGACCGCGCTATTAGACAAGGGCGAGGTGAACCTGGAAAAAGCGCGTCTGGCTGTACTTTCGGCCTGTCAGACCGCCCTCGCCGACTTTCGGGACGTGCCCGACGAGGCCATCGGGCTGCCGGCGGGCTTCGTGGTGGCGGGTGTGCCCGGTGTGGTGGGTACTTTGTGGTCGGTTTATGACGCGAGCACGGCGTTGTTGATGGGGCACTTTTACAGAAAATGGCTGGGGAATGGCGGCGGGCCGGTGGAGTTGCCTGAAGCCTTGCGCCAGGCTCAGATCTGGCTGCGAGACGTCACTGCAGGAGAGCTGGTGGGCTATTTTGATGCCCAAAACGATGCACTACTGCATAGAATTCCCACGCCCTGGACACCAGAGCAAGTGACTGACCTGTATCGGCGCTTTGAGAGCATGGAACCCGACGACCGGCCGTTTGAACACGCTGTGTACTGGGCGGCTTTTACTTATACAGGGGTATAAGCCTTCCAAGCGAGGTAAAGGTAAGCGTATGGACGCGCAAGATTGCTCTGCATGGATTGTCGAAGAGATTCTGAAGGAACTTGACCGAATCGCTGGTTTACTAGGCGACGATTGGCCCAAGTTCCGGGCCCAGGCACTCGAGATCCTGCATGGGTTGATCGAGGCCGAGGAGAGACTGCAACCACTGTGGGTCAATAAACTGATCCATCTGGGCCGCCACTCGGCGGCGGCAGGAGTCTTTGAAGAGATCCTGCACCGCAGCCAGGCCATGGTCCCGAGAGATAGAGACCGCCTCGAGTCAAAGGAGTTGACGACCGAGTACTACTATGTAAGTCCAGGCCCGCCGAAGGATGAAGCACAGGATCAGGCTGTATCTGGAACACTGCTGCAGACAGTGGCCCGAGATGTGACCAAGGGGTTGCAACTATGCCATGCGGCGATTGAGATGGCTAACGCACTGGCGCCAGACATAGTGGCCAAGGCATTGCCCTCGCCACGTTATCTGAATGCAGGCTTCTTTGCTGCTGATGCACTGCTCCCTACCGACCAACCATTAGCGCTCCAGGGCGGCCCCTACCGGCTGGGTGTCAACGTCGGGGAATTCTGGGGTCCCGGGTATCCAGGCAAGCCTGTTCCACAACACCTGCTTGAACCTTACTTCGAGCAGGAGAGCAGGCTAACGCTGGATGTAGCAGTGCGCTCGCTGGATGTAGAGGCTATACCAGAGCACGCCCTCCTCGATCTTCCACGTGAGGGGAATAGCCCCATCGTCTTTTTCGACCTTCACTTTACACGCACCGGCCGTCAGGCCATTAACGTTGATCTGCTTTTCCACGGACATCTGCTCCAGTCACGTCGCATTGAGGTCGAGGTAGTAGCTCACGCCGGAATCGAGTTGCCGGCATCAGCCTGGCCCGTGCAAGATGGCTACGTTACCTTCACCCGTACGGCCGTGCTGGAGCCACCTACGCTGGAAGTGTTGTGTGAAAACCCGCGCGGGTTAACGATCGTGGCAGAACGCGACCTGGATCTTAACCGCATTGGGCTGCGCTTTTACGACAATACGGGCACCGATCTGGGCTTTCAGCAATCAACGCTCACCGATGCCAATCTGACGCAAGTATTAGCGGCGGTGCGTGGACAGTTAGCCGGGACAATGGACGCCTACACAGGCACTTTCGGCAGCACAGAGGCAGTGCTGGCCAGGCACCTGGGGCAGTTAGCCGCTGTAGGGCGCAAGTTCTATCTGGCACTGCTGCCGGGTCTGGCCAACCAGGACAATGTGGTGGACGAGGGGCAACGCCTGGATGTAAACTTGAAGCCGGGAATGGTCATCCAGGTTGCACCTTTGTCCAGCCAACTGGGCGTGCCCTGGGAATTACTCTACGAGCGTAAGATTGAAGCCTACCGCGAGGACCGTATTACGCTCTGCTCTACTTTCCTGGAGCATGGCCCGGCCTTCGAGGATTGCCCATCGTGCGGGGACCCCACGGTCGTTTGTCCGCTTGGCTTCTGGGGGTATCGCTACATCATCGAGCAGTTGCCCTGCCGCGTGGATCCACACGAGCCATTGCGTGGCACTACGCTGCCCTTACAGATCGGCAACGTCATACCTTTACGGTTAAACGCCAACGTGTCTCTCTGTCTTAATCAGGTAGATGCTCACCTGGAGTCACTGCGCGCCCTGGCACCCGAGGCGCAACTCGAACTGGTCCGGGCTGAAAGCCTGGATGGCGTCAAGGCGGTGCTTGTTGACACGAACCATCCTGCTGACATCGTGTACTTCTATGCGCACGGTGGAAGAGATAGGTGGGGCTCACCCTACCTGGAGGTTGGCACCGGTGACCAGATCCAGCTCATAGACCTGGACGCGTGGAAAGTGGACCTCTATCGTCGCCGGCCCCTGGTGGTGTTGAATGCCTGTGAATCCGCTGACTATGCGCCGGACAGCTTTGAGAACATGGTCAGGTTCTTCTGTAACGCGGGTGCGGCAGGTGTGATTGGCACCCAGTGCGGGGTTAAAGAGAAGCTGGCTGGTGCGTTTGTCATTGCCTTCTTCCGGTCCTTCTTTGGCCAGGCCTCCGCCGGGCAGGCGCTCTTTGAGGCTCGCCAGATGCTACTGCGCAAGCACCTGGATCCCCGTGGCTTGACCTACAGCCTGTTTGCATCGGCCGATGTAAAGTTGGCCCAACCCATAATCGCACAAAACAGGAGTGAGTGATGCAAAGACCGTATCTGGGCTTCATTGGGATCATCGGACTGTCGGCTCTGATTCTATGTTCGCCGCACCCGGCGGCAGCCGAAGGGCCCGTTACTCACGTTGATGCTGGCGATACACCCCTGGTAATCCACGGCGTCCTCGACGGACGCACCACTGCCTTCAGCGGCAACGTGCGGCTCACCGTCACTGGCGGCGATGCCGACGAGTTGCAGTTGTTGCCTGCCGATCTGCACCACACGAACGAGGTAGGCATTGTCATTGATCGCAGCAACGTCACCATCCCGGCAGGGATTAGCCTCGGCGATGGTCATCCACGCGACGTGCGTGTGACCGTAAGTAACGTCACCCGCCCTGGCGACTACACTGGCGAGCTCAAGTTCCTCCTGCCAAATCAGACCGAAACTGATGCACTGATCGTTCCGCTGGAACTGCATATCGAGGCCAGACCGGACGTCAAGCCAGTTGCTGACAATCTGACCTTTCAGGTTGTGCGGTGCACTACACCCATTGAGTGTGCCGTCGCCACTTGGTTGCTGCCTGACAATGTCGTGCGCGACGACTGGGTTGTGCAACTTGACAACCAGATACTAGTTCCCGTTGAGGTCACAGATGTGGATGTCGTGATGCGCGGTGAAAGGACCGGTAGCACCCTCAGGGCCAATGATGTGACCGCGACGGTACCTTACACACTGCCTGCCGGTCAGGTCGAGTCCAT
>Ga0315277_10008659_pt1 | contig 13046 bp, 10 predicted proteins | sample YL17G05_15_MG_FD_203695 | JGI IMG/M metagenome (GOLD analysis project Ga0315277, IMG submission 203695) | Sediment microbial communities from Yellowstone Lake, YNP, Wyoming, USA - YL17G05_15 | ecosystem: Environmental > Aquatic > Freshwater > Lake > Sediment | place: USA: Wyoming | collected...
GCGGGCATCTGCTTCGTTGCCGCTCCTCGACGATGCACACTGACATCGCCTGCGTCGCGGCGCCTCGCATCTGCCCGCCCGGCGCTCGCGCCAAAGTGCAAACGTTATTCATTGACAGGCCCTTACTCTACCGATGTGATACTAACTCAGATTCTTTGCGGTCTTCGAGGTCTTCGTGGTTTGATTTTCGAGCAGCGCAATGGTAAGGAATAGATCCGAAGCAACTCGCCAGGTGCACGCGTCCTCCGCCTTCTTTAGGGCCAGATTTCGAAGCCGGCTTGCTCGTAATGGCGGTCAAACGAAAATGCCCGCGTCAGCCTTTGCTTTCTCATGAGGACAAACGACACGCAGTCGGTGAAGCTGACCCCCTGATCGGCGAACTTCCTAAACAGTTCCACCGCATCGAACTCATCTTCGCCTGTGGAGCGGAGAATAGTCAGGGCCTTTGACGATAGCAGGAGCCGTGCGCGGCCGGCCGCGAAGTCATAGCGCGTGCGTCGGGCGAGCAAGGTAAAGGTTTCGTTAAATACCAGATTGCTCGTGAAGCAGCTTTCGCGGCGCTCGCCCAGTTTTTTCCAGGCGGCGGCCGCCCTTCGGTGGTATTGGTCCCGCGCAATAAACCTTGCCAAAAATGGTCCGGTATCGATATAGATCACGATTGCTCGCCGTAGAGGTAACGGTCATGGTTTCTCGAGAGGTCTGATGGCGCCTCCCCGCTAAAAACCGCATAGTCGTTGAAAAGAGGGTCCTCCGCAACCCCCTTGGGAGTATTGTCCAAAATGACGGCCAGGGCGTCCCTCACGAGTCCGCCGAGAGAAACGCCGCGCTCTTTAGCGCACCGCATGGCTCGTGCGCGAAGGTCGTTAGGCAGCATAATGGTAGTGCGCTTCATAGATAACTCCTCCGTCCAAATGGCATGCCTGCATAATAGCACCAACATAACCTCTGGATTAAAAAAAATCGCGGCTCCTGCCAACTCGCCAATCAAGCTCCTTGGCGCATCTCTCTACTAAATTCCTGCTTTTCCTTGCGACAAAAAAATTTCTGGCCACGGATTTTCACTGAGGCTAGCTTGTGTGCCATGAAATCTCCCGAGAACCCCATGGTTTGGTTGGCCCGAGGCCGGGCCCAACGGGATCCGCCAGTCCCGCACCCGCGCCGGAGTTTTCCTTGCTCCCTGAACCCGCTCAAGACAGAAATTTTCAGAAGCCGGAGTCTCTGAGCCGCATTAATGGAGGCCTCGTGATTGCCAAGACGGCCGGTGCGTGTTAGAGTCCAGCATATTCCTCTGGAGCCAGCAGCGTCCAAAATGAGCGAACTTGCGGAAACAATTCGAGCCGCTCGTAGACGGCTTCTCCAGATGCACTACGCGAGCGGAGTGGGGCACATCGGCGGAAATCTTTCGGCACTTGATTTGATAATGGTCCTACATCATCGGGTGCTGACCCCCGAGGACGTGTTCCTGCTCTCGAAAGGGCACGCAGCCGGCGCACTTTATGTGACCCTGTGGTCACTAGGCCGTCTTAGTGATGACGATCTCTGCCGTTTTCACGGCGACGATACCCACCTCAGCGGTCATCCGGCCCCAGGATGGCTTCCGGAGATTCCCTTTGCCACCGGGAGCTTGGGCCACGGTTTGCCGCTGGCAAACGGGATCGCGCTGGGTAAGGCCTTGCAGGGTCAGCCAGGCCGAGTCTTCTGTTTGCTTTCCGATGGCGAGATGCAGGAAGGTTCCACGTGGGAGGGTCTGATATTCGCTGCGCATCATCGCATCTCTCCGCTGACCATCCTGATAGATGCCAACGGGCTCCAGGGGTTTGGCACGACCCGAGAGGTAGCCGGGCTGGAACTGACACCTGCCAAGTTCCGTGAGTTCGGACTGCCGGCAGAGGAGATTGACGGGCACAGTTGCCCTGAAATAGAGGCGGCGTGCCGGTCAGCGGCGTCCGGCGCGCGCGTAGTGATCGCCCGGACGTGCAAGGGCCATGGCGTCTCCTTCATGGAAAATCGTGTAGAGTGGCACTACCTCCCAATGACCCAGACACAATACCGGCAAGCGCTGGAGGAGCTCGACCGCGCATGAGAAAGGTACTGTGCCACTGCCTTGTCGGGCATGCCTCCGACCCGGACTTCGTATTCCTGACCGGCGATCTTGGCTTCCAGGCGCTGGAGCCGCTACGCGATGCGGCCGGACGGCGCTTTATAAACGCCGGGGTTGCGGAGCAGAACATGATCTCAGTGGCCGCAGGGCTCGCTCGAGCCGGCCTGCGCCCTTGGGTTTACAGCATCGCATCGTTCCTCTACGCCCGCCCCTACGAGCAAATTCGAAACGATGTCTGCATGCACGATCTTCCCGTGAAGCTGGTGGGCAACGGTGGGGGCTACGCATACGGCGTCATGGGTTTTACGCACCATGCGATAGGCGACTACGGTGCCCTGCTCTGCCTGGAGCATCTCCAAGTTTTTGTACCTGCATTCGCTGGGGACGTTCCGGCAATCATCGCCCGACTCATAACGCTCCCTCATCCTGCGTACCTGCGGCTGGGGCGCTGCGAGCTTCCGAAGGAGTTCCAGCTGCCGCCCTATGCGCCGTGGCGGTGTCTTCTTCCAGGCGCCGGACCGATTCTCGTCATGGTCGGATCTTTGGCAGGGGGTATAATCGAGGCCGTCGGGCGCCTGCCGGAAAATAGCAGGCCAGACTCTTGGGTCGTCAGCGAGCTGCCGATCCTACCGCAGTCGATTCCGGCGGAATTCCTGGAGCGCTTGCGGCGCCGCGGCCACATGATTGTTGTCGAGGAGCATGTCTGTCATGGCGGTGTCGGACCGATGCTCCTCCATGCTCTGGCCTCACTCGGTCAGACGCCGCCGCGGTTCACGCACCACTTTGCAGCCGGATACATTTCGGGCCGCTATGGCTCACAACAATTCCACCGCAAGGAATCCGGCCTGGACGCACAGAGCATTCTGGCGGAGGTGGCATTATGAGTGAGGATCTTGCCATCTTGGTCAACCGGCTGCAAGGGCCCATACTGGTCCTCGGCGCCAGCGGATTCATCGGCGCCAATCTGCTGAAAATGCTCCTGTCGCACCGGGTGGACGTTGTGGGAACGGCATCGACCCTGCCTGCTTGGCGTCTGGCGGACGTCCCGGAGCAGCACGTCCGCGCGCTGGACCTGCTAGTCGAAGCGAACCTCGACAGCCTTCTGGAGACCGTCCGTCCCCGCACAGTCTTCGATTGTGTTGCCTATGGGGCGTATTCCTTCGAGTCCGACAGCGATCTGATCTATAAGACGAACTTCAGCTTGGCCGCGAAGCTTCTGGCGAAGCTCGCGACCTTGAAGATCGCTGCCTATGTACACGCGGGCAGCTCCTCGGAATACGGCGACTGCGCAGCTGGGCCGGCCGAAACCTCGCTGCCGGCTCCCAACAGCGACTACGCCGTTTCTAAAGTTGCTGCCGCCAACTTGATTTTCTACTGGGGCCGCACGCGCCGATTTCCCTGCAAGAACCTGCGGCTTTACTCCGTCTTCGGCCCTATGGAAGACTCCTCCCGCCTCATTCCGGCGCTGGTGCGCCATGGTGCTGAGGGAAAACTCCCGGAGTTCGTTGATCCAGCGATCTCCCATGACTTCATCTACGTCGATGACGTCTGTGAGGCCTTCGTGCGGGCCGCCTTGTGTCTGAACCAGGACTGCTACGGCGATTCGTTCAACGTCGGAAGCGGCCGGAAGACGACGATCGCCGACGTAGCTGAGATCGCCCGTGCGGTTTTTGGCATCCAGGTTCCGCCGGTCTTTTCGATGCCACAACGGCGCTGGGATGTCACCGACTGGTACGCCAATATTGAGAAGACCTCGCAGCATTTGGGCTGGACGCCCCGGACGGGGTTCGAAGACGGCTTGCGGGCAACCATTGCATGGTACCAGAAGCTGGAAGACAAAGAGCGCTACTACCGGTCGTCGAAGCAGTTCGGATTGGACACAAAATACAGTGTTAGCGCCGTGATTGCCTGCTACAAGGATAATCAGGCGATCCCGATCATGTACCGCCGGCTCAGGAACGTTTTCGAGAAGTTACGGATCGAGTACGAGATTATCTTCGTCAACGACAGTAGTCCAGATGACAGTGAGGAAATAATCCGGATGCTGTCGCGCAATGACCGCCGGGTTCTAGGAATCACCCATTCGCGGAACTTCGGCTCGCAGGCGGCGTTCCGCAGCGGCATGGAGCTGGCCAAGAAGAACGCCTGCGTGCTCCTGGACGGTGACCTCCAGGATCCACCCGAGTTGATCGAAATCTTCATAGCCAGGTGGCGCGAGGGATACGACGTGGTCTATGGCCGCAGGGTGAGACGCGAGGCGCCCCTGTGGATGCAGTGGGCTTATAAGGCATTCTATCGTGTCTTCGGCTTCTTCTCCTACTTGGACATCCCCCGCGACGCCGGCGATTTTTCGCTCATGGACAAGCGCGTCGTGCAGCGGATCCTCCAGTTCCCTGAACGCGATTTTTTCCTGCGTGGCGTTCGCAGCTTTGTCGGCTTCAAGCAAACGGGGGTGGACTATGTCCGGCCGGAGCGCATGTTCGGCCGCAGCACGAACAGCTTGACCAAGAACATCGCTTGGGCCAAAAAGGGAATCCTCTCTTTCAGCAACACCCTGCTGTCGATGCTCAGCTTTTTCGGCAGCGTGCTCTTCTTGGTCACGCTGGCACTGATGCTGATTCAGGTGCTCCTGCGGTTGTTCTTCCCCGAAATAGCACCCAAAGGGGCCACCACGATCCTCCTCGCCATCATGTTCTTTGGATCGATCAACCTGCTTGGAATCGGCATCCTCGCGGAATACATCGCCAAGATCTTCGAAGAGGTCAAACAGCGGCCGCGCTTCATTCGGCGGAATATCATTAAAGATGGCGAGATCCGTTGTGCAGCGGCAGACCAGTGAGATGTCGGTTCATTGTGGACGGCAATTACAGAGCTTCGCAAAATACGGTGACATCTCAGGAATGTAGGGGCACGGCGCGCCGTGCCCCTACCTTGTCCAGGATTGTCACCATATTACGCGAGGCTCAGTAAGAATAATCGTTCAGGGCCGCTGCTCTCAGAGCCTCGCTAGACTCGCGGCAGGAACCGGCCGGGGACGTTTATATCCATGAAAATGGTCTCTCGCGCCTGCCCATTATGCGGCGCATCGAATCGATCTCGATTGTTCGCCGAGGCTCACTTCGATCCTCGCCGCCTGGGAGCGTTTGCCTTTGCTTCGCGTAAGCTACCCGAGTACATGCACTATCGTCTGGTTTTATGCCGGGTATGCGACCTGCTCTACGCCGATCCAATTCCGGATCCCGATACCCTGGCGCAGAGCTACCAGTTAGCGGCCTACGACAGCGCAACCGAATCGCATTACGCCGCCCGCACCTATGCGGCGTATCTGGACAAGATCATCTGCCGGCTACCCGACCGCGCGGGGGCCTTGGATATCGGAACCGGGGACGGCGCGTTCCTGGAGCGTCTGCTCGATAGGGGTTTCACTGCAGTGGTCGGCGTCGAGCCGTCGAGTGCTCCCATCGCCGCGGCGGAGGCCAAGGTGCGGCCACTGATCCGCCACGGCTGCTTCTCTCCGGACGATTTCCCGCGTGGACAGCTCAGCATGGTATCTTGTTTTCAAGTTCTGGAGCACCTTTGCGATCCTCTCCAAGTCTGCCGCAGTGCTTTCGAGCTGCTCAAGAAGGGCGGGGCATTCCTCTCAGTCATTCACAACCGCTGCGCCCTGTCCGCCCGGTTACTGGGGCTTAAGTCGCCAATTTTCGACATCGAACACCTCCAGTTGTTTTCCCGCCGCAGCGTTCGGATTCTCCTGCAGGCAGCTGGTTTCCAAAACGTTCGGACATGGACTCTTTGGAATTGCTATCCCGCGAGCTATTGGCTAAGGCTTAGTCCTTTACCCCGCGGGGATAAGGGTGCGCTGGTGGGATTCGCGCGGGCGGCCGGATTGGGCCGTGTGCCGATAGCCTTGCCTGCCGGGAACCTGGCAGTCGCCGGCTTCAAGTAGGGTCCCCGCTGGCGTTCCCGGACTCCGCCCGCCTGTAGGTTCATGGCCCGCGCCAGCCTTCCACCAGGAGGAGCGATAAATTTTCCAGTGGATTGACCGCTTGATTGACCTGAATCTGGACCCCTCTTATGAGGTTCGCGTGTGCCTGCAAAAAACCTCCCAGTTCCATAGACCATACGCTGGCATAGGCATTATTGTTCCAGCCGTACACGGAGTGCGGAGCCGGGGGCAGATGGGGCGGAACGGTACCCGGTTGCGGGAACTGAACGATTCCAACCACCCAGAGTCGGAAACCGGATTCAAGGGTCTCCTGAATCCGCCGCAGGGTCGGCTCAAGCGGCTCGGGAGTCATCATCAGCCTTCGGAACGGGCCAAACGGAGCCCGTCGCGAGATCGGGTCCGTTGCTATCGCAGGGAGCGTCGTCCACGGCGCGGCGCCACTGTAGTGGTAGTTGAATCCGGGAGAAAGATAGAACGGGCTGACAAGCACCAGGTCGCGCGGCCCTGCCTTCGACACGAGGATGGTGCTCACCAGATCGAGATTCGTCCGCCGGAGATGCGCGCTATCCCAGAGCGGAACCCAGCTCGTTGCGACCACGGCGCACGAGACCACGGCCTTGATCAGGGTGGCGCCAATAGGGTAGCGGGATGACCGAAGCGCGATTTCCGCCAGCAGGCCGAGCAGGGCAATGAAAGGTATGTAGTGCCAGGGAAACGGGAACATCCGGTTTACCTTGAAGAACACTACTGCTGCTACCCCAGCCACGGAAATCGTAAGCAGGCAGTACAGCGCCGGCGATGGCGTTCTTTCGTCGACATCCGCACGACGCTGACCTGTGTACTGCGCTACCAGGCAGCCTGCCGCGAGCGCAAGAAGTGCGGCCCAGATCATAAGGAGCCCCGCGCTGTCGCCTGCAAGCGCCTCGCCCAGCTTCGCAATGATCACTGTTACGTCCAATGCAAACTGCGATATCGTGACGGTGTCCTTGTATGAGAGGATCGTGGGCAGGTAGACCAGCATCGAGACTGCGGCAAGCGAACACAGCCCCAGGACAAGGAGGCTCCGCTGCCATTGTCGCGCTGCCGCGCAAACGCCTGCGCTGGCGATCCCGATCGCCAGCAGCAAGTAACAGTTTTGGTAGTTTGCGTGCACGCTCAGGAGCGCGAGGAGTAGAGCAATTGACGCTGCCCGCAGGCTCGGACGCTCAGCTAGCCGCCAGAAGCCGGCAAAACACAACACGATCAGCGCGGCTGCCAGCCCGTAGGCACGGATAGAACTTCCGGAATAGAAGACCGTCGCGTTGAAACCAACCAGCGCCACGGCCAACAACGGTAGGCTCACGCCGAACGCCCGGCAACTAATCGCCATTGCGGCGACAAGGCCTAACGAGATTGTCGTTCCCAGCAGGCGGATTCCTGCCTCGCTTGCGCCGAGACCTGTCGCCATCCACAGGCGCAGTAGGCCGACGAACAGTGCGGGAAACGAGTCGGTATCCAACCGCGTCCACATTTCGGTCAGACTGTTGGAGCGAGCAAGTTGGATGCTGGAGGTCTCGTCGCGCCAAAATGACCCGGCATGCTGATAAAGGACGATCTGCAAATATACCAGGGACACAGCGGCCATACCGAAAACTGCCCACTGGATCGCATGTGCCGCCTTTGGCGTGTGCTCAATCCGCTTGACCCAGCGATGCAGCCATGCTTCGCGATTGGCCGCCGATTTCCTTCCTGCGCCACGATCGCTCCTGGAAGGACGGGTTTTGGAGCGTCCGCTGGTCATAACTTCCCCACGAAAACCAATCCGCAACACGGCGAGCTCAGTCTTTCCGCATCATGTGAGACGCAAGCCGCTCATCAGTAATGAAGTCCCCGTACCATGTTCGATTTTCTTGCTTTATTAGCACAATCTTTTTGGTGGGGATAAAAATACCCTTTTCCCACATATCCACCTATCACGAAAGGCAACTTGAGTTCGAAGCGCCTAAGCAATGTTGCTGCGCTTATCAGTGGTGCAACAACGTCGACGATGCGAAGCGTTTTTCAGCGCGCCTTCTTTCTGGGTCATGACCGCGTAGGCTCTAGCCCAAAGGACTTATGTTGGTGCCGATCCCGATGAACGGATCGAATCTGTTGACCCAGTACCTCATTATCATGTCAAAGGATCGTGCTCATGCGCAAGCTAATGACTGACAGCTTGGTGTGGCCGGCGGCCGCAATTGAACGTCCTGTTTGGATGTGGCCGCCGGCCACGCCGGGATCTTCGCGGACATCGAACTGGGGCGATGCCTCTGTAAAATAGTAGCCGATTGTCGTGTACAAGTCGCCGTGTGATGTCGGAATGATGCTTTCTAGGACGTTGACCTTATATCTTGCAGCAGGAGAGGAAAGTATCCTGTGGTGGCATGGGAAATGAGGATATTCTGCTGAGGGATCTGGGCAGACAGCGAATTGCCGGAGAAAACAGACGTTTTGGGTGAGGCGAGGCAGGGCAATTCGCTGGCTGTCCTGATCCATGGACTGATCAGCTGAAATATCACCTTCTGCTGGCTGTCAGGAGAGACATCCGGTCCTGCATTGCGACAGACCAACCTTAAACTCAGTGGGTGGGGAGAAGGTCGTGCCACCGCCCCCCTTGATGGCTTGACATCCTCCACGAGAATGTCATTTGGTGAGCATGTGGAGTTACCACACTCGGCGACCCCGCGCGGTGTCCCCATCGCAAGGGATCAAGACCTGCTCTCACGGATCAGTAACAAACGCATATAGGCGGATTGATGCTTAGGTCTGCGTTCCTGCAGAGAGAGCAAGCCCCATTTCTCCAACTTTCTGGTAGGCAGACGGTGATTCGCACGGCGAGTTCGTCGCTTCAAACGGAAGCTTAGATCTGTACTACTCACGTGAAAATCCCTGTAATTCTGGAAAGGATTCTTCGTGAGCCTTTGTGTCATTGTGTCTTCGTGTTGTCATTTCAACGGACAACACGAAGACACGAAGGACACAAAGAAGTTGTGAAGCAGGGTTTTGGTTGCGGCTATGCCGCTCCAAGAAAATCCGTGTCCGATTGCTTTTGTGAATCAGGCCAAATGCGACTCAATGTGGTGCGGATATTCAGGAATGTCCCTGGCCACGTCGCCCAATTCCGGCTCTGGCGCGTAGAGCTTGATCAGAGCGCTGGAATCGAGATTGCGCTCTTTCAGGTCTTTGCCGTTTGCTTTACAATGAAAACTGCAAAGACCAGGCAGACCGCAAAGAGCATATGCAATTTATTCGATTTGGCCTGTACGGCATCCTGCTGACTCCTCTCCTCGTCAGCACCCGCTTCACGCTTCCGTTTTTGACACCCAAGGTCCTGGCATTTCAGATCCTCGTAGATTTGGTCATGGCCGCCGCATGCTTGATGGAGTTGCGCCAGATCTCTCGAGGCCGATCTAGTCCAAGCCTGCCTTCTCTCCTACCGTCTTCCGCACTTTCCGTTGCCCTAGCCATATTCCTAGGTTATTCGGTCATCACGGCCGCTTTTGGCACCGACCTCCAGCGCAGCCTTTGGGGTCTCGAGGACAGGCAGGATGGGCTGGTTTTTTGGTTCCACCTTTATGGCTGGTTCCTGGTCTTGGTTTGGCTGGCCCGCCACCAGGATGTCCTGGAGCGCTACCTCAATTTCTCCTTCTGGGTCAGTTCAATTGCGGCGCTGAGCGCGCTTTTTCAATGGGCCGAGACCCGATACCAACTTTTCGGCTTCCTTAGCCCAAGTCTCATCGGATCCATTCATAATCAGATTGGGGATAAGGCAGGCGGAGTGCTTGGTAATCCGGAATTCCTCGGGGCCTATCTGTTGTTTCATGCCTTTTATGGCCTCTACTTCATCCGGTCCCAGTTCCGCAGCGTGCCACGAAGCGACAGTGCAAAAAAAAGAGAACATAGGAACAAACAAAAGAGGGGGAGAGTTCGCTTCGCCTTCTTCATTGCCGCGCAGATTGTTCTGCTCGTCGCGATATCAGTGGGAGAAACGCGCGGCATTGTTCTGGGCCTAGGATTTGGCTTGCTGGTCTTAAGCGCCGGCTACGCCTTGCGGGATTCGAGTCGAAGAATCAGAACAGCCGCTCTCGGCTTATGCTTGGTCTTAGTGGTCGGCGGAATGACAGTCTGGCATTTCCGTAATTCCGCCATTGTGAGGAAGGTACCTGTCCTGAGCAGGCTCTCGGAAGGTTTGAGTCTGGAAAATGAATCGGTCTGGGTGCGCCTGCGGCTGTGGAAGAGCTCACTGAATGGCTTCAGAGATCACCCCGCCACTGGTTGGGGACACGATAATGCATTTTACGCCCTCAACAAATATTACAATCCGGAACTCGTAAGGTACCGTTTGGGCATGTTTATCGGTACCTGGAGCGACAAATCGCACAACGCTTATCTTGATCTCCTCGTCGAGAAGGGCATCGCCGGAGCCATCCTATTCCTGATGGTAGTAGCGGCTGTGCTGAGGGCGCTTTGGAAAATGCCGAGCCGGGAAGCAGCGTTTCACTTAGCCGGTGGTTTCACTGCATACGTAACATCGAGGTTTGTGGCTTTTGATACCTTCGGGTCCTATTTTGGGCTGTTCTTGTTCCTCAGTTGGTGCGATGTGGAAGGGCACGGGAAGCAGGGTTCGGCAAGAGCGAAACAGCAACCGGCAGTCCGCAGTTCCAAGAGCGAGCGTGGATTTAGGATAAAGGGCGCCATTGCTGCATCCCTGATGTTGGCGGTTGCATGTGCGGCTTTTCTCTATCTCAATGTGGAAATGGGGATGGCCAGCGTTGCATGCGCAGAAGCCCAGAACGTTTTCCCGACTTACCCGGAAGCCGGATTAACCCTGTACAAAGCCGCCTTCCAGCGCTTTTTCCCATACAATGACAAGGAAAAGCTACAGTGCGCGGCTCTCATTATCAAAATGGTTGTGGAAGGTCAGAAGAATCCTGCCGTCTATGCGAAGATTGACCAGGCTTTGCAGCTCGGCGAAGAAGCTGTGAATGCCCACCCGCGGGACGCATACCTGTGCCTCTGGCTCAGCCAGCTTTATACCAATCTCGGAATCAATATCGACAAGAAATACCTCGACGGGGGTGGGATCTTTGGTGGGAGAGCGTGGGAGTTGAGCCCGATGCGCCAGGAGGTCATTCTGCACTTGGCCCGGACCTATTCGTTGGCTGGCGAGCCCTATCGCGCCGTCGCGTTGAACCGAAGAATGGTGGAAGCTTATCCTGGGTATGGTTTGGGACATTTTTATTATGGATTGTCACTGATCGAAGTCAACCGGCGCGAAGATGCGAAAAAGGAAATACGCAAAGCTCTGGAGACAGGTTTCCAGCCCCAAGAGGGCGACGAGTCTCAAATCGTCAGGCAGTTGCTCGCCCCTTAAAAGCAAACCTCCAAGAGTTTCAAGACTCCCGTGAAAATCCTCCGAGGGTGTCCTATTTTGGATGGTTGTGACCCTTTCGGAGGATGTCAGAGCCGCGAGCGAAGCGAGCGGACTGCATAGCATGATTCGATGCTTTTCAAATACAGATCAGAGAAACCTTGATAGGAGAGAATCCTGGCCCCCATGCTGTGTGATCCCGCTCCCTGCGGTCGCGGCTCTGACGGATCTTCCCCCAGATGTGGAGCAGAATAATCCTTGTAACCACCCAGATGCGTTGTGTTTGTGGGATCACGTCTGGCGTTGGCCTCCTGCCTACTTCTCCGGCAGCGCCACACCAAGCGCGGTAAGGATTTCTTTCTGACGGACGTCCGGCCTTGGCAAACGTGTCACGGTGGTATCGGCGTCGATGGGGTAGTGCAGCAGGCAGAGGCGGCTCAGCGAGGCCAGCGCATCCGGCAGCGTGATGGCGTGCGGATTCGAGTCTGTTGTGCCAAACGCGGTTCTGAGCCGCCGCTCCATCTCCCGGCTGATCTTCAGCGCCAGCATGCAGCCGAGCACATGCCCTCGCGTTCGACTCTCTTTGCGCACAAACACCGGCCGCACTTCCAGCAGCCCGGTTTTCATGGCGCGAAAATCCCGCTCCACCTTCTGTAAGCCGACGTAGCTGTCGTGAACCGCTGGCCCGATCATTTGTTCTTTCGGCACGTCACTCGTCACCACATAGCAGCCGGCCAGTTCCATCGCCCGTTCGGTCGCCGCTTCGTTTTTGACCAGGGTCAACGCCCGCCCCTCCAGTCGCAGTTCCACCAGACGCGTCAGCTTATGGTGGACAATCCAGGGCTGCAATTGTCTGGACCCGGCTTCGGGCTGGCACCGCTCGGAAGCCTGGACCTGCTGGTTGCGCCGTTCGATCTTCCCTTCCAGCTTGGCCAGCTTGTCCTCCAGCCGATGCTGTTCTCGCGCCGCTTCCGCCTCGTTCTTGCGGAGCAGATAACGCACTCCATCGGCCTCCACCTCGCAGATCTCCTCGTGGAACAACCCTAACTGCAAAGTCCCCTCTGCCAGCAGCCGGCGAATCTGCGGATCGGTCAGCGCCGTGATATAGCGCAACCCCGCCTCCTTCAATGCCTGCTTGCCCTTGCTCTTCACCATGCCCCGGTCGCCTACGAACACCAACTCCTCCACCCCGAACTGCTCCTTGACCAGCTTGATCTGATCGGCCACCGTGACCGGGTCGGAGGTGTTGCCGGCGAAGACCCGCACCGCCAGCGGCTCGCCTTCGCTGTCGGCCAACAGGCCGATCACGATCTGCAGCTTGCCGCGCTTGCCGTCCCGGTCGTAGCCGAATTCTCCCAGAGCGTTGTGTTCCCCCTCCAGATAGCTGCTGGTGACGTCGTAGAGAAACAGGGTGGGAGCCGCACACCGGCGGCGCAAGTAACGCTGATAGAGAATCCGCTCGATTTGTTCCTGGCGAGCGCAGAGATCGTCGAGAGCGGCGTAGAGATCGTCCTCGTCGAACCGGCTCAAGCCGAGCACTTCTGCCACGGCGTGATCCTCGGCCCAGCGCACGGCGGACAAGCGTGAACCCTGATGGGCCAGGCGGGCCA
>Ga0315277_10008661_pt1 | contig 13045 bp, 5 predicted proteins | sample YL17G05_15_MG_FD_203695 | JGI IMG/M metagenome (GOLD analysis project Ga0315277, IMG submission 203695) | Sediment microbial communities from Yellowstone Lake, YNP, Wyoming, USA - YL17G05_15 | ecosystem: Environmental > Aquatic > Freshwater > Lake > Sediment | place: USA: Wyoming | collected...
TTTTCGGGTGGAATTATGCGGATCAGGATGGTTTTAGGGGCGGTCTGGAAAAATTGGATTGAACAACCGCTTGCAGGCGGAATCCTGGATTAGGAATCAACCTCAGGGGTTTTCGGCAACACGCCCTAAAGCCCTGACCCCAAATCTATTCCGACCTCTGCTTTAGCTGGTCGGTGAGTTGGCGGAGTTGGGAAATAGTATTCTGGATCCGGCGGGCGCTCTCGGTGAGATTTTTGCTGATGGCCTGAATAGATTCCAGGTCCGCGGTCAGGGTTCTTGCCCCCTGGTTTTGCTGAGCCGTGCTCTCCACGATCGCCTCGGCGCTCTGGGTGGTCTGGTTCGCCAATTGGCTTAAATCCTCCAGGGCCTGCTTGAAGCCCCGGATCCGATCCACATTTCCGAGAACTTTTTCCGCGGCTTGATCCGTGGTGCCGATGACGAGATTAAACTGTTCAATAATGGTCCGGGTCCGACGCCCGATTTCCGAGACGGATTCCGATGATTTAACCGCCAGCCGCTTGACCTCCTGAGCCACAATGGAAAAGCGGCGGCCCATCTCGCCGGCTCCCGCGGCCTCAAAAGTGGCGTTGAGGGCAAGAATCTCGGTCTCCCGGGCAATCCGATCAACGACCTCCAGGATTTTCCGGATCTCCTCGGAAGCGGATTTCAGCAGGCCCATCTGATCTTTGAGAAGCATCACCTGTTCCCCGCTCTGACTGATCTCATTGATGATCTGGTTGATGGCATCCACGCCTTTTCCGCACGAACTCAGGGTTGATTCCGCTCCCCCCAGAACCACCCGGGCGCGGTCGCTGATGCTTTCCGCGCTTTCCTCAAACCGGTGAGAGGTATCCACCGTGTTCTCAATCAGGCTCACCTGGTCCTCAACACTTTTAGTCTGCTTGCCGGCCAATTCCACAATCTCATCGCTGGATCTGCTCAAGACCAGCGCCATCCCCCGGATCTCATCCATCAGGGAACTGATCAGGTTGTATTGACCCCGGATTCGCAGGAGCAATCGGTTGAAGGCCAGGGCCAACTCTCCGATTTCATCGTCGCTCACTCCCCCGAGATAGGCGTCCAGAAAAGCGTCTTTTTCCCGCAGGCCCTGGGCGATGTCGCGCATCTCCCGGATCGGTCTTTCAAAGCTTCTGCCCGCCAGAAAAGCGACATAGATGGAAGTAAAAAAGATCAGCAGGGTGGAAAAGACAAGAATCCGGAGCAGTTTTTTCATTTGCGGATAATAGAAGGAGAGAGGAACTTCCAGACCGATCAGGTATCCGGAGCCGGACCGGCCGGCCACCCAGACCCGGTTCGGGTCCCGGCCTGAAATCGTAATGACCTGATCCGGGTTGATTCCGGACAGGTCTGGCAATTCCCGGACTGAGCCTGAGGCGGTTCCGTCGGGTTGGACCAGGAACCACTTTTCCGGCTCCTGTGTCCATAATTCAGGACTCCCGGTTTGCGCCTCGGGTCTTGATTTCAGTTTGACCAGCGCCTGGCCCACTTTTAATTCGGCCTGCTCCACGATGTATTCCCGGAGCCCGAACTGGGCGTTCCGGTAGCTGGCGAAATCAAGATAGAGGGTCGGCAAAATCCCCAGGATGATCACCATCCCGATCACCTTGCTGGCAACCCCCAGCTTCCTGCCGGCCCATTCAATCATATATTCCCGCGCCATCATCGCGTAATAGGGTTCCAGAAAAGAGCGCGTCTGGAGGTAAAGGGTGATGCCGATGATTCCGCTCAACCAGAAGAATAAGCAGGACGCGGTCCAGACCTGGAAGAGGAAGATATTTCCGAGAAAGGTGAATAATATGAGCACGGCTTCGCCGCTGCCGAAGATGGAAATGAAGGTGGCGAATCCGATCCGGAGCGGGATCCGGGTGAGCCGGTTCCAGTGGAAATTGATCTGGGTTTTATCCGCTTTTCCCGGAGGCTGGGTTCTCAGCCATTGATGAAATTGAAGGATGGACCGGGTGAAAACATACACCGTGATAATGGTCAGGAGGTTGAAGAGCAGCAACGGCGCCGCGATCATGAGGAAAATATAAGGGAGTTTCTCCACCCGAACCTGGAAGGTGAAAATAGTCAGGAAGTAATAACTAAGGGGAAATAAAACCACATCCAGGATCGCCAGCAAAATTATGGCGCGGCGGCGCAATCTTGCGATTTGTCCGCTGACATCATAGGCAACCGAGCCGGCCGGCGAATTGGTTAAACCGGTCATCGCTTTAATTGTATATCATACTCTTCAGGATTTCCGCAACCGGGGGTCGGTCGGGAAGGTCCGGAAATCTCTGATCGCCGGGTCGGCGAGCATGGCATCAAGGCTGGCGCGCAATTTCTTCGGGATGAGTGAAGAGCTTTAAAGCCCCGGCGATTTTGTCCGGCTTTCCCAGCAGAACCACGACATCATCCCCGTAAAGCACAGCCTCCGGCTCCGGGTTGTAGTTGATCCGGTTGTCCCTCCGGATCGCGAGCACGGTAACGCCGTATTTTTTCCGAAGTTCCATCTCGGCCAAAGTTTTCCCGTCCACCGCAGCGCCTTTGCTGATCCGGAAGTTCCGGATCTCCAGGTCGGCCAGCGAAAGCTTCAGGTCGGAAAAGGTGATCTCCTTTTTGGCCAGGCCCCGGAACATTTCATAATTGTCAGACCGGATTTCGGCGACGAACTTTTCAATCTCATTATCCGGGATCAAATACTTCCGGAGCACCCGGGTGAAAATTTCCACCGCAGTCTCAAACTCCTCCGGGATCACCTCGTCCGCGCCCAGTTGATAAAGCGGCTTCATCTCCTGGATATAGCGGGTGCGGGCGACGATATGGATCTTCGGGTTGAGCCTCCGGAGATTCGCGCAAATCCTGCGGGTCGCCACCGGATCGGAAATCGCGATCACGGCCACTCTCGCCTGCTTGATCCCGGCAGAAATCAAAACCGCGTCCTGGACCGCGTCTCCATAGAAAATCTTCTCCCCTTTTGCCTTTTCCCGCCGAACCGTCTCCGGGTTCATTTCTATGATCACATAATTGATCCCGGCGATCCGGGCGGCGCGGGTGACATTTCTGCCGTTGACGCCATATCCGATCGCGATCAGGTGGTCCTTGAGAGATTTGCTATCAATCTCTTCCAGGTCCGGAAACGGATGCCAGCCGGCGCTCAGTCTTTTCGGCACCGGGGCTCTGGCCAGCAAATCCGTAACCCGGGGCGAAAACTCCATAATCCAGGGGGTCAGGATCATCGTGAGAATGGAGACGGCCAGAAAATATTGGTAAAGATTCCCGGGCAAAAGCTGATAAGAAAGCCCGGCGCCGGCCAGGATGAAGGAAAATTCTCCGACCTGGCTTAAGGAGAGGCCGGTCAGGACTGAAGTGCGGAAGGGAAATCCGATCAGGGCGGTGGAGAGTCCGGCCAGGACAAATTTAAGGATCAGAACCAGGAAAACCAGGAGTAAAGTCCAGCCGAGATGCCGGGAGAAGAACCCCAGATTCAGGAGCATTCCGACCGAGATGAAGAAGAAGCTGGTAAAGACATCGCGGAACGGGTAGATGTTGCTGAGCGCCTGATAGCTGTATTCGGACTCCGAGATGATCAGGCCGGCGAGAAAAGCGCCCAGCGCCAAGGAGAGGCCGAGGGAGGAGGTCAGCCAGGCCGTTGCGAGACAGATCATCACGATGCTGAGCATAAACAGCTCCGGACTTTTCGTGCGCGCGATCTGGTACAAGACCCGCGGAATCACCCATTCGGCGCAAACCATGACCAGGACGACGATGCCGATCCCTTTGGCGAGCAGGAGCAGGAGGGACTTGCCGAGGTGGGCCTCGTGGCCGGCGAGCAGGGGGATGATGAGCATCATCGGCACCACGATAATATCCTGGAAGATCAAAATCCCGAGCGCGGTTGATCCCTGCGGGGATTCCACCTGGGCCTTGTCCTGCAAAGTCCGGAGCACAATCGCGGTGGAGCTCAAGGAGATCAAAAAGCCGGTAAAAAGCGACAGGCTCAAATCAAAGCCCAGTTGAATCATTATGAAGAAAACCGCGAGCACGGTTAAGGCGATCTGGAGGGAGCCGCCCAGGAGCGCGGATCGTTTCAAGCGGGATAATCTTTCGCGCGAGAATTCTATCCCGATGGTAAAGAGCAATAAGACGATGCCAATTTCGGCCAGGGTTTGAACCTCGCTGACCTGCTTGATCAGCTTGAATCCGCTCGGTCCGGCCAAGATTCCGATGATCAGGAACCCGATGACGGTTGGGATTTTGAGGCGGGTGCAGAGGAAAAGCACGGCGATGGCCAGCGCCAGGATAATCACGATATTGCTCAGCAAAGCACTCTGCATCTCTATCCTTCTTTTGATTGGTTGTATCAAATTTGGCTGGCTCAGTCAATCCGGGCGGAGTTGATAAGAAGATGCTCCACAACCGCAATCGGTGATTCTTCCCGATCAACCTATAAACTTATCAACCGATCAACCTTCTCCCTGACCGTCTAACACTTTTATTTGGCAAAATCTATGGATTCATTTTCCGCGCCAAAGGCGCTTTGGACTGCGACGCCCACGGCGTCGCTTTTGAAAGCGGTGTCGCGGACACCGCACTCCAAAGCGTCCCGCTCGCGGGACGCAACAGTTGAAAAATCCATAATTTAACAAAGAAAAAAAAGTGTTAGACGGTCAAGACCTTCTCCCGGTTGATTTTTTCCGGTTTGGCAAGTAATATGAGCCGAGGCCGGGGCTTAATTTATTAAGCCCGTAAATGTCGGGGTTCAATTTATTGACCCCCCCGGAAGGAGCGGAGATGTTAAGCTGGTTCAGAAAGTATTCCAAATCCTGGATGGTGAAAGCCTTCTATGTCCTGGTGGCGATCACCTTTTTCGGCGGCTTCGGGATTTTATCGGTTGACTGGTTGAAGAAGAAGCCGGCCGAGGAATCCAAAGAGGCGGTCGCCATTGTCAATGGCGAGGATATCAGCGCGCAGGATTTTAATAAATCGTATGAACGGGCCAAGCGCGCCTGGTATGAGCGGATGAGCCGGCTTTACGGAGAAATTCCCGAGAACCTGCTGGACACCGAGGCGCTCAAGCAGGATGTTCTGGACGAGCTGGTGGGACAGGCGCTTCTGGGTCAGGAGGCGAAAAAGCTCGGGATCAAGGTGAGCAATTCCGAAGTGAGCATTCAAATCAGCCAGATCCCTTATTTTAAAGATCAGACCGGAGCCTTTAACCAGAATGTGTATAAAAATACCCTGAACCGCCTGCAAGTCACTCCGGAGGAATTTGAGGAAGAGATAAGACAACAACTCCTGGTCAGCCGGGTGACCAATCTGATCGTGGCGCCGGTTCAGGCGGGCGAGGATGAAGTCAAGGCCTACTATCAGAAGAGCTCCGAGGAAATCAATCTGGATTATTTTTTCCTGGACGCGGAAGGGCGGTATGGAAAACTCAAGCCGACGGAAAAAGAAATGGAAGATTATTATCAATCGCATCCGAAGGATTTTGACTGGCCGGAAGTGAGAAAGATTGAGTATTTCAGATTCCCGATTGCCGACTTTGAAAAAATCGCCCAAATCAGTGAAGCCGACTTAAAGGATTATTATGAGAAAAGCAAGGACCGGTATCAGGCCAAACCCGAGCAGGGGCATTTCCGGCATATCTTGATCAAGCTGGCGGAAAACGCCGCGGAGCCGGAGGTGAAAAAGGCCAAAGATAAAGCGGATAAAATCATTGACGAGTTTATGCGGGGAGAAAAATTTGCGGAACTGGCCAAGAGATATTCAGAAGATTCCGAGACTGCGATCAATGGCGGAGACCTGGGCTGGGCCGGCCGCGGAACCTTTATCCCGGAATTTGAAAAAGCCGGATATGAATTGGCTCCGGGAGAAATCAGCGCGCCGATCCGGACCAAATATGGCTTTCATATCATCCAGCTGGAGGAGCTGAAGCCGGCTGAATATAAGCCCCTGGAAGAGGTCCGGGAGGAGCTGAAGAAGGAATTGATCCGGAACCAGGCGCATCTCCTGGCCCAGGAGAAAGCGGAAGCGGTTTTGAAAGACTGCCTGGGAAAAGGAATGAAGGAGGCGGCGAAAAAATATCAGCTGGAGCTTAGGCCGAGCGAATATTTCAAAAAAGGAGAGAGCGATCTGGAGGGACTGCCGGACAGCAGGTATATCACGGAAGAGGCCTTTTATATGAACTTGGAAGAGATCAGCGAGGTTTTCTCGGGAATAGATGACCTGTACATTTTTGAACTGCTGGAGATCAAAGATTCCCATCAGGCCACCCGGGAAGAAGCCAACCCGAAAATTCTGAGAAAATTGGAGCCGGAAATCAGACTGGCAAAGACCAAGGAAGATGCCCGGAAAGCGCTGGAAGCGTTAAGCAAAGGCGCAAGTATGCCTCAACTCGCCAAAAAGGAAAAGGCCGAGCTGAAGGAAACCGGTTTCTTCCAGCGCGGAGCTAAATCCCTGCCGGAAATCGGGTCCTCCGAAGACCTGACCAAGCTCATCTTCAATCTCACCAGCCAGGAGCCGGTTCCCAAAGATGTCTATGACGCGGCCGGAAAGGTTTATGTGTTCCAGCTCAAAGCGGTAAAGCCGGCCGACCCGGCTAAATTTGAAGAGGAAAAAGCCGGGTTGCAAAAGACCCTGCTCTCCAAGAAACAGCAGGAAACCTTTGACCGCTACCTGGAAAATCTGAAAAAGGACAAGGTCAAAGTCATCTCGGAAATTTATCAGCAGATAGAATAGGACGCCATTCCTCCCTAGAATTTATTGGTATTGACAATGAACATTGGAATACAATTTAAGCCCTCTCCCCTCCGTGGGAGAGGGTTTGGGAGAAGGGGATCAAAAGAAGCCGGGAAATACTTGCAACCGCTTGATATTCCAAATCTCTGTCACCCTCTCCTAAATCCTCGCGCCGTCGCCAAAGCGCTATGGCGCGTCGGCGACTCCCATCAAAGGGAGAGGACTTAATGGTTTTGTTAATAATGAGTGTCAAGGTAATTTGTCAATACATTTATTAACTTTCAACTCCAGGGTGTGATGCCGAAAAAGGAATTTTTACATTTGCCAATCTTTTTTCCTTTTACCATTATGGCGCAGGCTTGTCCCGCGTTTTCGCGGGACGCTTTTTCTTGAGAACCTTTTTGCCGGCAGTCCCGCCCGAAAGCGGGACCGCGCCACAATAAATGATTTGGGCGACAGTCCCTCAAGGCCTGCCCCCGAAGGTTTCAATCTTTAAAGAATTCAATTGCGCGCTTGACATTAAGAATTTTAGCCTTATAATTTTGGAAAATTCCTTAAAAGGAGGTAGCTAATGAAGAGAGCAGGTTTGGCGGCAATGTGTTTAGGATTATTCTTCTCAACCGTTTCCATCGCCCAGCAAAGGCACGACAGCGCGGTATTCCTGATTGATGTCTCCAGCACGGTCAGCGATCAGGGGACCGTAAAAAAGGCAAAAGACCTGGCCACCGCGATGAACAAAAAGTTCCCCGATTATGTCCAGTCCGCCGGGGCCATGACTTTCGGGAACCTCAAAATCCCCCAGCTCAACTGGATCGCCCCGGTGATTGATTATGACCGCGCCGGGCTTGATCGCGCGCTTTCAGGAATCGTTGAGGGAAAAGGATCTACCCCGATTGGAGCCGCGATTTACGCCGTGGCCGATGGGCTGGAAAAAGCCAAAGGCAAAAAGGCCCTGATCATCATAAGCGACGGCATTAATACCGGAGTCAGCGACCCGGTGGAAGCAATTACCGGTTTAAAGAAAAAGTATGGCTCCAACCTCTGCGTTTTTACCATCCTGCTGAGCGATAACCCGGCCGGAAGAGAACTCCTGTCCAAACTGGTCAGCGCCGGCCAATGCGGCAAAGCCAGTGAGGCGTCCGCCCTTCAGACCGATGCCGAGATTCAGGCGCTGGTGGATATAATTTTTCCCGGTGGACCCTGGGACGAGGATAAAGATGGGGTTCTGGACGATCAAGACAAATGCCCGGGAACGCCCCTGGGAGCCAAGGTGAACAAGGTGGGCTGTTGGATCATCAAGGGACTGAAATTCCAGACCGGAAAAGCAGACATCCTGTCTCAGTATGAAAATTTATTGAACGAGGTGATTGAGGTTTTGAAAAAGAATCCCGGCCTGAAGATCGTGGTTGAGGGACATACCGATGATGTCGGCTCGGATGACAATAACCTCGCTCTCTCCCAGGCTCGCGCGGATTCGGTCCGAGACTATCTCGTTTCCCACGGAATAGACTCCAGCCGGATCTCGGCCAAGGGTTATGGAGAATCCAAGCCGGTCGCTGATAATGGGACCGAAGCAGGCCGCGCCGAGAACCGAAGGGTGGAGCTGTCTCCAACTAAATAAATTTGGGGTCAGGGCTTACGGGGCTGTTTCCCAAACATTATTATCCCCTCCCTTGAGGAGGGGATAAAGGGGAGGGTGTGAAAATTATTAATAAATTCAATCACCCTCCCCTCTCCCTGACCCTCCAGATTGAGGTCAGGGCTTTTGTTAGTAGTTAACGGCTGCTAGAATAAAGTTCCGGGTTCCGAGTTAAAAACCTCAGAAACCAAGAAACCTTAGAAATTAAGAAACCCAGAAATTCATCCTTTCCACTTGATCCTCTAATTCGCGCCCAAGGAGCTGTCGGGGTCCCGCCAAAAAACAGGATGTCTGCCCGATTGCGATTTTAAATTACGAGATGCTCATGAATCAAAATTCTTGCGCAGACTTGACAGGTTTTAAATAGCAGTGATAGAATTGCTAAACTTAAAAATCAAAAGCCTAACGGGTAAAAAACCTGTAAAAGTTAAGGTTGCTTCAGAGAGCAACCCTTAAACCAAGGAGGAGGCAATGAAAAGGTTTAGACGGCTGGCGCTGATCGGCTTGATTGGCTTGGCCGCGCTTTTGATTCTCCCGCCTTTGTCCTTTGCCCAACAATACAAACCAGGCGCAAATTTCTGGGGCGATTATGATAATTAGCTCATTGACGGCCCGGATGTGGGTGCGTTGGCAGCTGTTTTGGCCGGGATGGATCCCGGGTATTGGGTGCTGTTGCCCACGGCGCGTAGCCGGACACCCAGATGGCAAGAACTGGATGGGAACGGAAATGTTGATGGTCCGGACCTGGCAATTCTCAAGGCCTGGGCCAAAGGTGATTTTAGCGACATCACCGGAAATCCGGCCTCCATTGCGGCTGAGAATTATAATCCAAGCGTGGATGCCGGGGACTCGGTTGCGATTCGGGCCCGTGGTCCGTCCTGGAATGCCGGTAAGTGGCGGGCTGGATATGGAATCGTGTATGAGATCAGGAATGATCTCAGTTCCTGCGTGGGCGCCACGATTTATGGCCGGAATGTTCTGAATGGAAAGGTCTATGGTTATTACGCGGATATGGCATACGAATATACGGCAGAGCCTTCGGATGGAGGCTATTCGCAGACAAGAGTGTCTGCGCCGGGAAACTGTGCTAATAATTCGGAGATCTGGGTGGAGGTATATATTCCGGGGGACGACGAGTTTGGAGTTTTCAGCAAGCGCCATCCGGTTCGGCTGACGGCTCCTCTGAATATTACCATCACGGTTACCGGGGCCGAAATTCCTTATGTAACTTCGCTGGATGTTCTACCCGGCTCAACCAATATTGAGGAAGGCTCAACCATTAATTTTCAGGCGCTTTGCACGCTCTCGGATGCGAGCACAATTGATTGCACGGAATCTTATGGCACAACCATCACCGATTGGAGCGGATCCGGGCATCTGACCCAGTTAAGCCCTCCCAATGAATTTCAAGCCGGGATCGGGAACGGAGTAGGCGGAGTTGAAGCGCAATATGACGGGGGCGGTCCGATTGTTCAGGATGGCGGCACCGTGTATATCTGGGACATCACTCCTCCGGAAACGACTATTGATTCCAAGCCTCCAGACCCAGATACTTCTCCGGACGCCAGTTTCACTTTTTCCTGCAATGAGACCGGGTGCACCTATCTTTGCAGCCTGGATGCGGGAGGATATTATGATTGCTCTTCACCATTCAATTACACCGGGCTTGCGGACGGAATTCACACTTTCAAAGTCCGGGCGATAGACACTGCTGGCCATCTAGACCCGACCCCGGCGGTTTATTCCTGGACCATAGATGTTCCAATCCCGGACACTTCTATTACCTCCAGCCCGCCCCCAACTTCCTTTGTCAAGTCCGCCTCTTTTGCCTTTGACTGCACCGAGACCGGGTGCGTTTATGAGTGCAAAATGGACAGCGAATCCTGGGACGCTTGCGTCTCGCCCAAGAATTACACCGGCCTGGTTGACGGCTACCATACCTTCCAAGTCCGGGCAACCGCCAACTCTTACACCGACCCGACTCCGGCGAATTACACCTGGCTGATAGATTCTCCCCCGGATACTACCATCACATCTCAGCCTGCCAATCCCACCAATCAGACTAGCGCAAGTTTTTCCTTTAGTTGTGATGAAGCTGATTGTTATTATGAATGCAAACTTGATTCGCCCATCTGGGGCGAATGCACTTCCCCCATCAGCTACACTGGTCTTTCCGCGGGCGCTCATACCTTCAAGGTCCGGTCAATGGATGCAACCGGTCATTGGGACTCAACCCCGGCAACCTATATCTGGACCATTGACCCCACCCCGCCGGACACCATCATCACGGTCAAGCCGACAAATCCCTCCAACACCACCTCCCCGAGCTTTGAATTTGTCTGCGATGACGGGTCCGGCGTTGATAATTGCACCTTTGAGTGCAATTTAGACAGCTTAGGCTGGCAGACTTGTCTGTCCCCGAAAAATTACAGCGGCTTGCTGGAAGGAAGTCATAATTTCCAGGTCCGGGCAACAGACGCGGCGCTTAACCTTGATCCCAGCCCGGCAACCTATAACTGGATTATTGGCATCGCCCCGCCGGAAAGCACCATTACCTCGGGCCCGGAGGACCCCACCAATCTCTATGGCGCCACCTTTGAATTCACCTGCAATAAAATGTCCTGCACCTATCAATGCCGGCTGGATAGCCTTTATTGGAGCCCCTGCACCTCACCCAAAAACTATCAGGAGGCGTTCTGGGTGCCAACCTCAACCTCTCAAGTTCCTTCAGCGCGATATAATCACACTGCGGTCTGGACCGGGACCGAGATGATTGTCTGGGGAGGATGGAATGGCGACTCTGGTTTAAACACCGGCGGCAGGTATAACCCTTCAACCGATTCCTGGACCGCAACCTCCACCGGCGCAAATGTGCCCTCGGAAAGATATTATCACACTGCGGTCTGGACCGGGACCGAGATGGTTGTCTGGGGAGGATATACCGGCGCTTCTTCCACCAACACCGGCGGCAAATATAATCCAGTAACCGATTCCTGGACCGCGACTTCCACCGGCGCCAATGTGCCCTCGGAAAGATATAAACACACTGCGGTCTGGGCCGGAAGTCCGATAAACGAGATGATTGTCTGGGGAGGATCTCCTAACACCAACACCGGCGGCAGGTATAATCCCTCCACCAATGCTTGGACCGCAACCTCCACCGGCGCAAATGTGCCCCTGGCAAGGTATGAACACACCGCGGTCTGGACCGGGACCGAGATGGTTGTCTGGGGAGGAGGATACTATGATGGCTCTTGGCACTACTACAACACCGGCGGCAGGTATAATCCCGCAACCGATTCCTGGACCCCAACCTCCATAGGCGCAAATGTGCCCTCGGAAAGATATAACCACACTGCGGTCTGGACCGGGACCGAGATGATTGTCTGGGGAGGATATAATGGCGCTTATTTAAACACCGGCGGCAGGTATAATCCCGGCGCCGATTCCTGGACCCCAACTTCCACTGGCTCTAATGTGCCCTCGGGAAGGTATGACCACACTGCGGTCTGGACCGGAAGCGAAATGGTTGTTTGGAGTGGTGGTGGAGGCTCTACCAGCGGTGGCAGGTATAATCCTTTAACTAACTCATGGATCGCAACTTCTTTAACCAATGCCCCTTCCGGGAGGTTAGTCCATACTGCGGTCTGGACCGGAACCGAAATGATTGTCTGGGGAGGATCTCCTACCACCGACACCGGCGGCATCCTTAAAATTATATCTGAAGGCCTTCATAGCTTTTATGTTCGGGCTATAGATGTGATGGGTAACCAGGAAACCACGCCCTCGGAATGGGACTGGACCATAAATGTCGTTTCTCCGGATACCATCATTGACTCCTATCCGGATAATCCGACCAATGACGATTGGGCGGAATTTGATTTCCATTGCGATAACCCGCCCTGCACTTTTGAATGCCAATTGGATAGCGGCGGTTGGAGCGGTTGCACTTCGCCCAAAGATTATTCCGGCCTTTCCGAAGCGGTGCATAATTTTGAGGTTCGCGCCACTGATGCCGCGGGCAATCCTGACCCGACCCCGGCCAGCTATGTTTGGACGATTGGCTGCATGGTTACCAGCGTTGATGTTACTCCGGCCACGGGAACTGAAGGCGCAATCGGAGTTTCCTATAACCTGGTTGCGAACTGCCTGGAAGGCGACACGGAAAATCGGACTGCGAGTTCCACTTTATCCGGGAATTGCAGCGGCGGCGCGGGCACGGCGAATTTCCCCGAGTTGTGCGGCAATGACAACCCGGCGGACTGCACCGTGACCGATCCCGGCAGCGGATTGTCCGATACGATTGATGTTCAGGATGACGGTGACACGATCACGGGTCTGGTCTGCGCGATTAACGGCACAGCGATCACCGAGGGCAATGGCTCTGCGCTGGGCTGTGTGTATTCCTGGAGCGAAGGCGGGAACTGCAATGACGGCAGTGATAATGCGGACACGGACGCCGCGGTAAGCGGAACCGGTTGCTCTGAGTTCCCCGGCCCGAACGGCCAGTGCTTAGAGGTCTGCGGCAACGATACCGGCCGGACCTGCACGGTCGCGTCTGGCAAGACCGCAGTTCAACAAACCTTTACCTGCAATGATGACGGTGACACGATCACGGGTCTGGTCTGCGCGATTAACGGCACAGCGATCACCGAGGGCAAT
>Ga0315277_10008664_pt1 | contig 13043 bp, 8 predicted proteins | sample YL17G05_15_MG_FD_203695 | JGI IMG/M metagenome (GOLD analysis project Ga0315277, IMG submission 203695) | Sediment microbial communities from Yellowstone Lake, YNP, Wyoming, USA - YL17G05_15 | ecosystem: Environmental > Aquatic > Freshwater > Lake > Sediment | place: USA: Wyoming | collected...
GTCCTGGGCCTCATCCGCGGCAAGCGCGACCTCCAGAACGCGCTCGAGTTCGTCCTCGTCGACGAAGGCCAGGACCTCAGCCCCGAGGCCTACGAGATCATCCACGAGGCCGCCCGCCACGTCACGGTCTTCGCCGACCCCCAGCAGAAGATCTTCGAGGACGGTGCCGAGGCCGGATTCATCTTCGACCGGCTCCACGTCACGACGCCGCAGATTACTATCCTGGGCGCCTTCCGGAACGCCGTCTACGTGGCCGAGCTCGCGGCCCATTTCATCGAGGACGGCCAGAAGCGGGCCCAGTTCCTGGCCCAAATCAGCGCCGCCCAGCGGGTCAAGGAGCGGCCGCTCGGCTACGTCGCGGATTCCTTCGACCGAGAGATGGACCGCCTGGCCGAGGTCGTCCGGTCCCGCCAGGTCATGAACGAGCGGATCGGCATCATTGTCCCGACCAACCGCCTCCTCCACGGCATCGCCGAGGGCCTGGCCGAGCGCGGCGTCACGGTCGAGAAGGCCGCGACCAAGGAGAAGGCCGGCAAGGTCGAGGTCACCTGCTCTTTCACCAACCTTGTCCCCAAGATCGCCACCTTCTTCATGGCCAAGGGCCTGACCTTCGACAGCGTCCTCCTGCCGCGGCTCACGGCCAAGGCCTACGACTGGACCCGCCGCGAGCAGTTGAGGCGGATGATGTTCGTGGGCGTAGCGCGTGCCACCCAATGGGTTTACCTGAGCACGGTCAAGGGGACGGAATTCGATGAGATGGCCGTGCTGAAAGAGGCCGCTGCCCAAGGGCATCTGACGATGCAAGAGAGCGGGGAGTGGCGAGCCGGGGCGGATAGAGGGGGAGAAGGGGAGCAGGCGAGAGGTGAAGGTTCGCGAGACACCGGACGAAGGGAGCCGGAGAAAGATGATTTTTCGGTGCTGTGAGTTGGGGGCTAGGCGATGAAGCTCTACGCCCACGTCACGGACAACGACTGGTTCGATGTCGTCTCGCGTGTTGCGGGGATCGACGAAGTGAATTTTTGGCAGCCTGGAGGTGGCTCGAAGGCCTTCAGGGTCCTTCAGCCGGGAGAACCGTTCCTATTTAAACTCCGCAGCCCATTCAACCATATCGCCGGCGGGGGCTATTTCCTCAAGCAGACGATTCTTCCGATCAGCCTGGCCTGGGAGACTTTCGATATCAAGAACGGCGCACGGTCGTTCAGCGATCTGCGGGCCTTGATTGTCAAGCGCCGCCGGGAAAGTCTTAGCAGCCGCGACGATTTCATGATCGGCTGCATCCTTTTGACGCAGCCCTTCTTCTTTGACCGCCCGGAATGGATCCCTGTTCCTTCGGATTGGCGGTCTGCGATCCAGCAGGGAAAGCACTACACCACCGCCGAGGAACCCGGGAAATCGCTTTGGGAAAAGATCCAGATACGGCTGGCGAAGTTGCCGGGCTATATGATGCCCGAGCAACGGGTGGAGGATTTGGCTCGATATGGAAAAGAGATGCTCGTTCGCCCGCGCCTCGGCCAAGGGACTTTCCGGATCATGGTTACCGATGCCTACCATCGTGCATGCGCGATAACAGAGGAACATTCCCTGCCGGCTCTCGAAGCCGCACACATCAAGCCCTTTAACGAAAGCGGGCCACATGCCGTGAACAACGGCCTGCTCCTGCGGAGCGATTTCCACCGCCTCTTCGACCGCGGTTATATAACCGTCACGCCCGAATATCGCATCGAGGTCAGCCGCCGCCTCAAAGAAGAATTCGAAAACGGCCGGTCGTATTATCCATTCCACGGCAAACCCCTGGGCCATCTTCCCGGGCTCCCGGAAGATCGCCCGAGCAATGAACTATTGATTTGGCATAATGACAATATTTTTAGAGCGTGAAGAAGGTTTTGCAAAGAGAGGATAGAGATGTCTCCTAGACAAAAGAAACCCAAAGCCCAACCCACCAAGAACGGCGCCATCCTCGGCTTTGAAGCCAAGCTCTGGGCCGCGGCCGACGCCCTGCGCGGTAGTATGGACGCGGCCGAATATAAACACGTCGTCCTCGGCCTCATATTCCTCAAGTACATCTCGGACGCATTCGAAGAGCATCAAGCCAAGCTCGTGACTGAGCGAGCTCAGGGTGCCGACCCGGAAGACCCCGACGAGTACCGCGCCAAAAACATCTTCTGGGTGCCGCCCGAGGCGCGCTGGTCGCATCTCAAGGCCCAGGCTAAGCAGCCCACGATCGGCCAACTTGTGGATGACGCGATGGCAGCCATCGAGCGCGATAACCCGACTCTCAAAGCCGTTCTATCCAAGGACTATGCCCGCCCGGCCTTGGATAAATCGCGGCTCGGTCAGTTGATCGACCTCATCAGCAATATCATGGTCGGCGACGCGGAGAGCCGCTCTAAGGATAATCTCGGTCGGGTCTATGAATACTTCCTTTCTCAGTTTGCCAGCGCTGAGGGCAAGAAGGGTGGCGAGTTCTATACCCCGCGCTGTATTGTGCGCCTGCTCGTCGAGATGCTTGAGCCGTACAAGGGGAGGGTGTACGACCCCTGTTGCGGCTCCTCCGGGATGTTTGTGCAGTCAATCGAGTTCATCCAGGCCCATGCTACCGGGAATGGCAACGCAGGTAAGGCAAAGAACGATATCGCCATCTATGGCCAGGAGTCGAATTACACGACTTGGCGGCTGGCCCGCATGAACCTCGCCATTCGCGGCATCGAAGGCCAGATCGCCCACGGCGACAGCTTCCATAACGACCGCCACCCGGACCTCAAAGCCGACTTCATCCTTGCCAATCCGCCCTTCAACGTAAGCGACTGGCGCGGCGAATTGCTGAAAGACGACAAGCGCTGGAAGTATGGCGTGCCACCCCCGGGCAACGCCAACTACGCCTGGGTTCAGCATATGATCCACCACCTCGCGCCGACGGGACTGGCAGGATTCGTCCTTGCCAACGGTTCGATGTCCTCCAACCAATCGAGCGAGGGCGAGATCCGCAAGAATATTCTGGAGGCAGACCTTGTGGATTGCATGGTGGCGCTCCCCGGCCAGCTCTTTTATTCGACGCAGATCCCGGCTTGCCTTTGGTTTCTGGCGCGCGATAAGAAGAACAGCCGTTTCCGTGACCGTCGCGGCGAAGTGCTCTTCTTTGATACACGAAAGCTCGGGCGAATGGTGGACCGTACTCACCGAGAGCTCACCGACGAGGATATTATGCGCATCGCCGGCACTTACCATGCCTGGCGCGGTGAGAAAAACTCGGGCAAGTACGCCGACGTGCCCGGCTTCTGCAAGAGGGTGACGCTCGAGGAAATTCGTAAGCAAGGATATGCACTCACGCCTGGGCGCTACGTCGGCGCGGAGGTGCGGGAAGACGATGGCGAACCGTTCGAGGAGAAGATGAAGCGGCTGGTTGGCCAGCTGCGCGAGCAGCAGGCCGAGGCAAGAAAGCTGGACGAGGCTATTGCTAGAAACTTGAAGGAGCTTGGGTATGGCACATGAGTGGCGCGCAGCGAGGATTGAAGAAGTCGCCGAGAAAGTGGCGATGGGGCCATTCGGCTCCTCGATCAAGGTTGAGACCTTCGTCCCAACCGGCGTGCCTGTGATCAGCGGTCAACATTTGCGTGGCTTCAAGGTTGCCGAGAGCGTCCAGTTCAACTTTGTGAGTTACGAGCATGCTGATCGTCTCAAGAATGCTAATGTTCAACGTGGGGACATCATCTTTACGCACGCAGGCAACATCGGGCAGGTGGCGTATGTCCCGGAGGATTCGAAGTTCGAGCGTTATGTTATTTCGCAGCGTCAGTTCTATATGCGCTGCGACCGTTCAAAGGTCATTCCAGAGTTTGTGGTGGCGTATTTCAAGACGCCCGAGGGCCAGCACAAGCTGCTAGCCAACGCATCTCAGGTAGGTGTTCCCTCGATTGCTCAGCCAGTGACGTACTTGCGCACTATTGAGATTCTTGTCCCACCGCTCCCAGAACAACGCGCCATCGCCCAGATCCTTGGCACGCTGGACGACAAAATCGAGCTGAACTGGCGGATGAACGAGACGCTGGAGGCCATTGCACGGGCGATCTTCAAGTCGTGGTTCGTGGACTTCGACCCCGTCCGCGCCAAAGCCGAGGGCCGCGACCACGGCCTGCCCAAGGAGATTACCGACCTCTTCCCCGATTCCTTCGAGGACTTGGAGCTGGGCGAGATTCCGAAGGGGTGGGGGATCAGCACGGTCGGTGAGGAATTCATTCTAACGATGGGGCAATCCCCGCCTGGCGAAACATATAATGATATTGGCGAAGGGATACCTTTCTTTCAAGGACGCGCCGACTTTGGATTCCGCTATCCAAGCCACCGGGTATTCTGCACCGCGCCTACGCGGTTTGCCGATCCAGGAGATACTCTCGTGAGCGTTCGTGCGCCTGTAGGCGATATCAACATGGCATTAGAGAGGTGCTCAGTCGGTCGTGGAGTGGCTGCAATCCGCCACAAAAGCAGTAGCCGGTCATACACCTACCACGCTATGCTTTCACTGGTCGACGTTTTCGGGGACTTCGAGGCCGAGGGAACAGTCTTCGGATGCATCAACAAGGACGATTTTCATCGAATCAAGTCCATTGCTCCACCTCCGCACCTCGTATTGGACTTCGAGAAGGCTGCTTTCCCAATTGACCAGACCATCGAGAACAACATTGTACAATCCCGCATCCTCGCCGCCCTGCGCGACGCGCTGCTGCCCAAGCTCATATTCGGCGAAATCCGCACCAAAGATGTCAAGAAGTTCATGGGAGGGATTGTCTAATGTCGTTACCTGCAGAGTCAAAAATCACAATTTCGATGCCTAGCACTGCTTTTCAACAGATGTGCAACTATGTTGCCATCGCTGAGACAAAAAGCCCTGCTGAGAGTCTTCGGAAGCTGGTCCTCCATACGCTACTCACATTCGAAGAGGAGAAAGCATCCAGCGTTCAGGATGTGGCCGACATTCTGAAGACCATGTTCGGTGTCGAAGCCCCAAATCATCAGGTTCAGGAAGCGTTGGATCAGTTGACATCCGATGGACAGGTCTACAAGCCCATGGGAACGAATTACGTTCTCACCCCTGAAGCCCGTGCGAAAGTCAAGCTGCGCATTGAGCAGGCGTCGGAACTGCAAGACCGGGTCAAGATGCAATGGATGGCGGAAATGATAAGGCGGTTCCCCGACGTCGACGCCGAACTCGCATGGGCTGCGCTGCAGGACTATCTTGCAAAGGCATTCGTACGGCATGGAATTCAGGTTGTTGTCTTTCTTGACCCAGCGGTTGAATTGCCGACGGAGCATGCCACAAGCCTATCAACCCTTCTTGCCGAGGTTGTGAAGGCGAGATTTGACTTATCTTATCGGGAGGGGGCCAGGCATGCAATTTCCGATTTCTTGGCAAAGGCCGGGGAGTACCCAGAGAGGGCTCAGTTTATCGCCGAATGTGCCGACGGGGCAGCCAACTACTTCTCGTTGTCGGTTTCTCCGGAAGTTGCGGTACGTTTCCGCGAGAAGCTCAGTCCATTTATGCTATTCTGCGATACGAACTTCCTTTTTGGAGTTCTTGACCTTCACGTGCACCCCCTTGTTGAGGTTTCACATAAGCTGCTGGATGTAATCGCCCAGCACAAATTGCCTATTGAATTGCGATATCACGAAGCAACGCTTCAGGAACTCCAAGTTTCTATATCTCGTTATGGTGACATGCTCCGTCGGAACAAGTGGCCGCAGGCGCTGAGCCGGGCAGCTACAACTTCACCTTTCATGTCTGGCATCGAACTCAAATACCACAAGAAGAATGCCGAAACCGGGATTGATGTCGACGCGTTTCTGCGGCCGTATCAGCATGTGGATGTGCTTCTGAATGAGCGCCAGATTATTGTTTATCGGCCGCCAACTGATAGGCTAACGGAGCGTGCTACCCTCGAGACTGAGTACAAAGATTTCTTGACGCGGCTACCAAAGGAAAAGCCTTATGAGCTGATAGCTCATGACGTAGCCGTGCTCGATTGCGTGCGTTCTTTTCGGAGCAACGCTCAGTCTACGATTGAAGCGGGTGCATTGCTTGTGACATGCGACTACGCTTTGTACCGATTTGACAGCAAGGCCAGCCGGAACGCAAAGTCTCTGGCGTCCGTTGTGTTACCGAATGTGCTTTGGCAAATCCTTCGGCCATTTATACCAGCCAGTAAGGATTTTGACCGGTCTTTCGCGGAAACCTTTGCCATACCGGAGTTCAGAACCATTGGAAGCGGTGCGTCTAGGGCTTGCTCGAAGATGCTTGCCCTCCTTGCTGCATATAAGGATTTCCGCGAGGAAACGGCGGCCAGATTACTTTCGAATGACATGCTGATTGATCAACTCCGCTCGGCCGAGAACGACGAGCAGTTCCACGCACAGGTAGAATCGGCCATTGCGACGGAGAACCAAGCGCTTCTTGAAGAACGTGCGGCTTTGGCAAGACGGGTTGAGGTTCTGGAGTCTGAAAAGTCGAGGGCCGAGAAGGAACTTGAAGAGAAAAAGAAGGCAGAGGCGGAGATAGCCGCCAAGGTAAAGGATAAAGAGGAAGAAGTTGAAAGACTTTCTACCTCCAAAAGCGATGCCGAGGCGAAAGCAAAAAATGTTTTTTCGAAGTTGAAGGAGATAGAGGCTGCGAAGGGCGTGGCGGAGAAGGCAACTATGCAGGAAGCTGAAGCTAGGAAAAAAGCGGAACGTGCAGCGCATTTGTATGCAGTTGTGGCTGCGCTTGGCGTTTCTACGGTGCTGATCATCGGATTCGAGATGCTGGTCTATGGGCTTCCTTGGAACTGGCTCAAGAACCATACCAACAGCTTTGGCCTGCAAGCAGGGGTTTCCGGCGCGATTATATCGTTCATGCTGGGGCTATTCCGGCCTCGCTGGCGCAAGGTGTGGTGGTTGGTCATTCTCATCGCTCTGGCAGCTGTCATCATTACTCTGGTCGGTGGGCCAAGTAGTTTGGGCACACCCACTCCGAAGGCGCCATAAAGATGATGATCCACGAGTTCATGACAGAATCAACTATCGAAGAAGCCGCGTTGGCTTGGTTCGCAAGCTCCCGATACGCTGTCAAACATGGCCCGGAAATTGCGCCGGGCGAGCTGTTCGGCGAGCGCAGAGATTATGGTCAGGTTGCTCTGGAGAATCGTCTACGCCAGGCACTCACTCGGCTGAATCCTGCGCTGCCGCCGGAAGCCATCGAGGACGCGTTTCGCAAGCTGACCCGGCCCGAGAGGCCGTCGCTCGATGCGCGCAACCGTGCGATGCACCGTTGGCTCGTAGACGGCGTAACGGTTGAGTATCGCCGCGCTGATGGCTCAATTGCCGGCGCTCAAGCGTGCGTCCTCGACTTTGACGGCCCGGACAACAACGATTGGCTGGCGGTCAACCAATTCACAGTCGCGGAAAACAAGCATAATCGTCGCCCGGATATCGTGCTGTTCGTTAACGGCTTGCCTCTCGTTGTTATCGAGCTCAAGAACGCCGCTGATGAGAACGCGACGATCTGGACGGCCTTCCATCAGCTCCAAACCTATCAGCAGGAAATCCCCTCTCTTTTTGCTTATAACGCCGCCCTTGTGGTCTCCGATGGCATGGGGGCTCGCATCGGAACCGTGGGCGCCGGCCGCGAATGGTTCAAACCATGGCGTACGATCGAGGGCGGAAGCCTGGCCGACCCCAAAACACTTGAGTTGGAGGTTCTTATCCAAGGGGTTTTTAATAAACGGCGGTTTCTCGACCTGATCCGTTATTTCATCGTTTTCGAAGACTCCGGCGGAGGAACGCTCAACAAGAAGATGGCGGGCTATCACCAGTACCATGCCGTCAATGTCGCAATTCAGGAAACACTGCGTGCGTCTGGGAAAAAAGGCATACGGCTCCGGGCGGGAGTATATAAGTCAGGTCATCAACCCGGAGGTGAGCCAGGGGACCGCAGGATCGGCGTCGTTTGGCATACCCAGGGCGCGGGGAAGAGCCTCACCATGGCCTTCTATGCCGGGCGCATTATTCGAGAGCCCGCGATGGAGAATCCGACGATTGTCGTGATCACCGACCGCAACGACCTCGACGGCCAGCTCTTCGGCACCTTCTCTCGCTGTCAGGATCTCTTGCGCCAGCCGCCGGTCCAGGTCGAAAGTCGGGCTGATCTTCGGGAAAAGCTCCGAGTCGACGCGGGTGGAGTGGTTTTTACGACCATTCAAAAATTCCTACCTGAGGAGAAGGGGGATCGCTATCCTGTTCTTTCCACGCGGCGCAATATCGTCGTCATCGCCGACGAGGCGCACCGCAGCCAGTACGACTTTATCGACGGGTTTGCGAGACACATGCACGACGCCTTGCCCAATGCTTCCTATATCGGGTTCACCGGCACGCCGATCGAGTTGACGGATAAAAGCACCAGAGCTGTTTTTGGCGATTACATCAGCATCTACGATATCCAAAGGGCTGTCGAGGACAAGGCGACGGTCCCGATCTACTACGAAAGCCGGTTGGCGAAGCTCGAGCTGGATGAAGCGGAGCGCCCGAAGATAGACCCGGATTTCGAAGACGTAACCGAGGGCGAAGAAATCGAGAGCAAGGAAAGACTCAAGTCAAAATGGGGCCAGCTCGAGGCCGTCGTAGGGGCGGAAAAACGCCTGGAGCTCGTCGCGTGGGATATCGTTACGCATTTTGAAAACAGGCTCGAAGCCATGGACGGCAAGGCCATGATCGTGTGCATGAGCCGCCGCATATGCGTGGATCTCTATCGGGCGATCGTCACACTCCGGCCGGAATGGAATCACGCCGAGGACGACGAGGGAATGATGAAAGTTGTGATGACCGGATCGGCGTCCGACTTGCCGGATTGGCAGCCGCATATTCGAAATAAGCAGCGCCGGGAGATTCTGGCGAAGCGATTCAGAGACCCAAACGACCCATTCAGGGTTGTAATTGTGCGGGATATGTGGCTCACCGGCTTCGACGCGCCTTCGCTGCACACAATGTACGTGGATAAACCGATGCGCGGGCATGGGCTGATGCAGGCGATCGCGCGGGTCAACCGGGTCTTCCATGATAAACCGGGAGGCCTGGTTGTGGATTACCTCGGGCTTGCGGCGGAGCTGAAGCAGGCGTTGGCGACCTATACGGAGAGCGGGGGCACGGGGAAGACAGCAATCGACCAGGAGGAGGCCGTCGCGGTCATGCTCGAGAAGCACGAGGTGTGCTGCGGGCTATTCCACGGATTTGATTGGTCGAGGTGGATATCGGGAACCGCCGAGCAGCGGCTGGGATTGCTGCCTGTGGCGCAAGAACACATACTGGCCCAGGAGAATGGTAAGGATCGTCTCTTGGGCGCGGTTCGCGAGCTTTCACAGGCGTTCGCTCTGGCAGTCCCGCACGAAAAAGCTCTTGGAATCCGTGACGACGTGGCCTTTTTCCAGGCGGTGAGGGCCGTGTTGGCGAAGCGGGCGCCGGGCGATGCGAAACCAGAAGAAGAGCTCGACTTGGCGGTCCGGCAGATCGTCTCAAGAGCGGTGGCGTCCGAAGGCGTGGTGGATATCTTCGCCGCGGCGGGGCTCAAGAAACCGGACATTTCGATCTTGTCCGAAGGGTTCTTGGCTGAAGTCAGAGGTATGCCGCAGCGGAATCTTGCCGTGGAGTTGTTACGCAAGTTGCTTGCAGGAGAGATCAAGGCACGTGGGAGAAAGAATGTCGTGCAGGCGCGATCGTTTGCCGAAATGTTGGAACAGACGATTAAGCGTTATCAGAACAGGGCGATCGAGGCGGCCCAGGTCATTGAAGAGCTGATCGGCTTGGCGAAGAAAATGCGGGAGGCTAATGCCCGGGGCGAGCAATTGGGGATGACGGAGGACGAACTCGCCTTCTATGATGCGCTTGAGACAAACGACAGCGCGGTGAAGATTCTTGGGGATGATACACTGAGGAAGATCGCCCAGGAACTAGTGGTAACCGTGCGGGCTAACGTGACGATAGACTGGACGATAAGGGAAAATGTGCGGGCGAATTTAAGGGTCCTGGTCAAGCGTATCCTGCGCAAACATGGTTATCCGCCGGATAAGCAGGATAAAGCGACTCAGACGGTGCTGGAGCAGGCGGAGGTGTTGTCGGAGGATTGGGCGGTTGTCTGATGACTGCTTATTTGGATGATTACTAATAGCCATGAGAGTCTAGGCTTTTTGAGGGAGGATACAAAATTGATAGGCAAAATTGAGCGAGTTGATCTTAGGGACATTTGGAAACACGAAGCGCAAGGGTTTACTAAATGGCTTCAGGAAAATCTTGATATTCTGAACGAAGTCACTGGACTATCTCTTTCAAGCGCAGAAAGAGAAAAGCCTGCTGGGGGTTTCAACGTTGACCTGCTAGCAGAGGATGAGGCGGGAAATCCTGTCATCATCGAGAACCAACTTGAGAAGAGTGATCATAGTCATCTGGGTAAACTCATTACATATCTTACTGCAATAGAAGCAAAAACAGCCGTGTGGATAGTTAAAGATCCACGTCCCGAACACATAAAGGCAATCTCTTGGCTGAACGAGTCCCTGGCAGCGGGATTCTATTTGATAAAGATAGAGGGAATGAGGATAGGAAATTCTGAACCTGCACCGCTCTTAACTCTGATCGTCGGTCCAAGCGAAGTTTCAAGAGAGGCAGGTGAGGCAAAAGAAAAAATCGCTGAGAGATATAATATTCGTTATCAATTTTGGAAAAGCCTACTTGATAAAGCAAAAACATCAACTAAACTGCATGCACAGATCTCGCCTTCAGAGTATGGCTGGGCTGGAACTGGCGCTGGAAAGTCGGGATTGGCATATAACTACTCAATTTCTCAACACGAAGGCAGAGTTGAGCTTTACATCGATAGAGGCAAAGAGTCAGAAAAAGAAAATAAAATGATTTTTGACCAGCTTTATCAAAATAGGGAAGAAATAGAAAGGTCATTCGGAGAAAAACTGATATGGGAAAAGCTAGAGGGAAGAAGGGCCTGCAGAATCAGAAAAGATATTAGACTTGGAGGTTATCAGGACAAGGATAAATGGCCGGAAATACAATCGGCGATGATCGAAGCGATGATCAAACTAGAAAGATCGCTAAAGCCGGTCATTGATAAGCTCACGATATAAAATATCCGAGGTGATCCCAGATGATCATGACCCAAGTCGGAGCCTAGCTGGTAGCCGTAAGGACATCTCAAACCGTTGTGGGCTCAGCGGAGGGGCTGATGTCCTCTCCTGTGAAGAGGGATGCTAAAAAGGGGCAAGATCATGGAAAAATCGATTCTTGTTCTGGTTTCTTGTTCTAATCACAAGCTTCGGGGCGGAATCGAACGTTACGATTCTAAGAACACGGTAGGCAACTCCTTGGCGTCAGAAGCCAGGCGCTACTTATTGGAATCAAGAAAAGCGGCAATTGATCACATACGCCGCGGCGGATTCACGCGTCACGGCAAGCGAATAATCGATCTACCCTATAATGCGGACCTTAGAATGAGTGCAGATTTCGGGGGGAATGAAAAAGGTATCTTCCTCTCTGCCCATGAAAGATATGCCGGTCGCTTGTATAAAGAAATATCTGACGATTCATGGAGTACGCGGTCACAAGATGTCCTGGTCTTATCTGGGTTATACGGACTCTTGACTCCGGAAGAGCCCATTCAGTGTTATAGCCTTCATCTCGCGGACTCGAGGATGATTTCTGACATATGGGAAGGCGGCCTCACCGTTGTCCTAGGGGAATATGTCCGAAAAAAACGTATTGCGATTGTTGTTGATTGTCTTGCGGAAGATTTATATAGGAATGTTATAGACTGGACGTACTTAAAGGAATTCGTCGAGATCTTCCACGCTTTTGGCGATCAGAACGCTGGCCCTTCCGTTCTTACAGCGATCGGCTATTTTTTAGCTAGGGCTGGACTAGCCTCAAATGAGAAAGACCTCCTATCCATTCTTAATAATGAGCGCGGATACGCAACCCCCTACGAGAAACTCTGTTTTCTAAAAGATCGGGAGGACGCTGCGCGACTCGGGCTGCCGCTCGAAGACGAAAATAGTTTTCGAGCGAATGAGAGGAAACGGGTTCCGTTGGCCGAAAAGCCTTCCGAGATCGTCGAAATAGATAAAGGTCACGGAATTGATATCAAGTTCGCTTATAAAGTGCTTGAGCAATGGAAAGAGTTGCCGGGGGAAGTACGGGGCAAGGTATTGAGAATCCTTACCCAATTTGCCCTAAATCCGGGACATCCGGGAGTCCGCGCTGAGATTATTAAAAAGGGTGGCGAGACTTTCTTTCGTATCCGCATTGACAGAGCTTATCGCATCCATCTTGAAATAGAAGGAAAGGCGCTTACCATCAGGGCGATAGGCCCACATCGACTGGAGGGGATTGATTAAGGGGATGCACGAACAGATAAAGGGAAGCGCGGTGGCATGAGCAAGATAGATGCGGCTGAGCAGCGGCTTTATCCCTTTCATGGCTTGCCCCCACTAGCCGCAGAGTCCGAACGTAAAGTCTACGGTGCGATCGCTGAAGCTCTTCCTCCCGGCTGGTCCGCCTGGCATTCGCTCAAGATTCGGACCAAGCCGGGGGAATTCTCCGAGGCAGATTTCGTCATCGCCGACCCGGCACGCGGCATCCTTGTCCTCGAGGTCAAGGGCGGGATTGTCCGCAAGGAGAATGGCGTCTGGTTCCAAAACGAGACGCCGATGAAGATGCCGCCTCTCGACCAGGCGCACCGGTTCGTCAGGGTCCTGCTGGGAGAATTTGGTGCGAGAGCTGGCCCGCGGCCATGAATTTTTTGGAGGGCGGAGGAAGAGCGAGAGGGCTGAAGGAAAAGGATGGAAGAGAGGGCATTTGGGGTGATGAGTTTCGTTCCGTCCAAAACGAAATAACAGAAGGCCCGCTGTCCCTATTTTTCCTTGTAAAGCGCGTAGACGAACGGGTCGGTCGTCGTCTGCCAGCCGGAGCTCGCCCGCCGGCCGTCGCCGAGGAGCCAGGTGACCTCGTACTGGAAACTCATA
>Ga0315277_10008666_pt1 | contig 13043 bp, 10 predicted proteins | sample YL17G05_15_MG_FD_203695 | JGI IMG/M metagenome (GOLD analysis project Ga0315277, IMG submission 203695) | Sediment microbial communities from Yellowstone Lake, YNP, Wyoming, USA - YL17G05_15 | ecosystem: Environmental > Aquatic > Freshwater > Lake > Sediment | place: USA: Wyoming | collected...
TGTAAGCATAATTGATTGTCTTCGTAACCCCACCCGCGACCTTCTGGACCTTGGTCATGCGGTCCAGCGCGTCCCATTCGTAGTTGTAGGTCGTGGTGGAGTTGGGCGAGAAGACGTTCTGGACCTGGCGGGTGAGACGGCCCGCCATGTCGTGTTCGTAGGTGTAGTCGCGCGTCGTCCCGCCGTATTCGCTCGCGGTCATCTTCGTGAGCTCGGTGAAGTTGGCGTAGTAGTACGTCTTCGTCAGGCCCTGGTTGCTCTCGCTTGCCTTCGTCAGCATCGAGACGATTCGCCCGTTTCCGTCCTTTGAATACACCGCGTTCATGTGAACCAGCTTTGTCCTGTTGCCCCCGTCGTCATAGTAATACTGGTTCATGAAATCACAAGTCGTCTCGCGTGTCAAGCGGTTGATTTCGTCGTAAGCGTAGTCGGTGACCACCTCCGCGCCCACGAAGTCCTGGACGATCTCCGTGATGTTGCCGTTGTCGTCGTAGTTGTAGTCAAACGCCGTCGAGAGCCGCCGGGTCGTGCCCTGGCCGTCGTCGTAGGCGGAGTGGTAGTTCGCCAGCCGGGTGGGCCTTCCGCCCCGGTCGTAGAAGTAATCCGTGTAGGCCCCGTTGCGCAGCGTGACGCGCGAGAGCCGCCCGTGCGAGTCGTAGGCGTAGGCGGTCGAACCCGCCCCCAGCCCATCATCATTCGACGACGCGATTCCCGTCAATCTCCCGGCGTTCGAGTCGTCGTAGCGGTACTCCCACTTGAGGCGGTGGACGTTGCCTGTGTTGTCGGAGCCGAACTGGTGTTTGGTGGCGCGGCCCATGCGGTCGTAGCTCATCGCGTGTTTGGTGAGCCTTCCCCCCTGCGGCGAGATAAGTTGTGTGTCACCCGATTTCGAGGCAGAAATGTCAATCTAAAGAATAACCTGTCCCCCTTTTGATTTCGAGGCAGAAATGTCAATCTAAAGAATAACCTGTCCCCCTTTTGCATCGCGTGTTTGGTGAGCCTTCCCCCCTGCGGCGAGATAAGTTGTGTGTCACCCGATTTCGAGGCAGAAATGTCAATCTAAAGAATAACCTGTCCCCCTTTTGATTTCGAGGCAGAAATGTCAATCTAAAGAATAACCTGTCCCCCTTTTGTGAAAGAATAACCTGTCCCCCTTTTGTGTCCCCCTTTTGAGCAGGACGAAATGCCGCTTCGATTCGTCGAGTATTGGAAAGAACTGACCGGGACGGCTCCAGACTGGCTCACCTTCGACAGCAAACTCACCACCTATTTTGTTCTCGACCGGCTGCGCGCCGGGGACATCGCCTTCATCACCATCCGGCGCCGCGGTTCGCGCCTGGTCGAGCAGGTTCGCCAGCGCCCCTCGCACGACTGGACCGCCGCCGTCATTGACACCCCGCAACGCCGCCACCAGCGCATCCGCTATCTCGACGACCACGTGCGGCTGCCCGGTTACGGCGCGCCCTGCCGACAGATCGCCGCCGAACTCGGACGGCCCGCGCCCACGTTGTTCCTCACCAACAACGAGTCCCTATCGGGCCGAGAGATCGTCAAGCGCTACATCGGCCGCAACGCCATCGAAAACGACTTGGGCATCAACGTGAACTTCTTCCACCTCGACTGCCTGTCCAGCGAAGTCCGCCTCAACGTCAACACCGACGTCGCCATGACCGTCCTGGCCAACGGCTGCTACCGCTGGCTCTCGCAGCGCCTGAAGGGCTGCCACAACATGGAACCCAAACAACTCTACCGGAAATGCGTGGAAACCGGCGGCCATCTCACCGTACGGGGCGATCAGATACTCGTCTCACTCGACCGCCGTTCCCACAACCCCATCATCGCCCAGGCCGGCCTCGATCACGACTCGCGACCCATCCCCTGGCTCGGAGAAAAACGCCTCTGCCTCGACTACAGGTAACGCTCCGAAATCCGGGTGTATCTCCCGGCGCGAAAATCGGCGTTGAATGTCCGTTTCCGTCTTGCCATGAAGGGAGGGGAATGCGCTCGAGGATATAAGCTTTGCCATTTCGGAGTAGAGACAAGCATCCGTCCCTGTGCGGGGGGAGGGGCGATTCCCCTCTACCTGCTCGACGAGTGCGACGGATACCGGGTGCCGAGAAGGGACAACCACACCCGCGACATGCGAAGCCACCGGCACGAACCTCCCATCAAAGGCCCGGTCATGCCCTTCTCCTCACGTGAGACCCGGGGAACGGACGTCCTCACTGACTCGCTCTACCGACAAGGCCCCATTTTCTATCTTCGGATGGAGTTTCCGGTAGGGACAGAGAGCCCCGACTTGACCTGTGTTCGAGGTCGTAGTTTGGCAGATTGAATGTTGCGGTCATATCCCTCAAACCCGCCGTCTCGCGGCTCAGAACCTTGGATCCTGCGCCTCGCACGATGACTCGAATGGGCTCCTTGATGTAGCCAGCGCGGAAATTCCGGGCGCGCTCGACGAAGCTGGCCGTTACGTCACATCCGCGAGCCGCAAGGAGCGGCCCGCTGGACATCTTCACATCCTCTGCGAATACCATCCCTTCGCGAATGGCGGATACGGGCAACTCCCGAACCTCGTCCTGGACTACGTTGGCGCCTCGAATCGCGGCAAAGGCCTCGAGGATCACAGGGTCATAGCAATCGGCTCGGCCTCGCATGGTATTGATGGCGAGTGCCATGGGGTTCCCTTGCGCCTCGATGGTGTCATAGTCAATAGCCACCCTCAGCATCTGCGCTCCACGTTCGATCAACTGGTGTTCGGAGTCGCCCTGAATCGGGCCGTCCCGCCGGTAGGGTTTCGCGTACCTTGCGAGGATGCCGCGGACGACCTCCAGCCGAGGAATATTCCCGAGCAACTGCTCCGTTACGACGGGCAAACGGCCCACCATCTTTTGTTCCGGCTCCGAAAGCGGCTGGCCGTAGTAGAGCTTCTCGACGGTTTCGGTCGGAAGCGTGATGCAGCCCAGTTGCGAGAGCATGGCCGCGACCTCAACCTGCCAGCGTTCGCGCAGGCGAAGTTTTTCGGCCAGGCCGCTCACGTGTTGCTTCACCCGCATCGCACGACCAAAGGAGACGGGATTCGTCAACGAGAGCACGTCCACGAGGGTCTTGATGCTGGCGCGGAGCGTCTGCTCGAGCAGGACGCGCTCGGCGGTGACGAGGCGGTGTTGCTCGGCTGCCGCGCCGAAGGCCAGGCGAAGCTCGTCGGGCGGGCAGGGCTTGGTCAGGAAGCGGAAGATCTGACCCTGGTTTACGGCCGCGATGGCAGCCTGCACGTCGGCGTGGCCGGTGAGTAACATGCGGGTGGCGTCCGGCGCCAGCTCGCGAACCCTCGCCAGGAAGGTCGCCCCGTCCATGTCAGGCATGCGCATGTCCGAAAGGACCACGGCAAACGGTCCTTTCTCCAGGAGCGCCTTCAGACCCTCCGTACCACTCAGGGCTGGTGTGACCTCGTACTTGCGGCGCAAGTTCACGGCCAATCCCTCGAGCAAGTGGGGCTCCTCGTCCACACCGAGAACTTTGACTGGGCTCATGGCTCGCATGCCTCCGTATTCAGCGTCTGGAGTAGGGTCATCACCTCAAACCGGAGCGCTTCTCCAAGTGGCGCCGCGTTGTCTCCCGCCAGGCGTCAACCTTGTCGGTCACGCCGAGATATTCGAGATAACCGTTGCACGGCTTGGTCAGGAAACGGTAGACCTCAGCGAGCCGTGTCACGCTCTTCTGTTGTTTCGACCCCCTCTGCGGCAACGGGCATCCTCAACTCCGTGCATAGCGTGGTCAACGAGCCGCTGATGGCCGGCGGTTATCACGCGGCTGGTTGATCCTGCATCTGCTGCCGTATGCATCTGAACTTGTCCTTGTCGGCCCTGAAGGCAGCCACGACATCGGGGTCGAAGTGGGTCCCGCTGCCTTCCTGGATCATCCCGCACGCATCCTCGTGGCTGAACGCGGGCCGGTAACAACGTTTCGAGGTCAGCGCGTCGTAGAAATCGGCAAGAGCGACGATGCGTGCCGCAAGAGGGATCGCCGCGCCCTTGAGGCCGTCGGGGTAGCCGCTGCCGTCCCATTTCTCATGGTGCGACCTCGCCACGGCGACGCCCATGCGAAGGAACTGGTTGTCGGGATGTCGTTCAAGAACTGCGGCGAGGGTATTGGCGCCCAGCGCACAGTGCTTCTTCATCTCGGTGAACTCCTCCGTGGTCAGCTTTCCGGGCTTCAACAAGATGGCGTCGGGAGCGCCGACCTTCCCGATGTCGTGGAGCGAGGCCGTCAGATACAGATTGTCAATGAACTCGGTGGTCAGCTGCGTCACGCGCAATCTCATCTGCCGCATCTGCTCGGCCAGCACCCTGCCGAAGGTCTGAACCCTCTCGATGTGGCCGCCGGTGTCGTCATCGCGAGCTTCGGCGAGCTTGGCGAGGGCAAAGATGGTCGCCATCTGGGAAGCCGTGACCGCCTTGACCTGTTCGGCGACCCGCTGCTCGAGCTGCACGGTGTGCGACACCATCTCCACCTGCAGTTGCCTCAAACGCAAATGCGTCTTGATGCGTGCCAGCACCTCCTGGTTCTGGAACGGCTTGGAGATGTAGTCAACGCCGCCGGCGCGGAAGGCCTCGACCTTGTCGTCGGTGCCCTGGAGCCCGCTGAGGAAGATGATGGGAATACTCCGCAGCCGCTCGTGCTGTTTGAACCATCGGCAAACGTCCACGCCGGACATCTCCGGCATGCGGACGTCCAGGAGGACGAGATCGGGAGGGTCTGCCACTGCCGCCTCGATGGCGAGCCGGCCGCTCGTGACCGGTCGGGGTACGAGGCCGCCGCGTTTCAGGACTTCAGCCAGCAGTCGCAGGTTCTCGGGAGCATCGTCCACGATGAGGACGCTGCTGCCTTGCGCATCATCTGCCATGCTGTCCCTCCTTTCCTTCGCGACGCAGAAAATCCTGAATACCATCGTAATCGAATAGGTCCGCCATCCACCGAAGCCCGGTGGCGACATCGGGTTCCGTGATCCGAATGGTCCCGATGATCTCGACAATCTCGTCGTAGCGCGCGGCGATCACGGCCTTGCGGAGCTTGTCCAGAACGTCCTGAGAAAGCGCTTGGAGCGGCGCATCCCTGTCGAGGCGTTGCTCCTTCCTCTCGGCGTCGTCCCTGACTTCCTTCTCGTGCCCGTCAGGGGGGTTGGCGATGCCACGGTCCAGCGCCTCCCGGACCTTTCGCGTCAGGTCGTCCGCGGTGAACGGCTTGGCGAGGAAATGCGTCCCCGCGTCGAGCGCCCCGTGGTGGACGATCGCGTTGTCGGTGTAGCCCGACATGCAGAGAACCTTGAGGGTTGGCCTGGTCTTCGTCAGCAGTCCTGCGAGCACCCTTCCACCCATCCGCGGCATCACCACGTCGGTCAGCAGGAGATGGATATCGCCCGCGTGCTGCGCGCTGGCCAGGAGCGCCTCGTCGCCGTCCGCGGCGGTCAGCACCGTGTAGCCGGCCGCGTCAAGGGCCCTTCCGGCGACCTTGCGCAGCGCTTCCTCGTCCTCGACCACGAGGATGGTCTCGGTTCCCATGGTCCGTTGCGGGACCGTCGAGAGCTTGGTGGCCGCCGCCGTGGTGTCCGAAGGATCCCGCGGCAGATAGATCTTGAACGTGGTCCCCTGGCCGGGCTCGCTATAGACCCAGATGTCGCCGCCGCTCTGCTTGACGATGCCGTAGACAGTGGAGAGCCCCAGGCCCGTTCCCTTGCCCTTTTCCTTGGTGGTGAAGAACGGCTCGAAGATTCTGGCCTTGGTCTCCTCGTCCATGCCGCAGCCCGTGTCCGTGACCGCGAGTTGGACGTAGGACCCCGGATTCACCGCCACGTGCCGCGCCGTGTACTCCTCGTCGAGCTCCACGTTGGCGGTCTCGATAGTAAGCTTGCCTCCCTCGGGCATGGCGTCGCGGGCGTTGACCACCAGGTTCATCAGCACCTGCTCCATCTGGCCGGGGTCGGCCAGCGTCAGGCCGAGGTCGGGCGCGAGCAGCTGGACAAAGTTGATGTCTTCACCGAGGATCCGCCGGAGCATCTTCTCGACGCCCTCGGCGATCTGGTTCAGGTTCAGCGGCACGGGCTGCAACACCTGCTTGCGGCTGAAGGTCAACAGCTGGCGGGTGAGCGCCGCAGCGCGCTCGCCGGCTTTCTTCACCTCCAGGAGATCGTTCTTGATAGGGTCGCCCTCCCGTGTCGCCTCTATCGCGAACACCGTGTAGTTCAGGATCACGGAGAGCAGGTTATTGAAGTCGTGCGCCACGCCTCCCGCGAGCCTTCCTATGGCCTCCATCTTCTGTGCTATCCGGAGCTGCTCCTGGAGCTTCCCGCGCTCCGCCTCCGCCTTTCTGCGCTCGGTGACGTCCTTGATCACGCCGTCGTACCTGACGAGGTTCCCGGAGGCATCCTTGTGAAGGATGATCGTGTCGCGCACCCAGCGCGTCTGTCCGTCTTTGCGGAGGATGCGATGCTCGATGGGCGGGATCTCCTCGCCAGCCAGAGCCTGTTGCAGGCGCAACCCGACCCGTTCGCGGTCCTCCGGCGCCACCATGCAAAACCAGAGATAGGGATCGGCGGCAAACTCCCGCGCAGTGTAGCCCGTCACTGTCTCGCAGGCCGGGCTTTGCGTCGTTTCCACCGCGCGGCCGTTCTTGATGCGCACCGTGTACTGATAATCCGTGAGGCTCTCGGTGATGCGCCGGTAGCGGGTTTCGCTCTCCAGCAGCGCCTCCTCGGATTGCTTGCGGGCGGTGATGTCGCGGAAGATTCCCAGGAGAAAGTCGCGGCCATTCATCCGGATGCGGCCCGCACGGATTCCCACCGGTACCAACTTGCCGCTTTTCGAGAGGAGGCAGTCTTCCAGCGCCTGCCCGGGATTTCCACTCTGGTGTTGTCGGAAAGTCTGTGTAAATCTGTCGGTGTCTGTCTCCGGGGGATGGAGAATGGACTGCGCCTGTCCAACGAGTTCCGCCTTGTCCCGCTCCACCATGCGGCACAGGGCATGGTTGCAGTCCACGAGCCGTCCGGTTTCGACCTCGGCCAGCGCGATTCCGTCCTGGGCAGCCTCGAATAACGTCCGGTAGCGGAGCTCCGATTCCCGCAGCGCGTCCTCCGTCCTCTTGCGTTCCGCCTCCTTTTCGGCAAATTCCATGGCAAAGCCAATGTCCATCGCCAGTTCATCGAGCAGTCTGATTTCGTCGTCGTCAAAGAAGCCCATCTCCGCGGTATACAGGCCGAAGGCCCCGCGCACTTCGCTCAGAACCTTGAGAGGGAAGGTGGCCGAGGAATGATAGCCGTTTCGCAGGGCATCCTCGCGCCAGAGTGCCATGCGTGGATCATTCTCTAGGTCGTTGCAGACCATGTGCTTGCCGGTGCGGACGGCGCCGCCCATGGGCCCGCAGCCGCGCGCATCGTCCCCCAGCACAATGTCCAGTTTCTCCAGGTAACCGTCTGTCACTCCGGCGTGAGCCGCCGGCAACACGGTCCCGCTCGCCGGATCGGCCAGACCGATCCACGCCATGCGAAATCCGCCGTCCTCCACGGCGATACGACAGGCTTCTTCATACAATGCCTGCGGTTCGCGGATGCGCACAATGGCCTGGTTGACATTGCTCAGCACGGTATAAACGCGGTTCAGTTTTCGGATGCGCTCCGCCGCCGCGACGATTTGCTCGTGGCTTTTTTGTTCCGTCAGGTCCGTCAGTACGAGGCAGAAAAACATCTCCGCCCCTTCGCTCTGCAAGCGCGAGGCCGACAGATAGACGGGTACCAGACGGCCCTCGCTGGTTTTCAGGTTGATTTCCCGGCGGCTGGGCGCTGTGCGGGCTTGCGCGAGGATGGCGTCAAGCGCCTGCTGGTCCGCGGGCGGCAGGTGGTTCCGAAGGGCGGTGCCCAGGACTTGATCGAGCGGCCGCCCCAACATCTCCGCCAAACGGACGTTGCAGTAGAGGATGACTCCCTCCCCGGACAAGGTCACCGCGCCCTCGCTCATCGCCTCGACGATCTGCCGATAGATGCGGTCGGCCCCCCTCAGGGTATAGACCTGTTCGCCGAGCTCGCCGGTGACCACCATCGCGTCCACTTCCCCGGTGCGGATGGCGCGCACGACTCCCTCGGCTTCGGCCAGCCGGGCGCGGAGGTCTTCCAGTTCCGCCGCGAATTCAGGCTTTGAAGGCTCGTCTGTCATAGCGCGGTCCCTCCCGTCATTGCTTCGGCTTCAAATCCAGCCCGATCAGAACCCGCTCGCGATCCGAGAGATCGCCGATGAGCCGCCGCAAGGGCATCGGCAGTTTCTTGATCAACGTGGGCACGGCGATGATCTGGTCTCCTTTGGCCAGCACCGGCTGCTGGTAGAGGTCAATCACCTGGAGGCCGTAGTGCCCCTTCAGATGCTCCTCGCAAATCTGCTTGATGTTGGCGAGGGCGCGGGCGGAGCGCGGCGTCATGCCCGCCACATACAAACGCAGCACATACCGCGGCTTGCCTGGCTTGGCCAATGATTGCTCAGAAGCCGCCGTCGCGCTCTTTGCTTTCGTGGCTGTCATGGTGAATCTCCTTACTCCTGTTTGCGTGTCTTTCGCCTGGCGATGGCATCGGACTGCCGCAGGCGGGCCATTTGGACGCGGTCACCGGCCAGCACCCCGACGCGCGTCTGGTCCTGCCCAATCGTCTTTGCCGCTTCCGCTTGCTCGACTTCGAACTCCGCTCGCAGCGCGGCAATCCGCGCCTCCAGGGCTTGCCGTTTGCGCTCCAACTCCTGCTCCTTGCCCTCGATCTCCTGCTCGCGCACGAGGGCCTGGGCTTTCTCCTGCGCCTCCAGCGCATCCCGCGCGCTGCCGGCGAGCAAGGCCCCCGAAGGTCCGACGTACACGTCCCGCAGTTCCACCCCGTGATCGGTCAGCAGGAACTCGCGGACCTGGTTCGAGTGGGCCATGCCGCGGGACTTCAGGAGGTGCAACACGCGATTCCGCTCCGCACCGCTTTCCATGTCCCGCAACAGCAGCCAGGTGTCCATCAGCGACGACACGCCCACTTCGGTGGATTCCATGAAGGCGCCGCCCGCGGTGAGGCTCGTGAACAACGCGGTGATTTGCTGCAACTTGAAAAAGTCAATCAGCCGCGTCATCATCGCCTTGACCTCCGCCCCACCCCCGAGCACGGCGAAGTCGGTGATCGGGTCAATGACAACGACCCGCGGTCTGAACTGGTTCACCAGCCTGTGGATGGTCACCAGGTGCATCTCCAGGCCGAACAGCGAGGGCCGTTCGGCGTGAAAGCGCAGCGTCCCGCGCCGCACCGCCGGCTCCAGATCAATGCCGATGGAGCGCATGTTGCGGATGATCTGGCTGGACGATTCCTCGAAGGCAAACCACAGGCACCGCTCGCCGCGCGCGGCGGCGGCGTGGGCGAAATGCGCCGTTAGACTCGTCTTGCCCGTGCCCGCCGTGCCGCTCACCAGCACGCTGCTGCCGCGAAAGTAGCCCTTGCCCCCCATCATCGCATCCAGGCGCGGAACGCCCGACGACACGCGCTCGGTGCCCGCTTCGTGCTTCAGCCCCATCGAGGTGATCGGCAGGATCGAGATGCCGCTCTCGTCAATCAGGAACGGATACTCGCTCGTGCCGTGGGTCGAGCCGCGATACTTGACGATCCGCAGCCGCCGCGTGGCCATCTGCCCATCCACGCGGTGGTCCAGCAGGATCACGCAGTCGGCCACGTATTCCTCCAGCCCGTAGCGGGTCAGGCCGGTTTCGCCCCGATCGGCGGTGATGATGGCGGTGACGCCTTTGTCCTTCAACCAGCGAAACAGGCGGCGCAGCTCGGCGCGCAGGATGGCGACGTTGGAGAACCCGGAGAAGAGCGCATCAATGCTGTCGAGCACCACGCGCTTGGCGCCGATGCTGTCAATCGCGTGCCCCAGCCGGATGAACAGCCCTTCCAGGTTATACTTGCCCGTCTCTTCGATCTCGCTGCGCTCGACGTGGACGAATTCGAGCGCCAGTTTCTTTTGCGCGACCAGCGCCTTGAGATCATGCCCGAGCGAGGCGAAGTTCTTCGCCAGCTCCTCGGTGTTCTCCTCAAAGGCCATGAAGACGCCCGGCTCGCCGGACTCCACCCCGCCGCGCACGAGGAAGTCCATCGCCAGCAGCGTCTTGCCGCAGCCGGCGCTGCCGCACAGGAGGGTCGGCCGCCCCTTGGGCAAGCCGCCGCCGGTGAGCTCATCCAGTCCCTGAATGCCGGTGGGCGCTTTGAGCAGCTCGGCGCCGCGGCGGGGTTTACGGGTTACATTTTTGGGTTCGTTGTGTTTCATGACTCGTGCCTCCGTTGGCGTTTTTCTTTTCCTGGCGTGAACGTCTCATGGTCGTCTCCATTTACCGCGACGCCCGCATGCCCGCCACTCCGGGCACTCCGGCCTGGCCGCCCAGTTTCCCCTCGGTGCCCACTTCCTTGGCCGCGCGGGTGACTTCCGCGCCGAATGTGTTCAAACTGTCCACCATCTTGTTGATCGTCTCTTTGAGTTCTAGGATTTCGCCCTCCGCACTGTTCGTTGAGAACCGGCCGCGACGATGCCCGCCGACAGCAGGACGAACACCAGCAGAAACGCGAACCCAGCGCGCGATTCTGATGTTTCAATGGTTTCCATGGCCTCCCATCTCACCGGCGTAGCGCATTGATCAACTCATCTGTTTTGTTCGCGATGGTTGGGTGAAATCCGCCAGGCCACCGGAACTGAACTGTCTCCGGACTTCGCGACGGCGAGGCCGGGCGGCCGACTCCGGCGGCCTTGTCGGATTTCTGTTTGTTTCCATCGCAACGACGGCCACCTTCTCAGGCGCATCTTGCCCGCGGTTTTGCCGCAGCTAAGCCTCGGCTTGCAGCCAGTGGTCGAGATCGCGGCCACCGGGGCGTCCTTCCTGCTCCCAGATCAAATGGGCGCAAGAGGCGATTTCCTCAGGCGTCGGTCCCGCGCTTGGGCAGTCCGGCGCGGCCCGTGTCGCGGCGTTTTTCCTAGTCTTCACTTCGCCTGCCTTTCTTCGTCTTGGGTGGTTTGCCGGCTCTCCCGCGCGACGGTGCTCGTGATCTCCCGAGCTCTGACGGCGGTGTGGAAATGGTTTCTTTGCCGCGCCCATAGTGGAAGACGATTGTGGGAGGCACGGGTTCCTTTTTGCGCCTCTTCTTCAAAGCTCCACCCCTTTCCCATAGCGTGCTCTTCTTGCCTCTCATGCCAAATGCACACATGCACACTCGCACGGCACGGGGCGGAAAGATATAGCCCGAAGGGGTTAGATCAGCCGGATTTTGAGGCTATCTGGGAAGAGGCCGCAGGGATGGCCCGCTAGAGTTTGGAAATGCCTGCCTTGAGGGCGTAATGGACGAGGTCGGCTTGCTTGTGGATGTTCAACTTGGCCATCACGTTGTTCCGGTGGGCGTGGGCGGTGTTGACGGACACGTCCAGCATGGCGGCGATTTCCTTGGTGCTGTGCCCTTCGGCTATGAGCTGCAGCACTTTCCTCTCCTGCGCGGTGAGCGCCATAGGGGCGGCTCCGCGCAGCCGCGAGCCCTCTTTCCCCATGAGACCGGCCTCAACGACGAAACGGGCGATCGTTGGACAGAGATAGTAACGTCCGGCGTGGACCTCGGTCACGGCGTCCACCACGGTTCGGCTGGCCATCTCCTTCGTCAAGTATCCCCGCGCGCCGGCCGCCAACGCCTCCTCCACCATGCCTTTCGTGTCGTGCAGGCTCAGGATGATGACCTTCGCGGCCGGCGACTCCTTGAGCAATTCCCTGGCGGTCTCGATCCCGTTCAGGTTGGGCATGATGATATCGAGGATGAATACGTCCGCGGGCGTCGTCCTGCCCTTCGCCATAGCCAAGACTTCCATGCCGTCGGAAGCCTCGCCGACGAGCTCGATGTCCTTTCCGCTTCTTTCGATCGTCAACCGCAGCCCGTCCCGGACCACGGGATGATCATCGGCAATGACAACGCGAATGCTCACGTGCAACTCCCTATTCCTCAGGTTGGTTAGGCTGTAGGCTGAAGGCTGTAGGTTGCAAGGGCTTAACCTTTTCGCATTGATCGAATCAAGGCGTCCGGAACCTTCTCGGTCTCCACTGTTTTCAAGTCGCATTCAGGAGCGTCCAGTGCATCTGCATAGCCCAAACGCCCGGCCAAGCCAAACTGGTAATGTAGTTCCCTTAAGGAGCCAAAAGCCATTTGAGGAAAGCGAAGGTATCAGGAGGGGCAAGAGTACGCAAAACGGTCTGTGACCGGAACGCGCGTGACTTCCTCAAGGGTCGTTGTTCCCTCGCGGGCTTTTCTCAGGCCTGAAAAAACCATGAGGTCCATACCCTGGCCGATCGCCATGCGCTCGATGGCTCACTCAGAGGAGTTGTCGGCGATCGGTTCTTGAATAGGATCTGTGACGGTCAGGGTCTCGCAGACGGAGATGCGCCCGCGGGTCCTGAATCCAGGTTGCCTGGAGATTCAGCGGACTGGCGGCGATTTGCGGGTTATTCCCGACGCGACAATGCGCCTCCTTCGGAACGGAGCAACGATCAAGAGCCCTCATCGGGGACGCCAAGCACCCCTCCCCCGCAGAATAGCCGCAAGACATCCCGGGTGAAGCAGACTGCCGCCCAAGACCGCCCATGCCCGACATCATCAGGCCGGGCCGGATGGCGTCGTTGGCTGCATTGAAGACCGAAGTGTGGTCTCCAGGCTCGCCAATCTCTCTTCAATCCTTGCGAAGGAACCGGATGGTATCTCATGGTCCGCCTTTTGGACAAAGGCGGGGTTATTCACCCACCAGTCAATGCCCATCTCCCTGGCTTTTTCCACCGAGCAGATCACCAGGCGAAGTTGGATGGTAAGCAATTCCACGTCCACCAGTCTGATCTTTATATCCCCTGCGATAACAATCCCTTTGTCCAATACGCGCTCAAGCAGATCCGCCAGGTTCGTGCTTTGGACCGAATGTGTCATCGCGTGTTGAACTGGCATGGCGAACCTTTCTCAGAGTAGT
>Ga0315277_10008667_pt1 | contig 13043 bp, 10 predicted proteins | sample YL17G05_15_MG_FD_203695 | JGI IMG/M metagenome (GOLD analysis project Ga0315277, IMG submission 203695) | Sediment microbial communities from Yellowstone Lake, YNP, Wyoming, USA - YL17G05_15 | ecosystem: Environmental > Aquatic > Freshwater > Lake > Sediment | place: USA: Wyoming | collected...
AATTGCGGCTGAAGTTCATCGTCGTGGCACGACTCACCCAACCGGTGCAGCGGCTGATCCGGAAGGAAACGGCGTGGGTCGCGACCGAGGTCGAGGGCACCGACGTGGCCGAAGTGGATTTTCACGAAGCCGACTGGCCCGCCGACACACGGCTGATCCTGATCCGCCATCGGGTGAAGGACAAAGGGGGCCGAGCCGGCGGCAAAATGCTCTTCGATTGTCCGGGCTACTTGTATCAGGCCTTGGCGACCAACCTGCCGCGGAGCGTGAAGCCGCTGGCCGTGTGGCGGGAGTATAACGGGCGGGCGGCGTGCGAGGGGGTGATCAAGGAATTGGACGCGGGCTACGGCCTGCCGCAGTTGGCGTGTCAGTCGTTTTGGGGGACGGAGGCGGCGCTGTCCTTGGGCGTGCTGGCGCACAATTTGGTGGTCCTCTTCGAGCGCAAGCTGGGCTGGCTGGAGGCGGTGACGGTTGGCAGCCTGCGCTACTGGCTGTTTGTCACGGCAGGCGTGATCAGCCATCCGCAGGGAAAAACGACGATCAAGTTGGCGGTGCCCACGCGCGAAAGAGACTGGTGGCGCCGGCTTTGGGAGAAATTGCTCGCGCCCTTTCCCAACTGCAATGCAGTCGAGAATCGGCCGCCGCTGACGTGAGGCCCGCAAGGAATAATCACCCCAAAATCAACTTTCTACTGCATGGATACGGCTAAGCACGGCACATTCCTGTAAGGTCCCACCTTCACCAGCGGTTTAACCCTCCGTGACCAACGAAAACTTGAAATCAACAACACCATGAAAAAGACCAACGTCCTCCTCATCCTCGGCGCAGTTCTGTTCCTCGCACCGGTTGCCACCAGCTCTGCCCAAAGCACCTGGCAGACCGTGGCGGACTTTCAGTGCAAGTCACAGTCCGCCGTGGACGCCCTCACCAAAGACGCCAGCGGGAACCTCTTTGCCGCAGTCTCCACTGCTGATCCCCGAGCCGGGCTGCATGCGCAGATTCGGAAGAGCACCGACCACGGCGCCACGTGGACTGTGGTGGAGGATTTCCTGTATGGCGCCCCTCGCTCATCAACCTCGACCAGATTCCTCAGCCTCGGCACGGATGCCGCCGGTCATCTCTACGCCGTCGGTTACGCCACAGACGAGAACGGCCAGACGCGCTGGATCGTGCGAAAGAGCGGCGACAGCGGCAATTCCTGGTCCACGGTGGATGACTTCGCCTGGCCGGGCGGCCAGCGCACCACCGCGCAAGGGTTCGCGGCGGATGCCGCTGGCAACCTCTACGTCGCGGGCTACACAGATGCACCCACCTCGGACAGCAAGCCGGGGCCGCGATCGCGCTGGTTGGTCCGGCAGAGCCACGATGGAGGCCGGAACTGGTCCACGATTGACGACTTCGGTTACGGTTTCAGCGCGCGGGCAGCGGCGATCGTCAGCACCAGCAGCGGCTTGTTCCTCGCCGGGTCAGGCTGGAACGGCAAGTCGGAGTCGGGCGAGCGGTGGCTCGTGCGCAAGGGAACGGTTGATGGCGCCAGCGGCTTCCGCTGGCAGACGGTGGATGAGTTTCAGATGAAAGAGCATGGACACGGCTATAACTCGTGGGCGCACGGTCTGGGCGTGGATGGCCAGGGCAACCTCTACGCGGTCGGACGAAGCTACGCCGTGGCCGACGGCGGGATCAGCGCGCACTGGATTGTGCGCCGGGCCTCCAGCGCCGGCTCCGATTGGTCCGTCGTGGACACGTTTCAACTGGATCCCGGGAGTTTTGCTGCCGCGTTCGGAATCGCGGCGGGCGGGCAAGGCGGTGTGTCTGTTGTGGGCCAGGCCGCGGGCAGGAATCCCGGACCCGGGTCTCATTGGATCGTGCGGCAAAGCGCGACGGGCGACGCGGGTACTTGGTCGGTAAACGATGACTTCCGATTGGTGACCGCACCGCCCTCAGCTCTGGAGACTGCCGCGTTGATCAGTAAAGCGACTGACGGTATCGTGGCGACATCGCCCGCGGATATTTCCAGGGGATCGGCCATTTTCAGCGACTCCACAGGCCTGTTCGCGGGCGGTTCGGCTTCTGGTGAGCTTGGTCATGCCATCGTGCGAAAGCTAGAGTCGAGTCGGGCAAGCGAACTGGCTGCCCGCAGAGCGCCTTAACACCGGGCGCTGCGGCTTTCCCGGAGCGCCGCAGCGCCTTTGGCCATCGGGTTTGTTGTGACGAGGGCAGCGGATGTGAGCACTGGGGTTGCTCAAGTTCGCGTGGGTTTGGTTTGTGCCGACCCAAACTCCAGTGCAGCAGTGACAATCACAGGTGACGCTCTTCCAACTTGCGAAGCAAAAGCGACACATCTTTTTCGAGTCACAGCACCTGGCGGGAGCGGAAGCGAATGATGATGCCAGCGTTGTTTTTCAGGCCGATGACAAGGACTTGTTGTCGGTTCGCGGCTCTGCTAGCGTGGCTGCGGTCGGGCGCTTGGCGCAGCGGCTAGCGCAGCTCGTTTACACCGAGTTGGTCGCAGGTTCGAGTCCTGCAGCGCCCACCACTGTCCTTCCCGACTGCACAATTTCCTTGCCCGCCGCCGCTCGAGTCGGCCAATTCCCTTCATGCGCGAACTTCCGCACACGCATTCTTGCTTCGTTTGCGGCGAAGCGAACCCGCTCGGCTTGAAGCTGCGGTTTGAGACGGACGGCCAGCTCGTGCGCGCCCGCTTCACGCCACGCCCCGAGCACAACGGCTTCAAGCAAGTCGTCCACGGCGGACTGCTCGCGACCGTCATGGACGAAATCATGGTTTGGACCTGCGCGGTGCAGGCGCGACGGTTCACGTTTTGCGCCGACCTGAACGTCCGCTACCGGCGGCGGGCGCAACCGGGCGAGGAACTGGTCGTGACGGGAGAACTGGCCGCGAACCGGCGGGACAAAATCTTCGAGGCCAAAGCGCGCGTGACGAATGCAACGGGCGAGGTCGTGGCGGAAGCCAGCGGTCGTTACGTGCCGATCAAAGCCGATGATCTGCGTCCGATGGTCGGCGATCTGATCGGAGAGTGGCGGTGGCTGCTCGAAGACAGGTCCCCCTAGCGCCGTCTCGGCAGCGCCGCCACTTCTTCTCGAGAACAACGATGGGTTGTTACTTGACCTCGAGATTGATCTTGTTGCGTTCGAGCGTGGCGCCTTCCGCCTGCGCCACGAGGGCGACTGAACGTTTGTATTGAACGAGGGCGCTGATTTCGTCCGAACGGGCGGCCGTCAGGTTGCGCTGGAGTTGGAGGACGACGAAGCTGGTGCTCTTGCCGCTTTCGAGTTTTTTCTGCTCGGCGGCGAGGGCGGCTTCGGCGTATTCGCTCGCCTTGCGGGTGGCGCCCACGCGCTCATAGTTGGCCTGCGCCAGTTTGATGGCGTTATCAATCTGCACCATGATGGCCTGCTCCAGCTTCTTGAGCGCAAGCTGGGCGACCTCGTATTGCGCCTTGCTGGACTTGTAATTGTAGCGGGCCGAGCGGTTGCCGAGCGGGTAGGTGACTTGGCCGCCAAAATAGTAAAAGGGCTGGTCGCGGTTCTCGATGTCGCCGAGCACGCCGCTGAATTCAGGTGTCGACCCAGTCCAGCCGCCGCCGAGCTTCAGATCCACCTGGGGATACAGTTCATTGCGATTGATCTTCACTTGGATGCCCTGTCGCTCCAGGTCGAGCTTGACCTGCAAGAAATCGGGGCGCTGCGTCAGGCCCTTGCTCCAACTGTCCTGCAGGCTGAACAACTGCCGCTCCGCGTCCAGGCTGCCGGAGGGTTCGAGGCTCACTTTGTTCCAACTGGCGAAATCGTCGGTAAGAAGTTGTTTCAAAACGTTTTCCAGTAAGGCCGCATTGCGTTGAGCGGAAATCAAGTCCGCCTGCCGCGCCGCGGCTTCCGCTTCCGATTGCTTTTCGTCCAGCGGCGCGAGGGCGCCGACCTCGACGCGCTTTCGGTTCTCCTGGAGCAGACGCTCCGCCAGTTGCAGCGCGCTCTGCTGCACCTTGACGGTTTCGTAGCCGGCTTTCAGGTCGTAATAGGCCAGCTCGACCTGCGTGGCCAGGTCCATGATCCGCTGGCGCAGGCCCAGCTCGCTCCACTTCATCCTGTTCTTCAAAATCGAAATGTTCAACCGCGTCGGGTTCAGCCAAAAATCCTTCAGCAACGGCTGCGTGACCTCGACCCCGAACCGGGCGCTGCTGGACGAGTAGGGGATGGCAACGCTTTGCATGAGGTTTGTGTCGAATCCAAACCGTGTGCCGTCGGTGTCGCTGAGATTCTGCAATCCAACGCCGTACTTGGTGCCCCAGGGCAGCAGGCCGCCGAGCGAACTGCTGAACGTGTCCGTGTCGGTCTCCTGGCCGGGCAGCGTGAAACTGCCTTGGAACAGGTAATCGCCCGACTTGCGGTAGTCGTGCTGGCCGGAAAAACTGAAGGCAGGATCATACGCGCCGTACGCGCCCTGGACACCGTAGAGGGTCAACTGCGGATTGTAGCGCTCGATGCGCAAGTCCAGGTTGTGCTCCAGCGCCTGTTGGATGCAGTCCTGCAATGAGAGGCTGCGCGTTTGGGAAGACTCGGCGTGGGCGGCCGTCACGAACCCCACGGCTGCGGTCAGAAGAATCACACTTAGCGTTTTCATCGTCGTCGGAGATTGCGGCATTCGCGGCGAATCGTCAAACAATCGTCGTCACGCCGCCGCCCGGTTAAGACGATCCGCGATGCCGCGCCATTCAGGCGAACTGGGTGGCGCTTCCACCACAATCAGCGTGGCCCCAGCTTCGTCACAGCGATGCAGTTCGGCATACAGGGCGCGACCGAAAGCCTCGGCGTCGTGCGGCATCACGCTCACCTCTGCAAAGCCTTCGCCAGAGGGAATCCGCGTGTGCGCCACGACGTGCGCTGCCGTCGGTGCGAGTTTCAAATTCAAGATCTGAGATTTCAAATCCGTCGCGTCGCGCCAGCTTAGCACGAGGAGTCTCGCCCGCGGCGCGTAGTGCTTCCTGAGCTGGCCCGGGCTGCGAAGCGGTGCATTCCGCGTTCCGCGTCCCGCGTTCCGCGTTTCACCAACCACCGCCGCCAGCGTTCCCGCGTGGATCATCCCGGGCCGCAAGACGTGCGGCGGCTCAACCGTGAGGTCCAGCACGGTGGATTCGATGCCCACCTGCGACTGCCCACCGTCCACAATGAGCCGGAGCCTTCCGCCAAGCTGTTTCCGGACGTGCTCAGCATTCGTAGGCGAAACCTGGTTCGACAGGTTGGCGCTCGGCGCGGCGAGTGGAAAGCCGCATTCGCGGATGACGGCTTGAATGAACGGATGGTTCGGCCACCGCACACCCACCGTCGGGCCGTCTGCTGTCACAATTCCGGGGATGGCTGCCGACTTGGGCAGCACAAGCGTGAGCGGCCCGGGCCAGAACGCTCTGGCCAGCGTGCCGGCCACTGCGGGCCAGCGCGCTACGCAACGCCGCGCCATTTCCACGCCCGCAACGTGGACGATGATGGGGTTGTGCGCTGGGCGACCTTTGGCTTCGTAGATTTTGGCGACTGCGTCCGCGTTGAGCGCGTTCGCGGCCAGGCCGTAAACCGTTTCCGTCGGCAATGCCACCACCTCGCCGGCGCGCAACTGCTCCGCAACGCGCTGGATGGCAGCGGCGAACAGCGCCGGCGTGTGCGTCGGCAGGATTTCGGCTGCTGGCGATGCCGTCATGGCCGGTCACTCGTAGCGGAGCGCTTCGATGGGATCGAGCCGCGAGGCTTTGCGCGCCGGGTAGAAGCCAAAGAAAATCCCGGTCATCGCGCTGAAGAGAAAGGCGATGACGATCGTCGGCACGGAAGTCAGGGTCGGCCAGCCAGCGACGGCGGAGAGAAAGTCGCTCGGGATTTTGAGTGCGGCGCAGGCCGTCGCCACGAATTGCACGATTCTCGGAGCACTGACGCCCAGCGTGATTCCAATCAAACCACCGATGGCGCTCAAGGTCACGGCTTCAATCAGGAATTGCAGCAGGATGTCCCAGCCGCGCGCGCCGACGGCCATGCGAATGCCGATCTCGCGCGTCCGCTCCGTGACGCTCACCAGCATGATGTTCATGATGCCAATGCCGCCGACGATCAGGGACACGCCGGCAATGGCCGCCAGCAGCACGGTCATCGTCTTGGACTGCGCGGTCGCCATGTCCGCAATGTCCTGCTGCCCTCGTACCGTGAAGTCATCGTCCTTGCCCGGCGTGATGCGGTGGCGTTGGCGCAGCAGTTCGGTGAGTTGTTGTTGCACGACCGGCAGTAGTTTCGGGTCGGACGCCTGGACCATGATGGAGCGCAAGGTCGTGACGCCCAGAATGCGCTTCATGGCGCTGGTGTACGGCACGATCAGCACGTCGTCCTGATCACTGCCCATGACCGAGAGGCCCTTCGAGGAGAGCAGGCCGAGGATGGTAAACGGCACGTTCTTGATGCGCACGATCTGGCCGATGGGACTTTCGCTGCCGAAAAGCTGCTCGGCGGTGGTCTTGCCGATGACGGCCACCTTCGTCGCGCCGCGCACATCCTGTTCGCTGAACCCCGCCCCGTCCTTCAGCGGCCACTGGCGGATGTCGAAATACTCCGGCCCCTCGCCGAGGATCTGCGGCATCCAATTCTGACTGCCGGCGATGACTTGAGCGGCGGAGCGAATTTCAGGACTGACCGCGACCACGCCCTGGATTTCGCGCCGCATGGCGTCCGCGTCTTCGATGGTCAATGTGCCGGCACCACCCCAGCCGGTATGCACGCCGCTGCGGGTCTGGCTGCCGGAGAAAATCAGGATCACGTTTTGCCCGAGACTGGCGATCTGCGCCTCGATCTGCGCCTTCGCGCCGTTGCCAATGCCCACCATGGCGATCACGGCGGCGACCCCGATGATGATGCCGAGCATGGTCAGCAGAGTGCGCAGCTTGTTTCGCCTCAAGGCGCGCAGGGCGATTTTGATCGGGGCCAGTATTCTCACGGTTTCGAGGTCAAGCGGTAAGCTGGACCGATTGTTGTTGCCGTTTCAACTTCGCCATTTCCGCGCCGGCCTCCAAACGGCTCGTCACCCCCGTGTCGCTCACGACCTGGCCATCGCGCATGATGACGTTCCGCTTGGTGTAGCGCGCGATGTCCAGTTCGTGCGTGACCATGACGATGGTGATGCCTTCGGCGTTGAGCTTCTGGAACACGCCCATGATCTCGATGCTGGTCTGCGTGTCCAGGTTGCCGGTGGGTTCGTCCGCGAGCAGGAGCGCCGGCTGGTTCACGAGCGCGCGGGCGATGGCCACCCGTTGCTGCTGGCCACCGGAAAGCTGGCTGGGATGATGCCCCGCGCGGTCGCACAAGCCGACCATGTCCAGGGCGCGGACGGCATGCTCGCGGTGCTCGCGGCCCGAGCGGAACCGCCGCGTATAGAGCATTGGCAATTCGACGTTCTCCAACGCGGAGGTTCGCGAAAGCAAGTTGAAGCCTTGGAAGACAAACCCAATCTTCTGATTGCGAATATCCGCGCGCGCGTCCCGACCGAGCGTCGAGACTTCTTCGCCATCCAGCGAATACCGTCCGCGCGTGGGCCGATCCAGGCAACCGATGATGTTCATCAACGTGGATTTGCCCGAGCCGCTCGCGCCCATGATGGCTACGAATTCCCCACGGCCGACCTGCAGCGTCACCCCTCGCACTGCGTGCACGTCCACTTCGCCGGTGTGATACACCTTGTGAACGTCCTGCAAGTGGATGACGGCGTTCGTTGCCATGCTGCCAAGTTGGTAGCCTCAGAAGCGGCGCGGGCCGCCACCGAACGGATTGGTCGGTCGTTGCGTCGTGGTCGGTTCGACGACTGTCACGCCGGTCACGACGACGTCGCCTTCGTTCAACCCTCCGCGCACTTCAGTCGAGACGCCGTCGCTGATTCCCGTCGTGATTTGCACGGGTTTCAAGCCAGGCCCAGACGATGGAGAGTTGGTGTCGCTTTCGCCTCCCAGCACATAGACTGTCCGCGCGATGGGGCGTTCGCCACGCGGGCGTCCGCCGGGGCCGCCACCGAAGCCGCCTCCGCCCGGACCGCCGCGCCGCCGTTCGCCTCCTCCGCCGAAACCCGCGCCGCCCGGACCTTCCGGTCGCGGTCCCTGCGTCGTGGCTTGCGCAACGGCATTCGTGCCGCCTGCTGCTGCCGGCGGGCGGAAGCGCAGCACGGCATTCGGAATCTTCAACACGTTCGTCCGCTGCTGGATGATGATCGAAACGTTGGCCGTCATGCCGGGCTTCAGCTTGTAGTCCGGATTGTTCACGCCGATGACCGTGTCGTAGGTCACGACGTTCTGGACGATGATGGGTGCGTTGCGCACTTGCGTGACCTTGCCGCGAAACGTGCGGTACGGAAAGGCGTCCACGGTGAAGTTGACATCCTGCCCGTCCTCCACCCCGCCCACGTCCGCCTCAGCGACGTTGGCGTCAATCTGCATTTTGGTCAGGTCGTTGGCGATGACGTAAAGCGTCGGGGCGCTCAGGCTGGCGGCGACCGTCTGGCCCACGTCCACGTTGCGCGAAATCACGATGCCGTCCACGGGCGCGTAAATTTTGCATCGGGCAAAGTCCACCTTCGCGCGCTCCAGCGCGGCCGTTCGCACTTTCACCTGCGCCTCAGCCTGGTGGAGGCTGGCGACCGACTGGTCGAAATCCGACTGCGCGATGAGTTTGTTTTTGAACAACTCTTCGGCGCGCCGGGCGTTGATTTGCGCCAATTCGAGCGCGGCGGTGGCGTTGGCCAGATCGCCTTCCGCCGAGCTGACGTTGGCCTGGTAAGTGGCCGGATCGAGTTGCGCGATGAGCTGTCCATTGGTCACCGGCGAGTTGAAGTCCGCGAACAGCTTCAGGATGTTGCCGGAGATCTGACTGCCGACCTGAACATTCAGGACGGGATTCAAAGTGCCGCTGGCGGTCACCGCCTGGGTGAGATCGCCGCGCGCGACCTTTGCGGACTGGTACTCGGGCGGCGCCTGGCCGCGGTGTGTCAGGTACCAAAGCGCGCCGCCGCCACACGCCGCGAGGAGCGCAACCACGACGAGCCACTTCACCGAGGAACTTCCGCTTTCGTTTGCCATAATTGTCCGCGTGTTTAGACGCCCGAGCCGCCGGATTGGTGAAAAGTATTTTTTGCCCGCCTCGGAGGCGAGTGAATTGTCAGAGCCAACTTGGGAGGCATCGGACTTTAGACTTTGGACTTCCCTGCCGGCGCGCTACCTTCCGCGTGTGCTGGATTCCCTGACTGCCCAACTCAACTCGGGCCGCCCTTTGGACGAAGCGCAAGTCCGTTCCGCGGTCGCCGAGCTTGCTGACGAGCATGTTCCCGTCACGGCCAAGGCCGACTTCCTCATCGCCCTTACCCGCAAAGGTGAAACGCCGGAGGAAATCGCCGCCTTCGCCCGCGAACTGCGTGCGCGCGCCGTGGTGCCGCCGATCGATGCGGCCTGGCGTGGTTCGCGCGAAATCCTCGATGTCGTCGGCACGGGCGGTGATCACCTGAGCACGTTCAACATCTCGACCACCGTCGCGCTCGTTTGCGCGGCGGCGGGCGTGGTCGTGGCCAAGCACGGCAACCGGGCGGTGACCTCCGCCGTCGGCAGCGCGGACGTGATGGAGGCGCTTGGCATTCCTTTCGACCTCAGCCCCGGGGATGCAGCCCGGGCCTTGCGCGAGTACGGCTTCGCGTTCTTCTTCGCACCGAAGTATCACCCGGCATTCAAACACATCGCCCCGGCCCGCAAACTCTGCGCCGAGCGCGGGCAGCGGACGATTTTCAATTTCCTCGGCCCGCTCCTGAACCCGGCGCGGCCCACGGCGGCGCTCATCGGTGTGCCGCGGCCGGAACTCTGCGAACCGCTCGCCCGCGTGCTCCAATCGCTCGGTGTCCGTCGGGCGATGGTCGTCTGCGGGGCCGCGCAAGCCACCGACGGCACCCCCCGCCATCTCGACGAGCTTTCCACGCTCGGGCCGAATACCGTGGCGGAGTTCTACCAGGTACACGGTTTTGCCTGTGCCACGCTTGACCCGAGCCAATTCCCGTTGCAGCCCGCCACGCTGGCGGACCTGTGCGGGGGCGACCGTGAAGCCAACGCGACCATCATCCGCGGCCTTCTGCGCGGGGAGGATCGCGGCCCGCGGCGAGATGCGATCCTGCTCAACGCCGGCGCGGCGTTGTTTGTGGCAGGCGCGGCGCGCTCCATCGCGGCAGGCTGGGAGCTGGCGGCGACGGTGATGGACGACGGGCGGGCGGCGAAAAAGTTGGTCGAGTTGCGCCGGGTCTGACGCAGCCAGAAACAGGTTGCAAAGCCGCTGGGACGGTGCGAGCGTCGCCGCGTTCCATGGTCATGCTGTGTCAACGCCGGACAAGGCGCGCCGCCTTCACGCTCATCGAATTGCTGGTCGTGATCGCGATCATCGGGATTCTTGCGTCCCTGTTGCTGCCGGCGCTGGGGCGGGCGAAGGAGAAGGCACTGCAAATCTCCTGCATGGGCCAGTTGCGGCAGGTGGGCATGGCCATGCGCAGCTTCGCCAACGACCACGGCGACAAGTTCCCGGCCCACGTGCCTCCCAAGGATGGCGGGGCCAACACGCTCCCGTACGCCTGGCAGCATTTCCTGACCTTGTCCAACGAGCTGACCACGAAGCTCCTCATCTGCCCAGCGGATCGTCAACGACGGCCGGCGGCGGATTTTTCGGCGCAGCCGGAAGGCTTCGCGGGGCGGACCAACCAGAACAAGGTCCTGAGCTTTTTTATCGGCACGCACAACTATCCGCACTTGTCCCAGACGCTGCTGGCGGGGGACCGGAATCTGACCAATGGCGCGAGCGCGAACAGCAGTTGCGGCCCGGCGAGCATCAATTTCGGCGCGATGCCGTTCGTGCCGGAGCTCGCCTCGCTGACCCGAGTGGCGTGGGGCCGCGCGCCGCACCGGTTTGCGGGCGACATCTGCCTTGCCGACGGGCGCGTCATTCAGCCGAAGCCGCTGGCCCTGCGCAAACAACTGGTGCGTGGCGCGACTGCGGGCGATCCCTACAATATCAACCACGTGCTGGTGCCGTAACGGCTATCTCACGCGTCTGCAATGGTTGTTGTTCAAACTCCACGTCTGCCGGGGCACGTCACTAGCTTGGAAAACCTCCCAAGCTGACGGCGCCGATTGCAGCGGTTGGAGGAGCGCTGGAAGGTTTCTGCGTCCGTCCACGATCCGCCTCGGACGGGCCAGCGTTCTGACTTTTCCATGAGAACTTCGCCCGCGGATGCAGTTCCATATCGGACGGCCAAGCACTGAACAGTCATGCGCGCGGCCGAAAAACGGGGAAAAATCCTGTTGACCGAAAACTGCGAATGTGGGTTAATGGACGGGTGTCACTCTGACCAGAATAAACCAAACATGAAACCCTCACCTAAACTTTTGGCCGTGACCTTGGTGATTTGCGGCCTGATGGCGCAACCTGCTTCCGCGCTGCTCACCATTGATACCGTGTCCGTGGGCAACGCTGGCAATGCCAACGACAGCACCGGCTACGGCGGGGTAAATTACAATTACTCCATTGGTAGATACGAAGTGACGGTCAGCCAATACGCCGCCTTCCTCAACGCCGTGGCCAAGGCGGACACGTACTCGCTTTGGAACCCAAGCATGGGGTCGGATTTGACCATCGCGGGCATTTCCCGTAGTGGGCTTTCCGGCAGCTACACGTACACGGCGCTCAACGGCGGCAATCAGCCCATCACGTATGTGAACTGGTTCGACGCGGCGCGGTTTGTGAACTGGCTGCAGAACGGCCAGCCCACCGGCGCCCAGGGGCCGGGCACGACCGAGACTGGAACTTATATCTTGAACGGGGCGACGAGCGGCGTGGGCTTCACCCGTGACCCCAACGCGGTTTACGGCCTGCCCACGGAGACCGAGTGGTACAAGGCGGCGTATTATGACCCGACCCTCAATGCGGGCAGCGGCGGCTACTGGCTCTACCCCACCCGCAACAATGCCATCCCCAACAGCCGCAACGGCAGCGCGAGCGATCCGAACAGCGCGAATTTCTTCCGCGACGACGGCACCGCGAACGGCTACAACGGCGGGTATGCCGTGAACAACTCGGTGACGGCCCCCTCCGGCCTGGCGCTGACACCTGGCGGCGCGTTCAGTCTGGCTTCCAGTTATTACGGAACGTTCGATCAAGGTGGTAATGTGTGGGAGTGGAACGACGCGGTGATCGGGTCGGCGCGCGGGATTCGCGGCGGGTCGTGGAGCGGCAATGAGAGCGTGCTGCGCGCCACGAGCCGGAGCAGCTTCTCCCCAGCGAACGAAAGCTCGATCATCGGATTCCGCCTTGCCATGATCCCCGAGCCGAGTGCGGTTGGCCTGTTGACGCTCGGCCTCGTCTTCTTGGCATTGAAACGGAAACAGGCCCGCTAGATTCCAGCAACCTTTGCCCTTTCCCTGCGCGATACTTTTCCGAAATCACAAACCGCAATTGAGTATGAACCCGAAACCCTTCATGAAATCCATTGTCTTCACAGTGACCTTGCTCGCCGGGCTGTTGACGTTCAGCCTGGGCGTCCAAGCCCATCCGTACGCCTCAGGTGTTATCAACGACAACGGCACCATCCGCTTCGTCATGAATGAGGCCGGGGCCACGGTGGACGTTGTCTTCGAGGACAACACGACGAATTCGATGGGCGTGCTGCCCAAAGGTGGTACCAACTTCCTCCTGGGTGCCCACACCAGTTTCCGAATCATTTGCGCCAAGACTGGGAACGGCACGCCTTTTTTGATCAGCTCCGACACATTCAGCAACTCTATTTGGGCCAACCCACGCGGCTTGGCGGTGAATAAGAATCCAAAGCGTGGCAATTTGTTTGGTCGCATTTATGCCGGTAGCGGTGGTACCGGTGGATACGCGTATGGAAGCGCAGGCTTCAAGCCGCAGGGGCTTTTCGCATATAACGCGGATCAGAGTCAAATTTCGGGAATGACCGTCGGTACGGGTACCAATGCCGCGGCCAAC
>Ga0315277_10008669_pt1 | contig 13042 bp, 11 predicted proteins | sample YL17G05_15_MG_FD_203695 | JGI IMG/M metagenome (GOLD analysis project Ga0315277, IMG submission 203695) | Sediment microbial communities from Yellowstone Lake, YNP, Wyoming, USA - YL17G05_15 | ecosystem: Environmental > Aquatic > Freshwater > Lake > Sediment | place: USA: Wyoming | collected...
AAGTGAAACCTATCTATACGCCTTTGGACATCAAAAATAAGGACTATCTGAAGGATATTGGGTTTCCTGGCGCACCGCCCTATGCGAGGGGCGTCTATCCTACAATGTATCGGTCACAATTCTGGACCATACGCTTGTTCTCGGGGCATGGAACCCCAGAGGAGACTAATAAACGGTGGCATTACCTTTACAACCACGGCGAGACTGGGTTTTCTGCCGCTGTCGATGCATTGACCTTTAATGGGATCGACCCGGATGATTCTAGGGCAGATCTTGAAGTTGGTACGGCAGGCGTGCCGCTCTACTGCATTGATAGCATGTACGCACTTACTGAAAAGCTGCCGCTCGAGAAGGTCAGCGTCGCGCTAGTCGTCGAACCCTTCAGTTCGGCTCCCATTTGCGCCATGTATTTCAATATGGCGATGCAAAAGGGCTATCAACTCTCAGTTCTGACAGGAACGACGCAAAATGACATCTGTACACAATCAATCGGCTATGTACCGTATAAAAATGTAGCACCACGCCACCTTTTACGGCTAGCCTGTGACTTAATCGAGTGGTGCACAGCGCAAAAGAATGTTCCACGTTGGCATCCAATCAATTTCACCGGATACAATTACCGCGAAGGGGGCATTTCAGCAATTCAAGAAATTGGATTCGTCTTTGGGAATGCAATCGCCCACATTGAGGAATTAATCAGCCGAGGCTGGAAGATCGACGATTTCGTGAACCGGTTGGCATTCCACCTGTCTGCCTCGCGGGATTTCTTCGAGGAGATTGCGAAGTATCGCGCGGCACGGCGGATTTGGTATAAATTGATGAAGGACAAATATAGCGCGCAGGATCCGAAGTCATGGCAGTTCCGGTTCCATATTCAGACGGCGGGGAGTTCTTTGACGCAGCAGCAGCCGATGGTGAATATAATCAGGACGGCGTATCAAGCGCTCGAGGCGGTCTTAGGCGGTTGCCAGTCGATGCACACGAATTCGTATGATGAGGCGCTCTGTTTACCCTCGGAGCCAGCGGTGCTAGTGGCATTGCGCACGCAGCAGGTGATACAGGACGAGATTCGGGTCACGAATACAATCGATCCAATGGCGGGGTCCTACTACGTGGAATGGCTGACCGATGAGCTGGAGGATCGCATCTGGAAGTACATGGACAAAATTGCGGGCGCAGGGGGCATCGTGAAGGCCTTAGATTCCGGCTGGTTATACCGTGAGATGCGTGATGCCTTCAAGAAGCGGCAGATGCGCGTCGAGATCGGCGAGGAGAAAGTGATCGGGGTCAATCGGTATGTGATGGACGAGCCCATCTTTGAGAACGTCTTCAGGACGAATCCAGAGGCGACGCGGTTGGAAATTGAGCGCATCCAGAGGCTGAAGGAGCGCCGGGACAGTGCTAAATTGGAGACAATCTTGGACCAGTTACGGAAGGTCTGCGAGGAGGAGAAGAACGTGCTGCCCATGGTCATGGAGGCGACGCGCGAGGGCGCGACGGTCGGCGAGATTTGCGATATTTATCGAGAGATATGGAAGGTGTGGGAACCCCCCATCGTTGTGTGAGGTCGGAGTATGCCAGGTCCAATTCGAGTCTTGATGTCGAAACCAGGGATTGATGGGCATTGGCGCGGGATCGTTGTGGTCTCGCGTGGATTGCGTGATGCCGGCATGGAGGTCATTTTCGGCGGCTTTCAGAATGCAGATCAGATTGTGGAGACGGCGATTCAAGAGGATGTCGATATGATCGGGTTAAGCATCCACTCGGGGGCGCACCTCGGATATACGAAGCGAGTCGTGGATTTGCTGACGGAGAAAGGGATGAAAGACCGATTTTTGCTGCTCGTCGGGGGCGCTATCGCCACCAAGGATTTTGAACCCTTGAAAGAGCTGGGCGCCGCGAATGTCTACGGGCCCGGGTCGTTGATCAAAGATATCGTCGACTTCATCAAGGGACGCGTGCAAAAGTAATTGCACTCTCATCTTTTTTTTGTTAACCTATCTTATTTTTTTTAGTTCTATAATTAAGTTGTCCGTTATTTTAAGACGAAAACTATTAAACCAGAATTTCTTATTCGTTAAGCGGATTGGTGACGAAACGTGCAGTTAGAGAAATTAGAGGAATTAGTAAGCCGGTTCAAGCAGAAAGAGAAGAGTGCGTTGGCACGTCTAATTTCGCTGATTGAGAATGAACCCGAGATGGCAAGCGCGGTTTTTAACCAGCTCGACAGCCCGCAGCAGCCATCCTATATCATGGGCATAACCGGACCCCCGGGTGCTGGAAAAAGTAGTTTAATCAGTCAGCTTGTTGAGAAATTGACAGCTCAAGGGAAATCCGTTGGCGTGATTTCGATTGATCCCTCCTCGCCCTTTACGGGTGGCGCATTTCTGGGAGATCGCATCCGGATGGCCACTGCCGTGCAACACGAGTTGTGTTTTATGCGTAGTATGGCTTCCCGAGGCGCCGTCGGCGGGCTCTCACGTGCGACCTTCGATACGACCCTCCTGATGGAAGCGTTCGGCTTTGATATCATCATCATTGAAACTGTTGGAGCGGGGCAGAGCGAAGTGGATGTGCTCAAATTTGCGGATACGGTTCTGGTGCTCAATGTGCCCGGCTTGGGGGATTCCATTCAATGTCAGAAGGCGGGGATCATCGAAATTGGTGATATTCTCGTCGTGAACAAAAAGGATCTCGGCGGCGAAGAAATTGCCGTCCAATTGGATCTCATGTTGGATGATGCGGTTATGTTCATCGGCGAATCCAGCTGGCGCCCCCCCGTGGTACAAACGAACTCGATCTCGGGCGAAGGGTTTGATGAACTGTTAGAAGAAATCTGGAATCACAAGGAGCACATTACCCTCTCTGGAGCATTAGAAGAAAAGCGAAGGAAGCGGATAAAAGATAAGTTAATGGATGTTATTCGCTATAGAATTGAGGATCACATCTTGAAAGAGATCTTCCCGACCATCGAAGCTTCCGTCTTGGATAAATTAAACGCGAATAAATATAGTGTTTATGGGATTGCAGGGACTATTTATGAGACCTATCTGTCCCACCTGAAAGGAAGCGAAAAAGAGTGAGCGCAGAGCGCAAACGCCTGAAACAGGGCTTGGTGCAAGTCTACTTCGGCTCTGGAAAAGGTAAAACGACCTGTGCCTTGGGGCAAGCTTTTCGGGCACTTGGGCACGGGTTCAAGGTGTACATGATTCAGTTCATGAAGGGGAACGTGAAGTACGGCGAAATCACGTCGGCGAAGAACATGAAAAATTTTGAAATCCGGCAATTCGGACGGCCCGACCTGATTGCGGAGCCCGAGCCCATTGATATTGAGGAAGCCCAAAAAGGGCTTGAATTCGCTAAGGAAATATTGATGAGCGATGAATACGATATCGTGATCCTCGATGAAGTCGGCGTTGCCATCGACATGAAACTGATCCCCGTGGAAAAGGTCTTAGAACTCATTAAGAACAAGCCGGAGCACGTGGAACTCATCATTACAGGACGACAGGTCCATCCGAAAATTCTAGAAGCGGCGGATTTAGTGACCCAGATGAAACAGATAAAGCACTACTTTGCGTCGCAAGGGATAAGCGCCCGCTTCGGCATTGAATTTTAAAGGAACGGGAAAGAATGGTTCCGGAACATTTGGTACAGGTACTTTCAGAACTTACAGAACTTGCGGTGCAGGAGGGCGCTGCAAAAGAATTAATCACCTATATTCGGGCTGATCAAATTGAGGTGGCAGGGGCCTGGCCCCGGTGGAAGTGCACCTTTGGCTGTCCCAATTACGGGAATTCGCTATGCTGCCCGCCTTTCATCCCCTCACCAGACATAACCGCTAAGGTAATTAAGCAGTACAGCCACGGCTTATTGATCGGGTTCCATGGCACGACCGAAGACATGTTGGAGCATCATAAAAACATGAATAAAACTATCTACACTCTGGAGAAAACCGCCTTCATGAAGGGGTTCGTCAAGGCGATCGGCTTCGCCACGGGAACCTGCTTATTCTGTAAGAAGTGCATTATTCAAGAGGAGTCCATGAAAGGAATCCCAGCGGAGGTAGCGCGGCGCTATTGTCGGCATAAGAATAAAGCAAGACCTTCTTTGGAAGCTACGGGGGTTGACGTTTTTGCGACGGTTCGCAACGCAGGGCTCGAATTGGAAGTCATCAACGAAACTAATCTCGAAAAAATGAAGCATTTCGGGCTGATCTTACTAGAATGAAGAGACACCCCCGAGGAATCCCAAAACTTTAAGAAGATTAATATATTATTAAACACATCACCGAGATTCTAATACGAGTGTGATGAAATCACATGCCAATTACAGATGCAATCAAGAAGCAAATTGCGGTGCAGAGCTTACTTTTCGTGAAAATCTGTCGCACCTGCGGTGCTCGAAATGCGTTAAGTGCAACTAAATGTCGGAAATGCCGCACCAGAAACCTACGACAGAAAAAACGAGAAATCGGGAAGTAAACGACTGAACTCCCCTCTGGATTTTTATATTCGATTTCAGTTATAAAATTAGGACATTAGATAAGCTGTTTTATTTTTCTATTTGTTAGGAAAATTACGGATAGATTGAGATCGTAACTTTCGTTATAGTATTGAGAAAAGCGCAACAAAGCCCAAATAGAAAAAACAAAGGTATTCTGTATTTATGCTCAATCTAATATGTATCTATAATTAAATATATATCGATCATTATACATATTTCCAAAATCCAATCGATAACATATAAACGAACGGAAAAATTGAAGGATTTGATGTAATGGCAAAAATTAAAGTAAAAGACATAAACATGGAATACCAAAGCAGCGGTGAGGGATTCCCACTCATGATGATCATGGGATTAGGTGGTTCGCTTGACTGGTGGGAACCCCCAATGATTGAGGAGATCTCAAAGCAGTATAGGACCATTATCTTCGACAATAGAGGCATTGGGCAATCGGATAAGCCGGATATGAAATACTCAATTAAGATGTTCGCTGATGATACGGTCGGTTTAATGGATGAGTTGAAAATTGAACGCGCCCATGTGCTTGGGATTTCGATGGGCGGCATGATTGCTCAAGAAGTGGCTCTCAACAACCCCGAGCGAGTCGAAAAACTCGTGCTTTGTTCAACGATGGCAGGTATGACAGGGGCTACTAGGTTACTAGCTAGACTATTAGGGGGTGTTTATAAAGGGAGAATGAAGACTCCTGAGAAGACTAGAGACATGCTGATTTCTGCGATTTTTTCAAAGGACTTCATTAAGGCGAATCTGGATAAAATAGAAAGAGCAAAACAAACAGCTTTCAAAATTACGCCATCTTATGATGAGTTTAAACGTCAATTGGACGCAATTATTAAATTTGATACCCGGAAAAGATTAAAGACAATCAATAAACCCGTTTTAATAATGCATGGCAAGCAGGATACTCTTATTCCGTACAAGGCGAGTCTAGAACTGGCCCAACTTATACCTTATCCAAAACTCATGCTGTTCAATAACAGTGCTCACGCCCTTTTTTCACAAGAACCCGAAAAAGTCCTCAAGCCTTTACTAGAATTTCTCGCCTAATTATAATTGGGCTTATCAATTGTTACAAAAAAAATTCTCTTTTTTTTAGTTGCTATTTTTATAGAGGGATTATGAAAAAAGAGAATTGATTTGGTTCATGGCGGATTCGGACCAGATGAGGAGGCGCGCACAACGACCGCCAGGGGCCAGTAATGCAGTGCTAAGGTGTTTGACTTCAACAATATCGATGCCCGGAATATTACGGGCAGCTCGGAATATACCATCATTTTTTGCAACGACAATTAACGCACTTTTTCTCCGTTTATATCTCCGTCCGCGCATTTTACCCCTACCAGCGCGTATCTTCTTGATCGATGCGCGCTCGAGATCGTCTGCTAACCCAATGGCTTGAAGTACATCACGCACTTCTTTTGTTTTTTGTAGTTTTTCGAGATCATCCACTAGAACTGTTGGGACTTCCAGCTTCTCGTCGAACTTATGCCCTCGTTCGATTACCTTCGCCTTATTGGCAGTAGCTGCGATGGCAGATCGGATTGCCAGAAGGCGTTCCTTTTTATTAATTTCTTTTCTAATGACCTTCTCTACCACTGGAGGAAAAGCTTGACGTCCTCCACGGGCCATTGGTACAAAATCCGCTTGATTAGCGGCACCAGTACCTGAGCCTCGAACTCGCGGGACTCGTGAGATACCCCGACCTACTCCGCTTGATTCAGCGTTACTACGTTTCCCCGCTTTCACATTGACCCCTTGGGGCTGTTTGTCATGAGTAACAGTCGCCAAAAAGGCGCGATTAATGATATCTGGACGAAATGGGGTTCCAAATATGGCGGGGAGCGGTATGGTCTTGACCGGTTTCCCCTCGAGCGACAACACATTTACTTTTGGTTCCATGGTTTACACACCAGAAATAATTAACTTCCTTGCTTACTTTCTAATGAAATATAAAGAATATCAGGCGCTTTGTCTGGTAGATTTCGCGTGCGACGGACCGACTTCCGGAAACGAATCATCCGCTTGCGGGTGCCAGCTACGGTTCCTAACACGACCACATAATCACCGCGGATTAAGCCGTAATTTAAAAATCCGCCCTTCGGGATTATCTCCTTCGGATCAATCCCGACCTTAATAACACGTTTATTGAGTTCCACCCGTTGATGGAATCCACATTGCCCTGAACGCGCGATAAGCCATAATACACGCGTTGGTTTCCACGGACCCAAGGTTCCAATTCCACGAACCGTTTTTCGGGATTTCCGTTGCAATTTCTTCACGTGGAACTTCTTCATTGGTCCTTGAAAGCCTTTCCCTTTGGACACTGAGGCGGTGTCTATAAGATCGCCGTCCTTGAGGAAAGCGCCGACCTTAAGTTCGTTGCCCAGTAAGTCCTTGGCAAATTTCCACTGATCTTTGATCGAGCCCCCAACAATTTTACTCTCAAAGATATCTGGCTTTTTCTTCGACAGTGAAGTGAGCTGGGGTTGCGTATGCATGATGAGCCTTAATTCGCTCGCCTCTTCGATCTTCTGTTCCAACTCTAACAGTTTCTTATCCATGCTGTATTCTTTGGGTGTCGGGAATCGCCGTCTAAGATCTTCACTCAGTTCACCCGCCCAAACTTCATCCATCGCCTTCTGTTCAGTTTCAACAGTCTTATAGGCGCGAATGGCACACACAATGGCGGGGGGCGTATCCAGGATGGTCACTGCTTTGACGATTTCATGCCCGAAATAGGGGCTGGAATTCTTATCCTCCGTTACAACAACATGTGTCATGCCTGCTTTGTAACCGGCAAATCCAAGGATAGTTGGGGTTTTATAAGTCTCTTCATTCCCCCATGTGCGAAATCGCCCAGTTTTATAGCGCGCTCTTTTTCGTGGATGAAAGGCAGTGCTTCCATGGCGCGGCGCTGACTGCTTTCGGTGACCCATTGTTTCAACAACCTTTAGTTTAATGAATCTACTGATCGAGATGTATTATTGCTATCTTAAACTCACCAATTTGACAAAAAACTAACTAAGATTGGCAGATTGGCAAGACAATAACAAATACAATCTATTTAAACCTTACTTTAATAAGGCATTAAATGAATCAATTGCTTAAATTGATTTAGTATGTAAAAAAAAACCGAAGTTTAAAAATTTTGTGAAGGACAAAATTCCATGAAGCTAAATGTGGATTTACATTGCCATTCCGGAGCGTCTGGAGGCGTAGGGAATCTTAGTATCGAAAAAATCGCTGAAACTATGCCCTTAAAAGGCATTGATCTAATAGGAACGGGCGATTGTCTTCATCCAGAATGGCTATCTAAGCTCAAACAAATCTTATCCGAGTCCTCAGAAGGGGTTTACACACCTTCTTTCAGTGATAGAATTAAATTCATCCTCCAAACCGAACTTATTTTTACCTGTAATGTGAAAACTGGACGGAAATCCGTGCATATTGTCTTTTTAATTCCCTCATTCGAAGTAATCGACAAGATTCTTCCCTTATTGGATCAATGGGATGTGAAGAACACCATCGGGCGGCCGTTCGTGAAATGTGAGGATAAAGATGATGTCGCTCGAAAATTACATCAATTGAAAAAGATAGATGACTTCATTGAAATCATTCCCGCCCATGTGATGACGCCACTGGGCGTGTTCGGGTCTGATAACCCCATTGATCGGCTCCAGGATTTTTTTGGGGATGCGGAAGACTTGATTTATGCCGTTGAAACTGGGTTAAGCGCCGATCCTATTATCTTGGGAATGATTCCGGAACTTGATTCACGCGCCTTAATTTCAAATAGCGATGCCCATTCACATCACCTTGAGCGTTTAGGACGCGAATTTACCACTTTAGACCTTAAGGAATTAAGCTATCATTCCATTATTACAGCCATTCGCACTAATAACATTGTCCGGACCTGTGAGTTTAATCCTGCGGAGGGGCGTTACTTCTTAACAGGCCATCGGGCTGATAAAAAGGGACACGACAAAAAGTTTTGCGTGTTTTCACCCCAATACACTCCAAAGAATAAAAAATGTCCCATATGCGGCAAGAAATTGACGATTGGCGTGCTTGAACGCACTTTCGAATTGACCGTTGCGCAAGGTGGCAATCGCGAATTGGGATTTTTACCTGCGAAATCACGTCCCTTCGTCCATATGGTGCCTTTAGTCGAAATCATTGCGCAATCACACGGCGTTAAAGCTACAACCTCTAAAAAAACCTTTGACGAGTATCAAAAAATCGTTTCTTTACTGGAGAATGAATGCGAAATGTGGTTCTTAGAGCCAAAGACCATCGAGACCAAATTGAGCGGCGTGATTGAAGATAAATTACTTCAAGCCATTCTAGAAGTCAAAAAAGGCAATTTCACATTCGAGCCCTTTGGCTATGACGGCACCTACGGTCAACTGCGGATCGGCGAGAAGCACGATTACCTACAGGTGAATATTGCCCCTAAGAGCCCTCAGAGGACGCTAGGCTAAGATTAAAAAAAGTTAGTTACGAATCGGTTTCACAATGAGTCGGAGGCCTTCTACTTTTACCACTTCAACCTCTTCTCCTTGAAGGATGGGCCATGATCCTTCAACAGCGATGGCGCTCCACTCCTCTGCCTGTACGTGGATCTGGCCTTCCGGGGTTAAGTCCTTCTTCACATAGCCTCGTTGCCCTACTAGGTGGGACACCTCTAAATCGGATTTTAATCGTTTGACCTGCAGTACTTTAATGGCAATCATAGAGAAAAATGCGATGAACGCCACGCTAATTCCGAATCCGATCCATTTTGCGGAGAGTAAGAAGTCTGGGGTGGTCCAATAGTTGCTAGAAGGAATAATGAAGAGACTTGCCAAGGCAATGCAAATGCCTCCCCCGATGGCCAGCGATCCATTGAACCCCACATCAAACTTGATCTCTGCTAGGAAGAACACCAATCCGATAACGAATAGAATTACCGCGCCAACGGCAATTCCAATAATGCCAACGCCAATCAGTCCGATGATGAGCGCGATTGCGCCCACAATTTCATCGAGATGCGTATTTGTGGTGGTTAAACCAATAATTAGTCCGAAAGAACCGACCGTTAGAAAGACCGAGACCACTATTGGATTCGTAATGAATCGAATAAAGTAAGTCGAAATGCCCGGTGAGTAAATAGTGAGCTCAGCCGAGCCGATATTTAGGGCGGTGAAATTCGAAAGCACCTCATCATAGGTATACCCCCCGCTAAACGTCGGAATCACGGTGGTATAATTGACACTCCCAGTATCATTCCTCACGAGCATGTAATCGTTCAATTGTGTCAATAAGTATGCTGGGCTGTCTGCGACAAATTCAATCACCTTCTTATTTAATGCCGTTGCTGGTCCAACATTCGTGTTCAGTGTAATGAACTGTTCTGCTAACGTTGTATTTCGATTGTGGAGCTCTGCATGGTTCACCATGAGCCCAATCAGCGCATTCAAATATTTACTTTCTGTAATGGGGACGCCGTCATCCCCTACCGGCTGGCAACTGCCAATTGTTGAACCAGATGCCATAGCGGCTATCGTAGATGCCATCAGTAAATAAGTTCCGCCACTCCACGCGACCGCGCCTATAGGAATTAAAATACAAATTGGAACAGGGGAATTATCGAATTTTGCCATTATATTCTTCACAGAATCCACCGTTCCTCCAGGTGTATTAAGTTCAATAAGAATCAAATCGAAATTTTGATTTTGGGCAACCGATATCACATCATCAAACATCAGTTCCTCGGCAAGTCCTATATCATTGTTTAGTGAAACATATAACACTTTCGAGGAACCCTGAGCCTCCACATTCTGCGAGAATATGCACATAACGAGTGGCAGCAGCATTAATAATAGAAGAAATCGAGATTTATGCATAAGGTTCTTTAAGAAATTAGATCATAAAAAGTTTTACAATCTTTAAAAGGAAAGAAAAGGATCAAGAATCAGAGAGCTATGAAAATTTATCGTTCATAGAAGCTGAGAATTTGGCATTATTCGAACATCGGGAAGTAATCAAAGAATCTGATATCTTTATCAAGACAGATAAAGCGAAAGCAATCCGTGCTGCTATTTTAATAATTAAATACCACCGAAAAAACTTGGAAGACTATATTGCACGGTATCCCGACTTTTTAACGACTCTCATTCCCATAAAAATTGAGGAAACAGCGCCCGTGATAGTCAAGGTGATGGCGGAAGCTGCAGAGATTGCGGATGTTGGACCGATGGCTGCAGTTGCAGGCGCACTTGCCGACTTAGGCGTCAAAGAAATGGTGAAGTTAGGCACAAAAGTAGCTATTATCGAGGATGGCGGTGAAATCGCAGGGATATCCAGCATCCCCATAAATGTGGGAATTTTTGCAGGATATTCTCCGCTATCAGGGAAGATCGGATTTCGGCTCGAAAAAGACGATTTTCCCATCGGGATTGGTACCAGTTCAGGCACAGTGGGTCACGCACTAAGTTTTGGAGAAGCAGATGCCGCCACCTTAATAGCTGATAATGCCGCATTAGGAGATGCCGCTGCCACTGCGGTGTGTAATGAAGTCAAAGGACTCGATTTTGAAAAATCAGTTCAAAATGGATTAGAAAAGGCGGAAACTCTGGATGGTGTTCGCGGTGCCTTAATCATTCGTGGGAAATTCGCTGGGATTGTTGGAAAATTACCTCAGCTCCTTAAAATTACTGGCGATGCATGGAAAGTCCTAGCAGAACGCTATTCCAATGCCCTTCCACCTGATTTTACGCTATTATGAAAAGGAGTTCTGATGAAGGAAAATTAATTAAAAAATTGGGATTGTTAAAAATACCCTTTTTTATGCAAATATTCTGCTACTAGAATTTCGCCCTTGGCGGCGCCTCGTTTGGTATTGTGTGATAGAACCGAATATTTGAAACCGCCGAATTCCGTTTTTTCTATCCCGCCTACAATTGCTGCCATTCCCCCGTAGCGTTCAGCATCGAGTCTTGGTTGTGGTCTAGCTGGGTCATCCGTGAGAATAATAGGGGTCTTAATCGCGGTGGGGTAATCTGCTGGGTCGAGGCCGGGCCAATCTCGTAAGGCAGCTTTGATATCATCGACCTCACAGGCGTCTCTGGTTTTTATGAAAACGCTTTCCATGTGTCCATCTATTGACGTGACCCGATTACATTTACAATCCACCTTAAAAGGGGCATTAACGATCTTATCGTCCTCCAGTTTTCCAAGAATTTTTAGCGTTTCCTTCTTGACCTTTCCCTCTTCGTTTTTTATGAAGGGAATTACATTCGCCGTGATATCATAGGATGAGACGCCGGGATATCCCGCGCCAGAAACCGCCTGCATGGAGACCATGATTGCCCATTCAAGTCCAAAAGCTTCATAAATGGGTTTTAACGACATGACAAGCCCAACCGTCGTGCAATTGGGCCCTGGAACAACGAATCCATTCCATCCTCTTCGTTCCTTCTGAATATTTATCAGGTCAGAATGTTCTTTATTGATTTCTGGAATTAGGATCGGTACATCTGGCTCATATCGAAACGCTGAGGCCGTGCTTATGACCGGCTTATATTGCGCATACTTCTCCTCAGTCGCTCTTGCAACTTCACTGGGTAATGCGGAAAAGATAACATCCACTTCTTCATAATTGACATTATCAACCAGTCCGATTACTTTCTCCCAGATTTCTTCAGAGGGCGGATTCATTGTAAGCCAATTAGTCACTCGTTCCCGATATTTTTGATTGGCAGATTTCTCTGACGCATATAACGCCTCAATTTCAAACCAGGGATGATTGTCCAATGCCTCGATGAATTGCTGCCCCGCCATTCCGGTGGCGCCAAGGATTGCGGCTTTCAACTTTTTCATACTTCACCATCTTCAATTTATCAGTTTTTTATATCTAAAAAAATTCCTAAAATAAAAAATTACCTAGAATTCAAAATCTAAACTAATTCCCATAATTATTTATATCTCATAATAGGTTAAAGGATAAATTATAGAACAAAGCTCAATTAAGAACGTGAAATAAATGGAGGAAACACCTTTAGTAATATTAATATAAACAGAAAAAACACATAGTGTTGAAAATAAGGGAGTGAATGGATGAAAATTGAATTAGATCCAGAAGAGGCTCAAGCCCTAGTGGATCTAGAAGGTAGATTAGGGAGATCTATTCCGATAGAAATTATGCCAATAAGACTAGAAAAAGGAATCTATAGAGATAATTTTGGGGCGAAAACTTCGGAGAATAAGATAGTATTTCTAGATTTACATAATTGTGATTTTAAAACTCTCCCGGAGTCCTTTGGGCAGCTGAAATCGCTCAAAATATTAATTTTGAATGGTGATCAGCTCACGGCGCTCCCAGAGTCCTTTGGGCAATTAATATCGCTCAAAAAGATATTTTTGAATAGTAATCGGCTCACAGCGCTCCCAGCCTCCTTCGGGCAACTCCGATCCCTCCAGAAACTAGATCTGAGTGTGAATCAGCTCACGGCGCTCCCGGAGTCCTTTGTGCAGC
>Ga0315277_10008671_pt1 | contig 13042 bp, 9 predicted proteins | sample YL17G05_15_MG_FD_203695 | JGI IMG/M metagenome (GOLD analysis project Ga0315277, IMG submission 203695) | Sediment microbial communities from Yellowstone Lake, YNP, Wyoming, USA - YL17G05_15 | ecosystem: Environmental > Aquatic > Freshwater > Lake > Sediment | place: USA: Wyoming | collected...
GCGAAGGCCCGCAAGCGCTCCCCACGCTCGTCCTCCTGGCCCATGCTGGTCCAAACATCGGTGTAGACGACATCGGCGCCGCGCACCGCCTCTTCGGGGGCAGTGACGACCCGCACCGAGGCCCCCGTCCGGGAGGCCAGACGCCTCGCCTGGGCCAGGACGGATGCCGGCAGACCGTAGCCATCCGGTGAGGCGATGGCAAAGTTCATCTCCATCATGGCCGAGCCCTGGGCCAGGGAAGCAGCCACGTTGTTGCCATCGCCCACGAAGGCCAGCGAGAGCCCGGCAAAGCGCCCCTTCTTCTCGTAGATGGTCAGCAGGTCGGCCGCCGCCTGGCAGGGGTGCTCGTCATCGGAGAGAGCGTTGATCACGGGCACAGTGGCGTACTTCGCCAGAGCCTCCAGGGTGGACTGAGCGAAGGTCCGGGCGGCGATGGCGTCCACGTAGCGGCTCAGCACCCGCGCTATGTCGGCCACCGACTCCCGCTGTCCCAGCCCTACTTCCGCCTGCGAGAGGTAGACGGCGTGGCCGCCCAACTGCTGCATAGCCACGTCGAAGCTGACGCGGGTGCGCAGGGACGCCTTCTCGAAGAGGAGGGCCAGCGTCTTGCCCCGAAGGAGCGGCGCGCAGGCGTCCTGCTTCATGCGCAGGGCCATCTCCAGCGTACCGCGCAGCTCTTCCGGAGTTAGATCAGCGATGGAGAGGAGGTCTCTCCCTCTCATAGACTAAGCCTTCCCGCCGTCTGGCGCTGCTAGTATAGCACAGGCGAACTGGCGCCTAGCGCCGCAGAGAACGGGCATCCTCACGAGCCGACAAACACGCCCCTCTTGGCCCAGTCCGCGCTGCCCGCCCCTTGACGGGGCCGCCGCGTCGGTATTAAGTATTGGCGGCCCTCGGGGCCAGCGGCAGACATGGTGCCTGCCGGCGGGCGGGCCTGCCTGCCGGTAGGCGGGCCTGGTAACGAAGGCGGGACAGTCCATGGCGGGATGGCTGGAACGCTACCGAACCCCTCTCCTCACCATCCTGGCCGGCGCCGCCGTCCTCGGCCTCATCTTCTTCGTCCTCCGCCAGCGTGAGAGCCCGCCCCCTCTCGAGCTACAGGTGGGCGACGCTGCCTCTTCCGACTCCGAGATCATGGTGCACGTCACGGGCGCCGTCGCCACTCCCGGCGTCTACGCCCTCCACGAGGGCGACCGCGTGGTCGATGCCGTAGAGGCGGCCGGCGGCCCCTCATCGGACGCCGATCTGGTGACGCTCAACCTGGCCCGCCGCATCCACGATGAGGACCAGGTGGTGGTAACAAGAGTCGGTGAGCAGCCGGGCGCCAGCCAGGCCGGGTCCACGTCCGCCAATGGCGCTCCTATCGACATCAACACCGCCTCGGCCGCCGTCCTCGACTCCCTGCCTGGCATCGGCGAGGTCTACTCCAACCGCATCGTCGACTCCCGCGTCGCCAACGGCCCCTTCCAGAGCACGGAGGAGTTGGTGACCCGCAAGCTCATCCCCCGCGCCACCTATGAGAAGATCAAGCTCCTGATCACGGTCTCGCCTTGACCCTGGTCTACCTCGGCGGCGCCTGGCTCCTGGGCCTCGTGGTGGCCTCCCTGACCACCCAGACGCCCTGGCCCCTCGCTCTGCTTGGGCCGGGCCTGGGCATCGCCGCCGCCCTTTCGACCCGTCGCTCGGCGCCTCTGGCCCTCGGTCTCGTCGCCGGCCTGCTCATACTGGGGGGCATTTGGCGCTACGACCAGGCCCGCCCTCCCACCGAACCCAGCGGCATCGCCGCCTACAACGACGGCCCAGCGGTGCGCTTCCGCGCTCTGGTCAGCGATGAACCAGACGAACGCGGCCAGTCGGCCCGGATTCGGCTGTCGGCGCGTGAGGTGTGGGTCGACGGCGCCTGGGAGGAGACATCCGGCGGCGTCCTGCTGCGCCGCGACCCACTGCCCCGCTACCGCTACGGCGACCTGCTGGAGGTAGACGGCAAGCTCGAGACGCCCCCTGTGCTGGAGGACTTCGACTACCGCGACTACCTGGCTCGCCAGGGCATCGGCTCCCTGGCCGGCTACCCCCACGTGAGCCTGCTGGAGTCCGGTCGGGGCAACCCCTTGCTGGAAGTGGTGCACGGCGTGCGGCGGCGACTCGGCGATGCCCTGGCGGCATCCCTGCCCGAGCCCGAGGCATCGCTGGCCCAGGGCATCCTGTTGGGCAGCCGCTCTGCCCTCGGGCCGTCCCTAACCACAGCCCTGAACAACACCAGCCTCTCCCATCTCATCGCCATCTCTGGCTACAACGTGACGGTGGTGGCCGGCCTGGTCATCGGTTCGCTGGCCTGGCTGCTGGGCCGGCGACAGGCCGCCCTGGCCGCCCTTCTCGCCATCGCAGGCTACACCATCCTGACAGGCGCCACGCCGTCGGTGGTGAGGGCGGCCATCATGGGCGGCCTCTTCTTGATAGCGACACTTGTGGGCCGGCCGGGCAGCGCCCTCACGGCCATTGTCCTGGCGGCCGCCCTAATGACGGCCCATCAGCCGCTGGTTGTGCACGATGTCTCCTTCCAGCTCAGCTTCGCGGCCATCGTGGGCCTCGTCTACCTGTCGCCCGCCATTCAGGTACGCATCCGGCAGGCCCTGTCTCCGCTGGTCGGAACGCCGGAAGTGCTTCAGCGGGGTATCGCCGGCGTGACCGTAGAGAACCTGGCCGTCACCCTGGCGGCCATAGCCGCCACCCTGCCCATCATCGCCCTCAACTTCCAGCGGGTCTCCCTGGTAGCACCACTGGCGAACCTGCTAGCGTTGCCGGCCTTCCCCCTGATGCTCCTCCTGAGCGGCCTCGACGCGGCGGCGGGCGCCGTCTGGGGCCCCCTGGGCGACATCGCCGCGTGGGCCGCCTGGCCGCTCCTGGCCTATCTGGTGGCCGTGGCGAGCCGCCTGGCCGACCTGCCCCTGGCCTCGCTCGAAGTACCCAGCTTCGGCATGGGGCACGCCGTCATCCTCTATGCCGCCATCGGCCTCCTGGCCTGGTGGATGCAGCCCAGCAGGCCGGGCCAGGCGCTACTGATCCGCGTCTTCTCTCTGACGGCGAGTCCGCTGCGCCGCGCCGCGACTCCCCTGCGACTCGTGCCGACGCCCTGGCTAGCAGGAGGCCTGGCCCTGGCCGGGGGCCTGCTTTGGTGGGCGGCCCTGACGCCCTCCAGCGACCGCCTCACCGTGACCGTCATGGACGTAGGTCAGGGGGACGCCATCCTCATCGAGGACCCAGCCGGGCACCGCATCCTGATCGACGGCGGGCCCAGCGGTCGCGCCATCAGCGAGGCCCTGGGTCGCGAGACGCCCTTCTGGGACAAGCGCGTCGACCTGGTCGTGCTTACCCATCCGGAGGAAGACCACCTCAACGGCCTGGTAACAGTTCTCGAGCGGTACGACGTGGAGCACATCCTCGCCAGCCCCGTAGCGAGCGACTCGGCGGCGTATGACGCCTGGCGTCAGGCCGTGGAGCATGAAGGCGCACCCTACTATGAGGCCGCCCCCGGCGAGTGGTTCGACCTGGGCCGCGGCGCCCGCCTGGATGTCCTGGCCCCGCCCACCGACCTCATCGAGGATGGAGAGGCTAAGCTGAACAACAACTCCGTGGTGCTCCGCCTCACGTGGGGCGGCGTGAGCTTCCTCCTCCCCGGCGACCTGGAGAAGGCCGGCGAGGAGGCCCTGCTCAGGGAGGGTGAGGACCTGCGCTCCACGGTGCTCAAGGTGGCCCACCACGGCAGCGCCGATGCCACCGGCGACCCGCTGCTGGCCGCCGTGCGCCCCGCCGTGGCTGTCATCTCAGTGGGCGAGGACAACTGGTTTGGACACCCCTCGCCGCAGGTGCTGGAGCGGCTGGAGGATAGCCTGGTCTATCGCACGGACCTGAACGGCCGCGTCAAGCTCTCGACGGACGGAGAACGGTTGTGGGTGGAGGTGGACAGGGTGCCAACGGTGACGCCGTAGGGTGGCCAACAGCATCGCCCAACGTCTAGGACAACGCTTGAACGATGTCGCGAATCCTCTCCACTATGGCAGCACCCGTCGGCCCTAGAGACAGAGCCTGGGCCCACGTAGCTATGACTCCGACCTTCTGCAACAGGGATCCTTTGTCGGGCCTGGCCTTTCTGGCTTCTAGTAGTAGCTGGTTGGCATCCAGGGCAGCGTCTTGCTTCTCCTCTGCCGTGGCAGGGGAAGAGTCAACGGCCTCGATGAAAGCCGTGACCAGTGGGGCGATCTCACCCAGGCCAGGCTGCTGCTGCTGAATAACGATCTGTCCCTCGCCGGACGCCTGCACCCCAAGGTTATCGCCCATGACCATTTGTTCGACATGGACCTCGATCTTCTCAGCCCGGCCGGCCCGCGGGCCTTCGTCGAGCAACCAATGGCCCTCTTCCGTGATGATAGCGACGACGTGGTCCCCGTGTGATTCCGCCAACTTAACTTGGCCATCATTTCGGAGAAGGCGAAGCTGCCTCTTGGTGCGCCTGACATCGATTCCCAGCGCCTTCGCCACGTCCTCGGCCTCAACGGGGACGTGAGGTCGACTCTCTTCTTGTTGGGCTAGATAGGACAGAATGCGCAGTCGTTCAGCCTCCATGCTTTGCTCCTCCAGTTGTCGATAGCGTCCCTCAAGTTGGATCAGACACGTCCTGCCAAACTCAAAGTCGGCGTGAAAAACGAAGTGGTCTATTCCGATGGGACCAGCGCCCAGGAACGACGTCATCTTGAATGTCGCATTCGAGTATATGCGGTTGAGGTCGGAAGAGAGCCGCGCCAGGTGCTCCCTCATCTGCGGCGCGAACCGCTCCCAGTAGTACTGGTTACTGTGCCACCGTGATGAGTCCGACGTCACGTAGTGCTGGGTCGCATCCTCAAAGCCATCCCATATCCTTCTCGCCTTCTGAACGACGCGAATCTTGCGCCGAGCAACCTCAAGCGGGAGAGGGCGATTCATCACGGGCGAATTATAGCCCAAACGTGTCGGGCGCGCGCAGCCTATTTGGGCAAAGCCCGGAGGACATGTCCTCGCGGAGACTCGGTTCCACGACTTTCGGCAGGCCTGGCCGTAGGCCCCGGCGTCCAACGCCCCTTCGCGCACCCACCGCCTGCACCCCCGCCATCCGCGCGAGGCCCCCTGAGAATGCAGACCCTTCGCCCGTGAGAAGGCACCCGCCGCTTCCCCACCCCCCTGAGGGGGTGCTATACTCCCCTTGCCGCATCACTGCCCCCTCGAAGAGGCCTCATGAACGCTACCCCTCTCCTACGCAAGGACGGACGCCGCCACAACGAGATGCGGCCGGTACGCATCACCGGCAAGTACCTGGCCCATGCTGAGGGCTCCGCCCTTATCGAGCTGGGCAATACGGTGGTGCTCTGCGCCGTCAGCATCGAGGACCGGCTCCCCCAGTTCCTGCGCGGCAAGGGCAGCGGCTGGATCGCGGCCGAGTACGGCATGCTGCCCCGTTCCACCGCCACGCGGACGCCTCGAGAGGCCGTTACCGGTCGCCAGGGAGGACGCACTCAGGAGATCCAGCGTCTTATCGGTCGCTCCCTGCGCGCCGTCACCAACCTGGACCTCCTGGGCGAACGCACCCTCACCGTGGACTGCGACGTCATCCAGGCCGACGGAAGCACCCGGACAGCAGCCATTACCGGCTCCTACGTGGCTCTCTGTCAGGCCCTGGAGACGCTGGTGGCGAAGGGGCAGCTATCATCGCTGCCCGTGAAAGGAGCCGTGGCCGCCGCGAGCGTGGGGCTGGTGGAGGGCGTTGCCCTGCTGGACCTCTGCTATGAGGAGGACTCCCAGGCACAGGTGGACTTCAACGTGGTCATGACGGATGACGGACGCTTCGTGGAGGTCCAGGGCACCGCCGAGGGTGACCCCTTCTCAAGAGAGCTGATGGATGAGTTGCTGGCCCTGGCTCGGGAGGGCATAGAGGGCCTGTTCGAGGCACAGAAGCTGGCCCTGGGCAAGATCGGCATCTCTGTGGGAGGGTAAGGGCTCTACGCGTACTCGCCCAGGAAGGTGCCCCCAAGAACGTGGACGTGCCCGTGCTCCTGGCTCTGCATGGCGTCGAAGCCGAAGTTGGAGACGAGACGGAAGCCACCTGGGCAGTGTGTGATCCCCATCTGTACGGCCACCTCGCCCACCCGTCCCATGTCGCGCCACAGCTCTTCCTGGGTCACGTGCCTTCGGGGGACGACGAGGAGCATCACCGGCACCCAGCGCAGCCGGTTGCGAAAGACCACCACCTCCTCGTCCTCGTAGACGATGTCGGCGGGCTCCTGGCGGGCGACGATCTGGCAGAAGGTACAGTAGAAGACCACGAGAGGACGCCCAGGCGTGCGGCCTGACCTCATGACCGGGACGAATCGCGGTCATTCTAGGGAGGCCCCGACGTTGCGTCAACGCGGGCCGAGGGGTGCGGCGGACCCGCGCCCGCCCGGCCTGCCTGCCTGCCTGCCGGACAGGCGGGCCGGACAGGCAGGGAGGGAAGCCCTTGGCTGACGTGCGCCCCTTCCGCGGCCTGCGCTACCGCCCAGGGGTTGCGACTAACCTCGCCGACCTGCTCGCTCCCCCTTTTGACGTTATCTCGCCCGAGGCGCAGGGCTTCCTCCTCCGCCGCCATCCCGCCAACGTCGTCCGCCTGGAGCTGGGGGAAGAACGACCGGACGACACGCCCCAGGACAGCCGCTACACGCGGGCGGCCGCCACGCTGCGCCGCTGGCTGGCCGAAGGCATCCTGGCCGTCGAGCCAGAGCCCGCCTTCTACCTCTACGACCAGGAGTTCTTCCGGGGCGGCCGCCTCCTACGCCGTCGCTCCCTGCTGGCGCGGGTGAGGTTGGAGCCCTGGGAGAAGGGCGTGGTGCGCCCTCACGAGCACACCCTGATCGCACCCAAGGAGGACCGCCTGCAACTCCTCCGCCACTGCCGCACCAGCTTCAGCCCCGTCTTCGCTCTCTACCGAGACCCCGATGGTCGCCTCGGTGCCGCCGCCAGCCAGGCCGCCGGCGCGGCGCCCCTGGACCAGGCCCGTGAGCCTGGAGGCGAAACGCACACCCTCTACAGCCTCGCCGGCGAGGCGGCCACCGGCGCCATCCGTGACCTCTTCGTCGACCGGACGCTGTACGTGGCCGACGGCCACCACCGCTATGAGACGGCCCTAGCCTATCGAGAGGAGAGGCGCACGCCCCACTGGAGCGGCGAGGAGCCGGAGAACTTCGTCTTCATGGCCCTCACTGCCGCCGAGGACCCCGGACTGGTGGTGCTCCCCATTCACCGCCTGGTCCGCCTGACCGCCATCCCCGACGATCTCGCAGCCCGCTTCGAAGAGGTCTTCCTGGTGGAAGACCTGGGCCCGGTTCGAACCGGGGGCCCCCTGCGCGATGCCCTGGCCCGCCTCAGCGAGGCTGGCAGCGAGGGGCCGGCCTACGTCGCCGTGGGGCCCGGCCCCAGCCGCCTACGGCTGCTGCGGCCCCGCAACCCAGAGGCCCTGCGCGCCTGCCTGCCGCTCGGTACGCCGCCCGCCTGGCGTGACCTGGACGTGGCCCTCCTCCAGTATGCCGTACTCGAGGGGCTATTGGGCATCGACGCCGCCCGTCTCGCCCGCGGCGACGCCCTGGAATACACGGAGGACGCCGCCGAGGCCTTGGAGGCCGTAGCTTCGGGCCGGGCGCCGCTGGCCTTTCTGGTCAACGCCACTCCCGTTGAGCAGATCCTGGCCGTGGCCGACGCCGGCGAGCGCATGCCCCAGAAGTCCACCTTCTTCTACCCCAAGCTGGCCACCGGCCTCGTGATGTACCCCCTGGAGTAAGGAACTAGGAACAGGGAAGTAGGAAGTAGGGAATTCCTTGTTCCCTAGTTCCCAGTTCCTGGGGTGCGGGCTGGGGGTGGGGGCTAGATTCGCGCCAGGCGGGCAGAGAAGATGTGGGGAAGGCGCTGGATCTCCTCCAGTTGGGCCGGCGTTACAGGGTCGTCCAGGCCCAGCACCATAAGGGCGCGACCCCTCACCTCCTTGCGGCCGAGGCGCATGAAGCTGATGTTCACGTCGTGCTGGCCCAGGTAGGAGCCAATGGCGCCGATGGTGCCCGGCCGGTCCTCGTTCTCGCAGATCAGCAGGTAGACGTCGTCGGGTGGGATGTCCACCCAGAAGTCGTCGAGGAGGACCACGTGGGGGCCGTCGTGGGCCATGGTGCCGGCCACGGTCGTCGTCCCCACCTTGGTGGTGAGGCGGACATTGATGAGGTTGGCGTATATGCCCTCATAGGGGCCCTTGCGCTCGGTGATGTGGAGACCGCGGTGCTCCGCCACCAGGTTGGCATTGACGATGGTGACATTCTCCTCGCTGATGGGGGCCAGGAGGCCGCGGATGACGGCGGCCTTCAAGGGCGTCACGTCGAAGTTGGCTATCTCCCCCAGGTACTCGATCTCGATCTTCCCTAGCTGCCCCTCGCAGAGCTGGGTACCCAGCGAGGCCGTCCTGGCCGCCACCTCCAGGTAGGGCGCGATGACCGACATGGTCTCCGCCGGTATGAGAGGGGCGTTGACAGCGTAGAGGGCCGGCTCACCCTTGAGGATGGAGATGACCTGCTCGGCCACGTCGATCGCCACCCGCTCCTGGGCCTCGGCAGTGGAGGCGCCCAGGTGCGGCGTCACCAGGATTCGGTCGTTCTTGAGGAGGGCGCTGTCGGCGGGAGGCGGCTCCTGGCTGAAGACATCGATGGCGGCGCCGGCCACCCGCCCTTCCTCGATGGCCCGGCAGAGGGCTTGCTCATCGATGAGCTGGCCCCGGGCCGTGTTGATAATGCGCACCGAGGGCTTGACCAGCTTGAGCTGCTGCTCGCCAATGAGGTGACGCGTATCAGACGTGAGGGTGGTGTGAAGGCTGATGAAATCGGCCCGCTTGAGGAGGTCTTCGAAGGAGACCAGCTCCACGCCCAGGACATGGGCGCGCTCCTCGGAGACGAAGGGGTCGTAGCCCAGGACGTGCATCTCCAGCCCTCGGGCGCGACGGGCCACCTCGGAGCCCACCTGGCCCAGACCGACGACGCCCATGCTCTTACCCCGCACCTCGACGCCGAGGAAGCGCTTGCGCTCCCAGCGGCCTTCCCGGAGAGAGGCGCTGGCAGCGGGGATGTGGCGCGCCAGGGCCAGCATGAGGCCGATGGTGTGCTCGGCGGCGGAGACGGTGTTCCCCAGAGGGGCGTTGACGACGATGATGCCGCGGCGGGTGGCCGCCTGGAGGTCGATGTTGTCCACACCCACGCCCGCCCGGCCGATGACTTGGAGCTTCTTCCCCGCTTCGATGACCTCCGCTGTCACCTGGGTCTCGCTGCGCACGATGAGGACGTCGTACTCACCGATGGCGGCGACAAGCTCCTCCCGAGGCAGCCCCAGCCGGACATCCACCTGAGCGTGGGGGGCCAGGGCATCGATGCCGTCCTGTGCTATGGGATCAGTAACGAGTACCCTAGGCATGGCACCCCCTCAAAGGACCGCCAGCCCCTCCCACGGGGTCGGGGCTGGCGAGCGTTGCTTCTGCGGGCCGCTGCCGGCTAGCCTCACCCCTAGGAGGCCGCTGCTCGCGAGGGACTGAACCCCAGCCTCGGCAGCGCCTTGCCGACGGCCTCGATCGTTTTCTCGATGTCAGCCTCATGCACCCAGCCCAGGTGGCCGATGCGGAAGATCTTACCGGCCAGGTGCTGCTGGCCGCCGCCCAGCACCGTGTCATACTCCTCTCGGAGCATCTTCGTGAGGGCCGACCCATCGACGCCATCCGGCACCTTCACGGCGGTGACGGTGTTGGAGGCGTAGCGCTCGTCAGCGAAGAGCTGGAGGCCGAGGCTCCTGGCCCCTTCCCTGGTCAGGGAACCGACCCGCTTGTGCCGGGCGAAGACGTTTTCCAGGCCCTCCTTCAGGAGCAGGTCCAGGGCTACGTCCAGGCCAAAGAAGATAGAAATGGCCGGGGTCCAGGGCGTCTGGCCGCGCTTGGCGAAGTCCATGGCCTTGCCAACATCGAAGTAGAAGCGGGGCATCTTCGCCTGCTCATAGGCCTTCCATGCCCGCGCGCTCATCGAGACCATGGTGACGCCGGGGGGCACCATCCATCCCTTCTGGGAGCCGCTAGCTACCGCGTCCAGTTCCCACTCATCCACGGGCAGGGGGATTGAGCTCAGGCTGCTGACGGCGTCTACCAGGATCAGGATGTCGCCGTGCTTGCGCACCGCCCTGGCGATGCTCTCCAGGTCGTTGGCGACGCCGGTAGAGGTCTCGTTGTGGGTCACCAGCACGGCCTTGATCTTGGGGTCAGCGGCCAGGGCCTTGTCGATCTCCGCCGCGTCGGCGGCCTTGCCCCACTCCACCTTCATGCGCACCACATCGGCACCATAAGTCTCAGCGATGGAGGCTAGACGGTCGCCGAAGGCCCCAATAGAGACGCCGAGGACGCGGTCGCCGGGCGAGAGGGTATTGACGACTAAGGCCTCCATGGCGCCGGTGCCGCCCGATGTCAAGAGCGCGACATCGTTCTTGGTCTGATACACCTGCTTGACGCGATCCTCCACACGCGCCAGCATGGCCGCGAATTCCGGTCCGCGGTGGTTGATCATCTGGCGCCCGACCGCTTCCAGGACTTCTGGCGGGCAGGGGGTAGGGCCGGGGATGCGCAGGTTCATTGGAGGCCTCCCTTCCGATTCTGGGGCCATCATACGGTAGGGCCTATCAAGGGTCAAGAGAATCGTGAAAAATGGCGCAATTCACCAGACGACACGCGCCAGGCACACGCTGTCCGGCCTTCGAAGGGCCACAGCCTCAAAGCTGGGCGCGGTTTCGCTGCCGGACAGCGAGCACCAGCCGAGAGGTAGGCGGGCGGCATGCTAGAATACGGGTCGAGGAGTTCACCTTGACCAGCGCCTATCGAGACCTTCCCAGCGTCGACCGGCTCCTGGCCGATAGCCGTGTGGGCGCCCTGACCGCCGAGTACGGCACTCCCGCGGTGACGGACCTGGTGCGCCAGCACCTGGATGACCTGCGACGGGCCATCGCCGCCGGTGGCCCCTGCCCTACCTTCGACGAGATCGCGTCTTCTCTTGTGGAGCGCGCCGCCTCCACTCTCGCCCCCTCCCTGCGGCCCGTCATCAACGCCACAGGCGTCATCATCCACACCAACCTGGGCCGCGCCCCCCTCTCGGACGAAGCGCTGGCTGCCATGGCCGCCGTCGGCCGGGGCTACAGCAACCTGGAGTTCGACCTGGAGGAGGGCGAGAGAGGGTCTCGATTCGTTCACCTAGAGGCGCTCCTCTGCCGCCTCACGGGCGCGGAAGCCGCCATCGCCGTCAACAACAACGCCTCGGCCCTGCTCCTGGCCCTCAGCGCCCTGGCCCAGGGGCGGGAGGTGATCATCTCCCGGGGACAACTGGTGGAGATCGGCGGCGGCTTTCGCATCCCCGACGTGATGCGCCAGAGCGGCGTGCGCCTGGTGGAGGTGGGCACTACCAACCGCACCTACCTCCGCGACTACGAGGAGGCCATCGGCGAGCAGACCACTGCCATCATGCGCGTGCACGCCAGCAACTTCCGCCTCACCGGCTTCACCCATTCGGTACCGCTGGCTGAACTGGCGGCCCTGGCCCATCAGCGCTCCCTGCTCCTCTTCGACGACCTGGGGAGCGGTTGCCTCCTGGACACCAGGCCCTTCGGGCTGCCGGCGGAGCCCACGCCCCAGGAGAGCCTGGCCGCCGGCGCCGACCTGGTCCTCTTCTCCGGCGATAAGCTCCTGGGCGGGCCTCAGGCCGGCGTAGTCCTCGGAAGGCAGGACCTAGTGTCTATGCTCCGGCGCCACCCGATGGCCCGCGCTGTCCGCCTGGACAAGACCAGCATCGCCGGCCTGGCCGCGACCTTGCTCCACTACCTGCGGGGCGAGGCTCTCAGCAAGGTGCCTGTCTGGCGCATGATCGCCGCGCCACTGGCTGACCTTGAGCGGCGTGCCCACCGCTGGGCGCGGGCCTGCCGCCGGGCTGGCCTGCCGGCCCGGGTGGTGGAGGGCCGCTCCATGGTGGGAGGCGGAAGCCTGCCGGAGGAGAGCCTGCCTACGCACCTGCTGGCTCTGGGCGGCGACGGTTCTCTGGACGTGGAAGCCCTGGCCAGGCGGCTGCGCACCGGGGACCCACCGCTCCTGGGACGCATCGAGCAGGACACTCTGCTCCTCGACCCGCGCACGGTGGACCCACGCCAGGACCGCATCCTGGTGAAGGCCCTTCACAGCGCCGTGGCGGCCGCCCCACGCTGAACGCCCGACGGCCTACAACAACGGGCCGGGACGAGGATCCCTCTTGGCGGTCCTTCGCCGCCCGGTGCTATAATCGCGGCAGGGAGCGTCGCCATGCCTGGCGGGCAGTCCGGTATCGCATACGCCTGTATTTCGCCTCACCCGCCTGTCATCGTGCCCGAGGTTGGGCGGGGCCGCGAAGCCGAGACATCCCGCACCATCGAGGCGCTTCGCCAGGTAGCCGGAGAGCTGGGCGAGCAACAGCCCGAGACCGTCCTCATCATCAGTCCTCATGGGCCCCTCCAGCCTGACGTCATGGGCATCTCAACGGCCCCGCGTGCCGTCGGCGGCTTCCTTCAGTGGGGCGCGCCTGGCGTCAGCTTCGCGTTCGACAACGACCCGGAGGCTGTGACCCTGCTCCAAGAGGAGGCCTCGGCGGCGGGCCTGCCCCTGACCGCACTGGAGGACTGGGGACTGAGCCTGGACTGGGGCTGCACCGTGCCCCTCTACTACCTCCGTTCGGGGATGCGCGGCGCCTGCCTGGTGCCGATGACCATTTCCTTCCTCTCGCCGCAAGCCCACTACGTTCTGGGCAAGGCCGTGGGCCGCGCGCTGACCCGTCTGAACAGAACTGTGGCCATCATCTGCAGCGCCGACCTCTCCCACGCCCTGCTTCCGGGCGCCCCTAACGGCTACGACCCCGCCGGTCACGAGTTCGACGAGCGCTACCGCCGGGCGGTGGAGGACTGGGAT
>Ga0315277_10008672_pt1 | contig 13039 bp, 13 predicted proteins | sample YL17G05_15_MG_FD_203695 | JGI IMG/M metagenome (GOLD analysis project Ga0315277, IMG submission 203695) | Sediment microbial communities from Yellowstone Lake, YNP, Wyoming, USA - YL17G05_15 | ecosystem: Environmental > Aquatic > Freshwater > Lake > Sediment | place: USA: Wyoming | collected...
AAAGATACATTATGCAAAGTTCCCAATGATCAGAAGGAAAATTTTCGTGATTTTCTCCAAATGAGAAATAAGATTTGAATAAATCGCGGGGATCATCGACAATATAATTTTTAGATGGCGTTTCAAATAAATATGGATTGAAGTTCTTTTTTCCGATAATCATTACCATTTTTTATCATTTCCCCAATTTTGATAATGATTCATCTGTCCAAGGTTTGATTCTTGAGATTTGTCCATCTATAAGCTTTTGTAAATCGATGAGTTCTTCATAATCCATTGCATAGATATATGTTTTTTTGCCTTTCAATAATGCTAGTCCTAATGCGTGTTCGGTTTCTAACATTCCTATTTTCTCACAATAAGTAATATATCGTTGATCGGGATATATTTCATTAAATCCTTTAGTGATTTTATTTGTCATAATATCATTTTCCAAATTTTGATAAGCATTTTGAACAATACCTAAACCATTCATCGTCTCCATTTTCATCGGATTCTCTGATTAATTTAGATTTTCTTTCAGAAGTGAATTTATGGCATTCATCACAAATCAGAAAGTGAGGGTTATTGTTCATTTTTATCGCCTAGCGCGGGCATCTCGGTTGTCATGGCCCATTATCCTGTGTCTAAAAATTTTCAGTAAATTACTAAAAATAGTAAATTCTGAGAATCAGTTATTACTAATTATAGTAATATTCGGTGCCAGCTTTTTTTTTATCATTGGTGTACTGGTGGTTTAACGGTTTGAGAATCTTTAATCTTTTGATCCTTGGCGCGTTTTTGCATATAGGCTTTATTTTGTTCTGCTTTTTCCTTATCTTCTTTCGTAAGAAATTCTAATGTATATGCACCTAGTTCATTTTCCTTCTGCTGCATCCCAGATACTACATTCATTGGGAGTTGTAATCCCGACTTTCCAATCGCAACAATCGAATCTATGTAATCTCGCTTTGCGATTTCGTGATTTCTTAATTTGGTATCATTACTCACTTTCAAAGCAAAAATCTTATTGAAAAGTTGTTTCGAATATTTAATGTATTGTTCATAATCTCTGAGAAATTTCTTGAAATCTATTTGATTCGTGATTAATTTCTGGGCGATTTCATCGGTTTTTATCTTATCGAATCGCATTCGCATCAAATCTAAGTGATGAAGTTCTGGAAAAATGGGACATGAGTTCGCATTTTCACATACTCGGAGTTCATCGACTAATTCTTGTAGAAAATAAAATATGTCATCGACATTATGAATTGAATCGAATTTTCTTCTTAATTTCATGGCTTTTAGATTTCCAGAAGAATCAATGCAATTTCTGATAAATGATCCATAGTCATCTAAAGCAATGCCTTTTTCAAGTTCTAAATCGATTGCTTCATTGGCTTTGATTTCATCTGAATCTTCGAAACTATCCTGTGTCAGATTTTCGTCAGATTGATCTTCCATGGTTGGGTTTTCGTCTTTGAATTGATTCCCTTTTTTATTTCCCATTATATCACAATTCCTTTTACTCGTAATTCGCGGAGTCTATTATAAATTGTACTGACATGAACATTCAGATTGCGCGCCATTTGCATTTTTGAATTTGATTTTGCTTTCATTTGAGTGATTTCTTTTATGAAAGCTTCTTCTGAAAGTGGTTTTCCGTTGATGTTATAACCATAAACGATATTTTTTCCCCATTTTCCATGAGTTCGCTTATATCGTTCAATTCCGAGTTTTTGGGTTTCTTTGCGCTTAATCCATTCTTGTTCGCTTCTCCAAATACCAAGAAAGAATGATAATTGATCAAAACTTTGAGATAAATTGTGCGCTCTCCCAGATGATACTTCAAGGATTGTGATATTTGCTTTATGACAATAACGCATAAAATCTAATCCAATATTTAAATCGCGTGCAATGCGATCAAGATCATAGACGATAATATGTGTGATTTCATTTAATCTTGAAATCATTTCATTAAATCCTTCTCGATCTGGATTTGCGCCAGATCGACCAAGGTCGTTAAATTGATTAACGATTTCGATATCGCTGTTATTTTTCAAAAACTCTTTGATTTCAACTTCTTGATTAATTTGAGTTTTTTTCCGTTTTTGGCTTGGTGTGGAATTCCGAATATAGATAAATGCTTTTTTCATTTTTTCGCATCCTGTGTCGAAATTAGTGGTTAATACTTTATAGAAAATATCGATATTAAACTACTATTGCCTAGTGTAGATATTAGTATAGTAATTTCGAGATCGGTTTTTAATAGATAGATTAGAACAATGATTTAGGGAAAAAGGAATAAAAGCTAAACGATTGAATTAATATCCTTTATGGAAAATTTGAATAAGCAATTTTCCATAATCCGATTAATGAATCGAAATTTGATTGAAATGGTCGGACATTGAATAATGGAGAGAAATCGTTTTTCTTTAAAATTCGCTTAGCTTTATTACCTTTCCTATAAAAAAATAGAAGGAATAAAAATATGGCTACGCGAATTTCATGGTCGGGTAAATTAAGAGTCGGACTTGCTTATACGCTTCAATTAGGCGCAATTATTCTTTTAGTAATGCAAGTATTAGGAGTCGGGCTTTTCGATTTAGCGAATATAGCGACTGGGAGAATCTATATTATTCTTTTAATGGTTATGGGTTCTTTTGGCTCTGCTTTATTGAACAATACGATTGAAAAAGCGATTATTACGGGAATTGGTTCATTTTTAACTCAATTTCTAATAGTCGTCGCATTTGGGAACGTCGCGGTCTTAGACGCAATGCAAAACAATGAAGGTTTTATGTGGTCTGAATCTAGGGCTTATTTTATGCTAGATGGGCTTAGTGGATTATCGGAACAAGTCGCGGGAGTGAGTGGAATAGTGAATTTAGTCGCTCAACTAGTACCAACCGCGGTTTTAGTTTGGGGAATTATTGGTATTTTGTTATCTGATTCTCCAGATGAAATGACTACACCAATTATAGAAATAATCATTTCAATTGGGGTTTTAGCTCTTTATTATGGTTTAGGGAATTGGTTAGGTTTTGCATAATAATACGGGGGTGAATACAATTCAAATTACTAAGCAAACATATTTGACAATTTTTGGTCTAGTTAGTCATTTTATGGCGTACTTCTTTTTTGCTGGTCAAGTCTTATTTAGTATTTTCTCCGATCTTGGATGGATTTCGGGAGTTTCTGGATTGAATACTTTATTTTATTTGACTTTTGCATTATTCGCACTTGGAAACGCGCTCTTAATTGAAGGGGATTGGATCAAAAGATTGACGATTGGAGTTATAACGTTTGTTATGCTCATTTTAGCGCAATATTTGATGCAATTAGTTTAAATTGAAATTTGCATCAATTTTTTTAAATTACCTTATCCTGTGTCGGTGAAAAAAAATGGTGGATCAATATGTGGCTTCTGACATTGCCAAAATAAAGAAAATCTTTTCGAAGCCTTCAAATGAATCACCAAAAAAACCGATAAAGAAAAAATCTAGTTATTTTAGTGTTGAAATTCCGAAAGAAGGAATTCCGAAAGAAAGTTATGCTATACGTAGTCGTAGAGAACAATTAGAAAAAGAAAAGCGTGAAAAAATCACAAAAGACAAAAAGCGAAAAGAAGATTTGGCGAAAAAGGAAAAAGAAGCTAAAATTGCAAAAGAAAAACGCGATAAACAAATGGATATTTGGTTTTCCAATAAAAATAATATCAAAAAGATCGCCTTGATTGTTGGGGGATTTATTGGGATTATTTTATTTTGGGTTTTGCCTAGTACTTATCGTATATTATCATTTATTGTTCCCGCGCTCAGTATGTCGTATGCTTTTTCAAAAGAAGGAATTAATTTTCCATTACTCTTATTATTTGGAGTTATTTTTCTCTTATTTCCGACTAGTTACTTTAGTTTAGATATTACTCAAAGTTATTACACGAAAATATGGCGAATTGAATCATTTGCTAACAATATAATCAATGTAACGACTGGTGTCGTATTTATTGCCATACCAATTTTGATGATCATTTCTGCCGTATGGAGTATTTACCAAGGCGATGTAGAAAAAGGGGTTTCTGCAATAACTAAAGTGGTTGTGATGGTTATTGTTATTTTAGTTTTCATCTTTTTTGCGAATACTTTCAGTGTTCCTTTAGTTGGTTATCTAGCTCCCATTGGTACTATTTCGGAATTTGTTTTTTCGACCATTAGTTGGATAAATGATTCTTTCTCTGGTTTAATGAATGGGATTGATTTTTTTGATGTATTCCCAGATATTCCGCAAACTCCGTCTTTACCAACAATGTTAGATGCTTTAAGCGATCCTTCAAATCTCAGATTAAGCATTGTTTCGAGCTTTCCCTTAACTCTTTCGGTGATCAGCATTGGCTTGGGGATTATTTCGTATTTATTCAATAAGAGATTAGTAGGAATCAAATTTGATACTACTAATCCAATCAGTCGACCAAATGCCTTTAATTATGAATTTTTGATTTATATGGTATTTGTTTTGATTAGTTATTTCGCGTTTTTTTTATGGTTGGGAGAGGGGGCTTTTCTAAATTATAGAAATGTTGGATTTTTTACGATTTATTTAACGACCATAGTAGTCTGTTTATTGGCTTTATCATTTGGTCTTGGCTCTGTTTCAAAAAATAAACCAAATACGTTTTTGGGGATATTATATGGATTATCTGCTCTCTACATTGTATTTAATTTGTTTCAACAAGAAGCTACCTTATCACTAGTGGAGTTCGAATATTCAAGTCAAATAGATATTACAATTTATAATATTATCGCGCAATTTCTATGTGTGGCGAATTCTGAGAGTTTTTTATATCATGTATTTATACCCGCATTAGCAATGAATATCATTTTAAGGCGAAATAAAGGGTTTAATGATAAAAAAATCGATGAAGAAATTTCTCAAAAAAGAGCGGAAATTCAGAATCTAAATTTGCAAAATTCGTATTTTCAAGTTGCTTTATTGAAACCGAAATTATTGGAAAAATCTAAATTATCTAAAAAAATTGATTTTGGTGATACTATTGATTTTGTTGGTAATATTGAAAGAATAAGCAAATTAAACAATGATATATTCAAATTAGATGAAATGAAGAAAAAAGAATATACGATAGGTTCTTCTGACATTACTTCAAAACAAAAAGTCGTTTTTTGGATTGTAGTTGTTTTATCGAATCTAATTTTTTCTATGATGCATTGGTTTAATTCAAATATGGATTTACGATTGTTTTGGGCTTCTGGACTTGGGTTAGTCTATTTTCTTTCGGGAATTATTTTAACTATCGTCAGTTATAGATACGGGTGGCTTAGTGGTATAATCTGCCACGCGATTAATAATAGTCAATATTTTATTCTTATATTAGTTATGGGGGGAATTATTTGAAAAGAAAAAATCTTACATTGATAATTTTAACAATATTTGCATTTGGGAGTATATCTCTTTTATCCGGGTTATACTATCCTGTGTCAAAAAATTTTTCAAATTCATTGAATCCATTTGAAAAATTGGCTCGTAATTCTCAGTATGGAATTTCGGATACTGTTAATCAAAAATCACATTGGAATTATGAATATCCAAGTCAAATATCGACATCAATTACACCATATACTTATTTTAATTTCCCTTTGGTTAATGGGGGATTTATTTTCGTACATCAAGGAACTAGAATTGATTTAACCAATGTTCATCACTTGCCAAAATATATTTTCAATAATATTCAAATTGGATCAGTGAGTGGAAATTATGAATATATTCCTAATTCAATCTCAAGTATTACGGTTAATCCTCCTTATCTTCCAAAATGGCAATGGTCTTTCGATTTTACTAATGTTATGTATGAAAACGTAGTTTCATATTTAGATAATTATGGATTAGTTCTTGCTAGTGGTTCGATTGCAAATTTGGCGATTGGAGGTACGGGGATGGATTTCAAAAAAGATTGGATTGATATCGCAACTTCTACTCCAACCATAGCGACTGGTACTTATGTTTCGGGAAATGCAGCTAGTTTGAATGGTGTTGATAGTAATTATTATGTCGTGGCGACTGCGAGCATTGGAGCAATGAGAGCTGCAAATTTGCGATTTGGGAAAAATATTTTTCCGACTGCTACATATGAAACCGATCTTCTTTCATTTCAATGTGTTTTTCCTTCGAATTGGAATTACTTTTATTGCGATATGGTTTACGGAACTTTTGCCGCTCCAACCGCTACAACTTTTTTAATCGAATTATATCCTCCAGCTGAAGGAAATGGATGTTCTCGGAATTTTATTTCTATTCAAATCGATAGGATTATTAATAATATTCATCACGACTGGAATGATTTCGCTGGAATTAGGCTTTCGGTTCGAACTAGTAATGTGGCGGGAAATTTTCAAGTTGACGATTTTAGATTAGGACATACAAGTTATCAACAAGAAGATAATCAAATCGATATGACAATAAATTCGTTTGAATCGTCATTTGTAGGAAATACGGAAATATATCTTGTGTATCGGAATTATCCCAATTTATCGGGAATAACTACAAATATGCGATTTAGAATAAATGGGGGAACTTGGATTGATCTACCAATTTCTTTGGTAAACAATCAATATATGGTTTCTATGACGGGGAGTCTAACATATTTAGTTCAGATTCAAATTACTTTTGGAATTTACGATGGTTGGACAAATTCCGCATGTTTAGCTGTTCAAGGCATTCAAATCGTAAATTTGTATGCAAAACCAATTCACGAAACAATTTCATCGATTTATATTAATGATGTATCATATTCGGTTGGTGGAGTTAATTTTGTTGATGATCTTACGATGCATTTGATTAGCAGAATTCCAAATCCCATTAATGCTTATCACGCGTTTTATATTTATGAATTTGATGGAATTTTACCACATTATAACGGTGAAGTGGGTTTAGGAGATTTAATATTACCAAGTCAACAATATAAATTTCATATTGATATAAAAACGGGATTTACATTGACTAATTTTAATTCAAATGGATATATTGAAGGAGCTTCGAATGTTATTCCGTCAAGTATCGATTTAAGGTGTAATGGTAATTTAATTTCTGATTTAACGATTAGTTCTGGGTATATTCAATTTAATACTTATCAGAATCAATTGATATTTTCTTGTGTCGGGGAGCAAACTTATTTTAATTGCGAAATTCGGTCAGATTTTGATTTAGATTATACTTTGGATGTAATTTCACCAAGTTATATGTCAAAAATCTTAACTCTCAATGCACAAACTAGCTTAATTGTTGATGAAATTAGTATTTCATTTGAAGGGAGTATTTTCCATAATTATATCAATAATTTTGACTATGGAATTAATAAAATTATTCATCCTAGTGAAATTTGGAATATTAATTTGAAACATGAAGTAATTACTGAAGATTTTCAACACATTTATTTAACTGAATTTAATCCGTTAGGAAATTCATTGAGTGATTCATTCTCAACTAATGTCAAATTTAATTCCTTTAATTTTGTTCCGCGTTCATTTGATTGTTGGTATATTCCGTTTCCCGAAAGCATTGATGTAAATTCAATTGATATAGGATACTCTGATGGGATTTCGGGAATTATTCCGTTAGATTATGAAATATGGGGAAATTTTTGGATTATCAATCACTATTTAGAGGAAAATTGGAATATATACATTGATTGGTATATTGATCCCAAATTTGAAACCGATATTGAAGTTATAGAACAATCGAATTTCGGAACAAAATTAACATTGTCTTATCGATCAAATATAGTCTATCCTGTGTCGAACATATTGATAAAAACTGAAGTTCCTAGATATTATGAAAATTGGGACTTGGGAACAATTGACATAGATAAAATATTTACTCTCAATAACCGCGTAACATTCACAAATGAATGGCAATATATAGAGATTAACGGAAATATCCCGAATCCGATTCCCGTTAATTTAATAACATTTTTCACTAATACTTATCCATTATTTCAAGAAGGGTTTGATGATCAATTAGAAATCACGTCGTATATTGAATTTCCAAGTGAAAGTTTTGTATGGGAAATAATTAAAAATCCTTCTTGGACATTGTTGGGGATATTTCAAGGGGATAATGAAATCGAAATCTATAATGGAAATACATTTTTCGGAGATTTTTCGGATTTAACTAACGATGTCTATTTGAAATTTTCTGTTAATCCGATAAAATCGTTTATTGTTAATCGTGATTCTAAAAACGTTATTATTATTATAGATTGTGATATTCCGTTGGAAAATCAAAATATACTATTCGGAATTGACAATACTAAAAATTATCGCATGAAATCAGAAGGCGTAATAAAAGTTTTAGAACAATCGAATATCGATTATTATAAATTTAGTGGAAATTTAAAAGCTGGGTTAAATGAATTCGTTTTTGATATAGAGGAATATTCAAATACTTCTTGGAGTAATTATGTATGGTTATTTTTGTTATTAGGTGGAATGGTGGGGATTGTTCTATATTTATCGCCCAAAATGAAAAAAAGCTGGGCTTTGTTATTCAAAAGAAAAAATAAAAAGGAGAAATGATGAAAAATGATATATATAGAAATATATGACATCTTAACTAGCGCGTTTTTGACTAGTTTTATGACGGTTATTTGGGCGTTTAACGAATTCATCAAGGTCTTAATATTTTGGGTGAATACGGAATTTTTGAAGGCATTGACGTTTTCCTTGATTATGCAAAACGTTATTCACTATTTTGAAATGAACAAAAACAAGGTTCTCTATTGGTTATCGATGATTTTTTACATGGTTTTCCTTCTAGCGACTTTTCTTTTGCCATATTATTATAATTACATGTTTCTGAAATGGTGGGAGTGGTTAATGTTAATTCCATATATTATAGGCGCGCTTTTGGGAACATGGCTAAAATATACACAATTTGGAAAGGAATGGTTGAATTATTATCGAATGTGCTTATATTATGTGATTATTTCCGTTCTATGGTGTTTGTTTGTTCCTAGCGCGGGGAATTGGGTTCTCTGTTTAGTATTTGGGATTATTGTTTTTCTAATGGGGAATATTGGAGGGTTTGGGAAACGTGAAGCATAGAAATGGTATTTTGTTGGGATTAATCGTTTTTGTGGGGTTTTTTTTGGTTTTAGATGGGGCGAGGACATCTCGGTTATCTGGTCCCGCGCATCCTGTGTCTGCGAATTTTTTTCCCCAGCAAAATTCAACAAATGGATTTAGTTGGATCATAACTAGCAAAACCGTTCTTACAAACGCGCGATTTGATGAAAATGGGGCGATGATCGTGGGGAGTGTCGATCACGCGTTTTTTGTGAATGGAACGGAATTTCAAGCGAGCGTGAATGGATACTCATTGGGATCGATTCTCTTGTACGATTCAGAAGGAAATTTACAAATCTCTCCGATTTCAAATGATGAAATGAAACCCGTTTTAGATTTAGTACCATTGGCAGAAAATATGAATAAATCTATGAGCGATCCGTTCTTTTGGTTGGGATTATTTGTCGCATTTTGTATTCTCTTTCGAAGTTATTACTATATGTTACACGAACCTTATATTAAATTGCGAAACATGGAAACGCTTCAAATGAAGAATATTGGTCGGTATATTCGGGAAATTCCCTTACGTGATGGGGGATTGTATAAATATACGTTTAAGACTATTTCGGGAGTGAAAGAATTTTATGGGGATCGTTCGTTTTCCGAGTATCAACCGTTTTGTTTTGAACGATTCGCGGGGATATTCCATTATTATCCCGACTTGGTTTTACATGAAATCAGTGTTCCCGAAAATATCAAATTAGAATCAAGAAAAATCGCCCATACTTGGCAAAATATGCTTTTAGCGATTCCTTATGCGATTTGTTCAATGTTACAATTAATTAGCTGGAGTATTCGGTTGTATTCTCAATTTGAATTTATTGGGGAACGCGTGGAGAAAATCCCGTTCTTGTTCAATATTTGTTTGACGGAACAATTGGATATCCATTTAGACATCAAATATGAGAAATTTGAATTGAATCAAAAAGGTTCGGGGATTGAAGAATGGATTCCACATCAAGAAAAGAATACAAATATTAGCGAATTATTCGCAATAATGAAAAATGATAAGAAGATTCGCAATTTGGTTTATGAGAACGTGGTTTTTGGCAATGTCAAATATAATAATGTCGTAGAAGCAATTCGGGATCGTAGATCAAGATTATTCGAGAGAGCCTTTTTTGAATCTCGAAAAATCTATTATGAAAAGCAAGTTTCGGATTCATTTAATTTATACCAACAAGTCGCGGAACAAATGACGACATTGAAAATTACGGAAGAGGAGCGATTCCATGACGCTTTTTCAAAAATAGATGCCTTGAATACGGATAGGAATAATTCACTCCCAGAGCTACTTTCACAATATACTCGGAATAGACAACTTGGAATGGATGAATCGGATGCCATTCAAAGAGCAGTTATGGCGAAAATTGATGATGATTATGGTCAAGATAAAAAAATTTTAGAGAGTGAAAATGCAGAATTAAAGGGAAAAATCGCTTTATATCAAGAATTGTTGAAAAATAAGCTTCAGAATTCCGAAAAAAATACAATTAATGTTCGGAGTGAATTCCCAGAGAGTTCAATCCCCGAAGAATAGGAAAAAAATTTTGGACACAGGATGCAGCAAGATGAAAACTGAAAAAAAAATTTTGACTCAAGAGCAGGATGTCAGGATAAAAGAGATGCCCACAATGATCCCTTCAAAAACGCTTAATTTAATATATTCTTATTTATTTTTTTTGTTCGGATATAATTTAGTTCGGAAATTAAATATCGGAAAAATCTAACGGAGAAAAAACCATGTCGTTCTTAGAAGATTTGTTAATGGATATTATCGAAAGAACATTTCCTCAATTTTTGGGGATCGCCATTGGATCACTTGTTGCCATTCTTATAGTGATTCTAATTGTTGAAATTTTAGCTATGGCATTGCTAATTCGCATTGCTTTTTGGATTAAGAAGATAGAAACAAGTTTCGCTATATGCATCGGAACAAGTTTTTATTTCTTTTTGATTCAATGGTTAAGCTTTATTCCTTATGTCGGGATAGTATTGGTATTCATACTTGATATTTGGGTTCTAAAGCGCAGACATTTGATTGATTTTTGGGACGCGATTATAGTCTATATTTTGGCAATTATCGCGCCAGTTGGAATCGTACTTTTAATTATGTATTTTTCGGGAACTTATGCTATAAATTTCCCATTTTTTAATTGAATCAAATAGGAGGGGAAAACTATGGGAGTAAAAGAATTCTTCTGGGATATAATGTGGTCGGTAATAACGATTGTTGTAGCTGGATTATTTGCATTCAATTTTGATGTAATGATGAATCCGTTAAGGAATATTTTTGAATCGTATGGTCAAAACTATTCCAATGGGTTCGCTATTCTAATAATTGTACTAGGAATAATGATAGTAATTCGACAATTAGAAAGAATGGTCTTGAAAATCCGATTTGGTACTGATCATTTAGGGGCTTAAAAAAATGGTTAATCAGAGAATCTTAGTGAATGTCATTGTAATCGGAATTACGCTTTTTTTTACTATATATTGTGTTATTTTAGCCTATTTAGGGGAATTGATTATAAAACCTTCAGTAATGGTCTTTGTCATAATTATGACGGGCATTTTAACATTAGAAGGGGCATTTTTGGGAAAATTTTATATGGCTACTAAGACGACAACCGCAGATCATAAATTTCTGGATTTTTGGTCGTATGGGCATCTAATGGTACACGTTTTTATCGTTTTTCTGTTAATATATTTGTTAGATAATACGGGAACGCCTTTTTTGATTAGTCTGGGATTAGCGATTGTTTGGGAAATAATCGAATATATGCTTATTCCCATTAATCCAAATTTTGCTTTGGAAAATAATAAGAATCGGATTTCAGATTTGATAAATGCTCTAATTGGGAGTACTCTTGCGGTTTTTATTTTCAACAATTTTTTGTATAAAATGGTGTAATCGACTTTTTTTTGTTTTTAGATGGGGCGAGGGCATCTCGGTTGTCGTGGCCCATTATCTTGTGTTCGAAATTTTGGTTTTTCTCAATTCTATATGCGTCATGGTGTTTAAAATCGAGTTTGTGATTTTATCGCCGGTATTGAATCCTGTGTCGGAGAATCGCGGGATGTCGCGGGATGAAAATCTATCCCGCGAACTAGATTATCTGGATACTATCGGAGAAATATAGGTTATCTTTCGTATTTTCTTCGTTTTTCGCGTGATCGCGCGATTTTCGCATGTGAAAGTCCATTCCATTGATCATTTAAAAATTATTTTTATAATATGTACAATATGATCTTGATCCCGCGAAAATATGACTTTTCTCCAAAATAATATGAAAATATTGCATTAAATCGTAGAAAAGGCTCGCGGGATGTGTTTTTCGATCCCGCGAAAAGTCGGTTCTGTTAATATTCTCATTGGTTGTTTCTCGCGGGATCGTCGCGGGATCGTCGCGGGATCAATATGCGAACATTTTTTTGGGTATATCTTCATAATTTAATTAGACCATTATGGTCGGGGGCTTTTTTCTATTTTTTTTTCAATTTTTCAATCTCTCTTTCAATATCTGATATATCTTTTTGATTAATCTCGATTTCTAATGATTCGACTTGTTTTATGTCATAGAGTAATTGTGTTAGCATTTTCAGAAGCTCTTTTTCTCGCATTTGACATGAAAGAATAAGAACTTTCAAAACGCGTTTAAACGTGGAATAATCAATTTTTTCGCATGAAAGTTTGGTCAGTTTTTCGATTAGGATTTTTCGATTCATAAATATCACCAAAAACTAAGTATGCTAATCCATGGTTGCCAAAAAACTTTATGGAACAAATACCTTAACCAAAATAAGAAAAAGGAAAAAATATATGATTATTTTTTGAAATAATCAATAATTGGTTTGATTTTTTTAGGTTTTGGTTTATCTGATTGAGTAAAAAATTTCAATACTTCACATAATTCGTGATTGAA
>Ga0315277_10008675_pt1 | contig 13037 bp, 13 predicted proteins | sample YL17G05_15_MG_FD_203695 | JGI IMG/M metagenome (GOLD analysis project Ga0315277, IMG submission 203695) | Sediment microbial communities from Yellowstone Lake, YNP, Wyoming, USA - YL17G05_15 | ecosystem: Environmental > Aquatic > Freshwater > Lake > Sediment | place: USA: Wyoming | collected...
AAGATCAACGCGGATCTGCGGGCGGTCGACATCGCGCCTCCGCAGATCCTGGTCGAGGCGATCGCGTGTGAGTTCACAAGCACGGAAGACCTGGAGAAGGTGCTAAGCACATACGCCGGCGACGTGAGCGGCAAGACCTCGGAGGAGGGTATCCCGGAGTACCGGTCAACGATGGACACTCGCAGCGGGATGATCGGCTACACCAACATCGGGGAGCTGCCGCGGGACTTCGAGGCCCGCCTGCGGGCACTGGAGACGCGGCACCGGGCGCGAGTGCGGGCGGCGCCGCGCATGGCCGTGATCAACGGGCATCGGGCGGATATCTTCATCGGCGTGCGGCGGTTCATCAAGGTGGAGGTGATCACCTACGGGCAGGCGACGGAGAAGATCCAGGGGGTCGACGTCGGAGTCAAGCTTCGGGTGACGCCGCTGACCGGGGGAGGCGGGGAGATCACGCTCAACATCGACCCGGAAGGGACCGAGGTGAGCACTGTGTCTGAGATCGATCCGCAGACCGGGCTGCCGGTGCTGAGCACGCGCCAGGCGGGGACGACGGTGCGGGTGAAGGATCACGAGACGGTGATGATCGGCGGGCTGAGCCAGCGGCAGACGGAGAACCGGGTGACGAAGATCCCGCTGCTGGGCGACCTGCCGCTGGTGGGGAGCCTGTTCCGGAGCCGGAACCGAAGCACGGTTGACTCGGACCTGGTGGTCTTCATCACGCCGCACATACTGGGCCCCGAGGGCCGGCTTGGGGACGAGGAAGAGCGGCAGATCAGGGAGCGGTTCGGGGTGTCGGACCAGGCGCGCTAGGGGACATGCGGCAGGCGTCGGAGACGCCTGCCGCGGTCTCCGCGACCCCGGCGTTGCCGCCAGGGATGGGTCAGCTACCTGGACTGCGCGCGCTTCGCCTGGGCAACCAACTGGCGGACGCGCTGGCCGCCCTTGCGGCCTATGCGCTCGTAGAACTGCGGGCCGTGGCGCTTCTTGGTGGTCTCCCCACCCTTGCGGCCAATCGCCTCGTAGAACTCCGGCCCGTGCCTGGCCTTGGTGGCCCGGCCGCCCTTGCGGCCGGCCTCACGGACCGTCATAGCTCCCTTGTCGGCCATTCCTCTTCACCTCCCACGCTCTCGATCCGACGGGACTGAAGTCCCCTCTCGCGGCAGCCGGGGGCGCTGCCCCGGCTGTGCGCCACGAGGCCCCGCGGCATCCGCGCTTGCGATTATACCCGGCCCTCGCGCGGTCAAGCAACCAGTCGGCAGATCTTTTTCCAGAAGTATGGTACGTTAGCCGACCATGACAGGGTGAGCCTGGTCGGGAGTCACGATGGCGCTGCACAGCGATGTCCCTTCCTGCAAGCGAGCGCCTGGCCAGACAACAGAGCTCCACAGGCAGGTGTGTGCGGGCACGTCGACATCCGAGGCGACTGCGGTGGCGCCGCCGAGGCGGGCGCCGGCGCGGACACGGCAGCGCTCTCCGAGCGCCACTGGAGGGTCGAGCTGGGCCTGGGCGTGGATCTCGCACCCCTCGCCGAGCCAGACGCCCGGCCTGAGCTCTCGCCCGGGGACGGTGACGCGGACCCGGCGTTCCATGATATCGGCCTGGGCGCCGAGGTAGTCGTGCAAGCTGCCGATGTCGCGCCAGTAGCCGGGGAGGCGGAAGCCGTAGAAGGGGGCCCCAGCGGCCACCAGCGCGGGGAACACCTGGAAGCCGAAGTCGTAGACCTGGTCGGGGGGGATGAAGTCGAAGATAGCGGCCTCGAAGAGGTAGATCTGGGTGTTGGCGGTGTTGCTGGGGGCCTTCCTCTTGGGCTTCTCGACAAAGCGCTGGACGCGGCCCTCGTCATCGGTGACGACGATCCCGAACTGGGAGGTCTCCTCCACCTCGGCGAGGCCGATGCTGGCTAGGGCGCCGACGCGGCGGTGCTGGCGGACGAGGGCGGAGAGGTCCATATCGGTGAGGTCGTCGGCACCGATGACGAGGAAGGTATCGTCACCGAAGAAGTCGCGGCAGCGCCCGACGCCGCCGGCGATGCCCCAGAGCTTCTCCTCGTGAGCGTAGGTCAGGCGGACGCCGTAGCGAGAGCCGTCGCCGAAGTGCTCGACGATCTGCTGTCCGCGGTAGTGGAGGTTGGCGACGATATCGGTGAAGCCGTGGCGAGCGAGATGCTCGAGGATGCATCCCATAACGGGGCGATTGGCGATAGGGAGAAGGGGCTTGGGCAGGTGGTCGGTGATGGGGCGCATCCTGTCGCCCAACCCGGCCGCAAGGACCATCGCCTTCATCGCCGCCATGGGATCAGCCTCCTGCGATCGGCCGAGACGTCACTTCCGCGATGGCCTTGGCGAGCTGCTCCTGGACGACGGGCTTGGTGAGGACCATGCAGGCTCCGGCCTCCATGGCCTTCTCGACGCGCTCATCGCCGTAGGCCGTGACCAGGACGACCCGCGTGGGGATCTCGGCGAGGATGGCGCGGGTCGCCTCCGCGCCGTCCTTTCCGGGCAGCCCCAGGTCCATCAGGACGACGTCCGGCCTGAGCGCTCGCGCCAGGTCGACGCCGGTCTCGGCGTCGGCGGCCGTCCCGACGACCTCGCAGCCGACCGCCTCCAGCTGCAGCTTGAGCGTCAGGGAGATCACGAACTCGTCTTCGACGATGAGGACGCGAGGGCGCGGCCTCTCGCGATCATCCGCAGGTGTCGCGTTCATCTCGCCTCTCACCAAGCATGCCCTAGTCCTCCCTGGGGTCAGCCGCGGTCTCGCCACAACCTAGTGGGCGCTGAAGCGAAGGCTCGGGTGACGGCGGCCGCGGATCGGCGCGGCCGGGCCTGGTTCGGATGGTCTCGGCTCGACGGACTCCCGGAGCGGACATCGCGCGAGACGTGCGAGTCCTCCCTCACCGTAGCGTCGCCCCAGGACCTGTGGTTCGACGCGGCCGCGGAGAGTCCTGGCGGAATCCGCGGCTGACGGGAGGACGGTGGCGGAGCAGGAGCAGGGGGGCGGATGTGCCGAGATTCCGCGTGAGTCCCCTTGACGAAGGGGAGAAGATGGGCTATAGTGCGGCGGTGCACATAGGCTTAAGTGGGGGCCGTCTTGCGCGAGGACGTCCTGAGCGAGCTGCACCCGATGGCCGACTTACTGGCAAGCTGCCCCGGGATGACCAAGGAACACGTGTACTACCTTGAGCAGCGCGGTTACCTACGGCCAATCAAGCAACGTCACGGCAAGATCGAGCGCAACCTCTACACCACAGAACAAGTCCAGCTTGTCCAGGTCATCTGGCAGCATCGGCAGGCAGGCCTCCCACCGCGGGAGGCCTACCGGCGCGCCCTCCGCGAACAGTCGCGGGGCCAGCTCAGCATTTGGCCCGAGTCTGGATCGGCGGAGTAGGGGCGTTGGGCGACGCGCAAGTGAACGAGGCCGGACCGGAGCGCAGCCAGGGGTATGATCCCCGGGCCAGCGTGGAGGCGGCCGGTCCGGCCGGCCCCCGTTTGGTGATGGAGGAGGTGAGGCTTCGGGTCGCCGCCGATTCCAGGGAAGCGCAGGTGACGCTGTCTCTGGGCTCCGAGCGCATCCACGGGGCGGCGGCTGAGAGAGGCGGGGGTTCTGCGACCTGGCAACTCGCGGCGGCGGCGACTGTAGCCGCAATCCAGCAGTGCTTGCAGCAGTGCTCAGCGGACCAGCCGACTCCCCGAGTCCGACTAGCAGACCTAGCAGCGGCCACCACAGGAATCGGACGCGAGGTCATCCACGCAGCGGTAACAGTCACCGACGGCAGCAGCGAAGTGCACCTGCTCGGGTCCGCCCTGGTGCGTAACGATCGGTGCAGCACCGCAGTCGCCGCCGCCCTTGACGCAACGAGCAGACGAGTTGGGCAGTTCCTCTATCCCCTCGCCGCGCTGGGCCCGCCCGCGATCACCATGGAGCCGCCCGCGCTTGCGGGCGAGGTCGGCGAGCACGAGCTTGCCGCGGCAGTTGCCGAGCTCGCGGCGGAGCCGATCGAAGCGCCTGCGCCGGCAGAGGAGGAGCCGCGCCGCTCGGCCCCTCCGGCGCTGGCACTGGGAGTGGAGATCAGCCCCACGTCGGTCCGCGCCGCGGCGGTGGACGCGGCGGGCAGAATCCTCGGTGAGGCGCGTCGGCCTAGCCGGGCCTCGGGGGAACCCGAGCTGACCCTGGGAATGGCGCTGGAGGCAGCGCGGGAGGTTGTGGCCGGCCTCGACTCAGACGGCCACCGGCTGGGCGGGGTGGGGCTTGCCGTGCCTGGCCGGCTGCGGCCGGAGGAGGGCGTGTGCGTGTCCTGCGGGGACTTCCCGGGCTGGCGGGAGGTGCAGGTGGCGACGCCGTTCGCCCAGGAGCTGGGGGTGCCCGTCTCGCTGATCGGCACGACGCAGGCGGCGGCCCTGGCGGAGGTCGAGTTTGGGGTGGCTCGCGGCCTCGCCAACGTGGTCCTGGTACGGGTGGGGGCCGACATTGAGGTGGCCGTGATCAGCGGGGGCCGGCCGTTCGCGCCCGACGGCTGCGGTCTCAACCAAGCGGGCCACATGGTGATCGCGTCGGACGGGCCGCGCTGCAGCTGCGGCGAGTCGGGGTGCTGGCAAGCACTTGCTGGGCGAGAGGCGCTGGCCTCGCGGGTGGTGCGGGACATCGGGCGAGGAGTCCCGACTGCGATCGCGGCCGCGGTGGAGAACCGGCTGGGCGCGATCACGCCCGCGCTGATCTGCCGGATGGCCGCGGCCGGGGACACGGTGGCGCGCGCGGCGGTGGAGGAGACAGGCCGCGCGCTGGCGGTGGGGCTGGGCAACCTGGTGACGCTCTTCGACCCCGAGGCTATCATCTTCGACAGCGCGCCGAGCGCGGTCGGCGCGGCGCTCCGCCACGCGGCGGAGGCGGCCCTGAAGGCCAGCGCGCGGGCGCGGGTCTTCTCGCGGTGCGTGCTGCTGTCGCCCGGGCTGGGCGATGCGGCTCCCGTGCTGGGGGCGGCTGCGTGGGCCCCGGCAGGCGCGGGCTAGCCGGTAGGGTTCCAGGGGCCTGGGGTCAGCCTGGGGCCTCCTCGAACCCCGCAGGGAGCGGCTCGCCGTACTCGTAGCTACACCGCGCTCGGAGGCGACGGACTCCGTTCTCGACGGTGAAGAGCTCGGAGGCTAGCACGAGCCCGGTCTCGGGGTCCACGATGAAGGTCCAGGCGTCGGGGTATCTGTCTCGCTCGGACTCGGCCAGCACTTCCCCGGTGAGGAACTGGAACTCCGAGGCCGGGCGCCCCTGCCACTCGGTGGTGCGGCCGCGCACGCGGCCCGTGGGGCTATGCGCCAGCCGGGTGAGGACCCCGCCGTCGCCGCAGTAGGTCATGGCGCCGCAGAGCTCTAGGAACTGGGGGTCGGGAGCGGAGGGGAGCGGGACCTCCTCGGGTCCAGGCCGGACTCGTCTGCTGAGGCCCTTGATCTGGTAGTCGCCGGGGCCGCGGACGCGCACCCACAGCGCGTACTCCCACGCAGTGCCGTCCTTCAGGTAGCAGAGGCCCCGGCCGTGCATGGTCTTGCTGGCGTCGAGGGCCTTGAGGGAGGCCGGCCAGTCAGCGGCCGGCCGCGCGGCCGAGGTCAGCCGCCACAAGAGCAGCGCGGCCGCGATGGGGACCGCGATCGCCACGAGCCAGGCCAGCCGCAGCCGGCCCTGCCGGCTAGGCCGTCCTGTGGCGCTCGCGGCAGGAGGCATTGCCGCTCACTCGTAGACCAGGATACGCCCATCGCCGGGCGGGATGGAGAACCGCTCTCCCACCTCTCCGCTGAGGGAGTCGCGGGCGGACCGATCGAGCTGGAGGGGGTAGGGCTCTTCCGCCCCCGGGAGGTTCATGACCACGAGCGCCTTCTCGTAGGGGCGGCGCCAGACGTGGGAGTCGATACGTTCGCCGGCGCCCGCGGGAAGCCCGATCTTAAGATCATACTCCGGGTACCAGTCGTGCTGGTGGCTCGTGCTGTCGCTGAAGAGGTAGTAGAAGTCGCCGATGATCAGCGCGTAGCACATGGTCCAATGGCGGGCGGCGGGGTCGCGCTGGATGGGCTGTCCCTTGAGGGGATCGTTGGGCCAGCCGGCCTGGTCCCGGACGGCCTCGAAGCGTTCGATGAAGCTGACGGTGGGCTTGCGGAGCAGCTTCTGCGTCTGCTGCATCATGCGGATGCGGTCATCCCAGGTCTCGTTGGGACGCCATGCGCTGCGGTCATGGCTCCAACCGGACTCGTACATGAAGCCGTTCATGTAAGGCGCGAGCCAGTCGTAGGACCCGATGTCGTAGCCGACGTTGGCGGTGATGAGGAAGTCGTCGCCGACGGCGTCCCGTACTCCCTTGATGACGGCCAGCCAGGGCTTCTTCTCGACGCGCAGGTTGTCGTAGAAGACCCCGTCCACCAGGCCGGTCCGGTAGAGCGCGATGGTCATGTTGATGACGACCTGCTGGTACTCCGGGTTGTACCAGTCCATGCGGTAGGTGCCGGGCCAGAACTGCTCCCGCTTCCCGTCCTTGCGCAGCCACCAGGGGTGGTCCTCGGGGAGGGCGCGCTCGCGCATTTCGTAGAAGCTGAGGTCGCCGAGGATGACGGCGGAGGGGTTGAGCCTGCGCAGCTCGGCCACCCGGGCGCGGGCGACCTCGATGGACTGGGGCTTGAAGCCCTTGGCCAGGATCCAGGGCTCCTGGTCGGACTCGAGCCCGAAGGCCCTGGGGCTGGTCATGATCATGTCGTGCTTGGCCATGCTGGCCAGGGAGCGGTCTCCCCGCACCGGGGCCCAGGCCATGGCGGTGCGAGGGAACGGCGTCTGCTCGAACATTCTGCTCGTCTCCATGCGATCAGGGATCGCGGGATTCACGTGTCGGGCTGTCGTCGCCCCCGGCGGCGCGGCCCCTTCAGTGCGGCACCCGTGGCCGCAGAGGAGGGCGGCTCCTAGCGCCGCGAGGGCGGCGTGACGGGCTCTCATCCATCCCATGGTGCAGCCTGAGATGCCATCTCGCCGGCGGCCGTGGGCGGCAGCCGCGCTCCGACGGCGTGTCAACCGACCAGCTTCCGCATGTACCGCTGAGCGAGGGCCGCCTGGCGCTTCACCTCCGCGATCCCCTCCAGCTCGTGGCTCTCGCTGAGGCAGGGGTGGCAGAACTCGTAGCAGAGATAGCCGCGGTACTTGATCTCGGCGAGGGCTTTGACGAAGTCCGGGTAGTTGAAGAGCGAGCGGCGGGAGAAGCGGATGGGCCGCTGGACGGCCTCGCCATCCACCTCATCGAACTCGCCGCCGAAGTGGGAGTGGACCTGGAGGTCGCCGGTAGCGCGCACGGCCTCCCGCACGTGGGCTTGGTCCTGGCTGGCCAGCAAGGGGCAGTCCTGGGAGGCCTTGAGGGCCGGGGAGCCGACCTCGCGGATCATGTCCAGCACGTCCTGGTAGTCGCGGATGAGGGGCTCGTGGTTCTGGAGGGCGAGGGTTACGCCCTGCTCGCCCGCGAAGTCGGCGAGCTCGCGCAGGCACTGCTTGCACCAGTTCCACTGCTCGAGGGAGGTCACGTCCGGGCCCCGGGCCGACTGGCGGCGGGCGATTTCGTAGGTGGCATGCCCGTCGCGCAACGTTATGCCCCTCCAGGCGGCGAACACGCGGAGGATGGGCGCGCCCAGGTCGCGGGCGAGCTTCACCTGCTCCCTGGCCACCAGCAGCTCGTTCTCTTGCTGCTCGAGTATAGGGCTGGCGAAGTTGTTGTAGCCGGCCACCGCGGGTATCTCGAGGCCGAGAGAGGCGACCTGGTCCCGGATCCGGGAGCGCGCCTTCTCGTCCAGGTCCATAGGGTTGGCGTGGGGCCGCTTGGCTCCGATCTCCGCCCCGTCATAGCCCATGTCCTTGGCGAGCTTGAGGACATCGAGCAGGGACATCGGCGGCCCGTCGTACCAGGCGCCCGAGAAGGTTACAGTGTAAAGGCCCACTTTCATGGCGGCAGCCTCCCGGCGAGGTTGATTGGTGATCTGGTTCCCTGCGGGTGGGGCGCTTCCTGCCGACGTGCTGATCCCGCAGCGCCGAGAGCCGTGCAGGCGGGGGGGAGCAGGTTCTGGCGTGGGGGCCTGGTATGGTGAAAGGCGTCGCGGTTGGAGGAGAGGTGGAAGATGAGAGACCGGATGGCGGCGGCGCTGCGGGAGAGCGGCGCAGACTACGCGGAGATCAGGATCGAGCGAGCGGAGGGCACGGAACTGGGCTTCCGCGGCGCGGAGATGGACCGCGTGTCTGCGTCGAGCTCGCTGGGAGGGGTGGCGAGGGCCCTGGTGCGCGGAGGATGGGGGGGAGTCACGTTCAACGATCTGGGGGACCTGCGGTCGCGGGTGCAGGAGGCGGTGGCCTGCGCTCGGCTGGTGGGGCGGGAGCAGACCGAGTTCGCGGAGGCAGAGCGCGTGGAGGAGGTGGTGCCGCCTCCGCCGATGGAGCGCGACTTCCGGGGCGTGGCGCTGGCCGAGAAGAAGCGCGTCGCGCAGGCCTACAACGACCTGATGTTGGGCTTCGGCCCCAAGGTCCAGACGACCCATGTCTCCTATCGCGATCTGTACCGGCAGGTCTACTTCGCGAACAGCGAGGGCAGCTACTACGAGGAGACGCGGCCCGACGTGGTGCTGGCGCTGGGCGCCGTGGCGCGGGACGGGAATCTGGTGGAGAGCGGGTTCGAGAGCATGGGCCGGGCCGCGGGCTTCGAGGTGGCGGAGGGCCTGGAGGCCAAGGCCGAGCGGGCGGCGCGGCGCGCGGTCGACCTGCTGTCGGCGCCGCCGGTGCAAGGGGGAACCTACACGGTGATCCTCAACCAGAAGCTGGGAGGGGTGTTCGCGCACGAGGCCTTCGGCCACCTGAGCGAGTCGGATTTCCTGTACGAAAACGAGAAGATGCGCGAGCTGATGGTGCTGGGGAAGCGCTTCGGGTCGGAGGCGCTGAACATCGTGGACGACGGCTCTCTCCCCGGGGGCCGCGGGACGCACCCCTTCGATGACGAGGGAGTGCGGACGCGCCGGAACCACCTCATCAAGGAGGGCGTGCTGGTGGGCCGCCTCCACAGCCGGGAGACGGCGGCGAAGATGAAGGAGGCGGTGACCGGGAACGCGCGGGCGGTGGGGTGGCGGTTCCCGCCGATCGTGCGGATGACGAACACCTACGTCGAGCCGGGAGAGGCCAGCTTCGAGGACCTGATCCGCGACGTGAAGCTCGGGCTGTACGCGCTGGACATGGTGGGCGGGCAGACGATGATGGAGATGTTCACCTTCAGCGCCGCCTGCGGCTACATGATCCGGGACGGGCAGGTGGCGGAGCTGGTGCGGGATGTGGTGCTCACGGGGAACGTCTTCGAGACGCTGGAGAACATTGACATGATCGGGAACGACCTGGCCTGGGCGGATGGAGGCGGTGGGTGTGGGAAGGGCGGGCAGATGCCTCTGCCGGTGGGGCTGGGGAGCCCGCACTTGCGGATCCAGCGGGTCGTCGTGGGAGGCAAGCAATGATCGAACGGGCGCTGCAGCTGGCCATGAGGAAGGCGGAGGGGGCGGAGGTGGGGCTGAGCCGCGGCCGGTCGGCGGGGGCGCGGTACGAAGATGACAAGCTGAAGGGAGTGGACGTCGCCCAGACCGCCAGCCTGGGGATCCGCGTGATCGTGGACGGGAAGGTGGGAAGCGCCCACACCACCGACCTGGGGGACATCGAGGGCGTGGTGGCGCGGGCGGCGGCGGTGGCCGAGTTCGGGAGCGAGGCCACCTTCAACTTCCCCGGCCCCGCGGAGGCGCCTGAGGTCGAGACCTATGACCCAGAGGTGGAGAGGACCTCGCGGGAGGAGTTGGTGGAGACAGGGGCCGAGATGCTGGCCCTGGTGAAGGAGTACAACGGCGAGATCAAGGTGTCGAGCGGGGCGAGCTGGCACGTGGGAGAGCGCCGGCTGATCAACTCCAGCGGCCTGGATCTCAGCAAGCAGGGGAGCAGCTTCGACGTGAGCGTGGGAGGGGTGCTAATCCGGGGAACCGACATGCTGATGGCCTGGCATGGCCGCCAGTGGCGGCGGAAGGAGGCCAGGGCGCGGGAGGCGGCCGAGCGGGCGATCGAGAAGTTCCGGATGGCGGAGCGCACGGCGCAGGCGGCGAGCAAGACGATGCCCGTGATCCTGACGCCGCGGGGCACTTACGTGCTCCTGGTTTCCCTGGGGATGGGCGTGAACGGCAAGAACGTGCAGAAGGGGGACTCGCCGCTGGCCGGTCGGATGGGAGAGAGCATCGCTTCGCCTTCGTTGACGCTGGTGGATGACCGCACGGTTCCCTATGCTCCGGCGAGCGGGTCCCACGACGGGGAGGGGGTCCCCGGCCGCCGGACCGAGATCATCAGCGAAGGCGTACTGACGTCGTTCCTGTACGACTTGGAGACGGCTGGGAAGGCGGGGACGACGAGCACCGGGAACGGCCCTGGGTGCTATGCGAGCAACACACTCATCGTGCCTGGCGAGGCGGCGCTCGGGGAGATGGTGCGCGGAACGCGGGAGGGGCTGCTGGTGGAGAGCGTGATGGGCCTCGGGCAGAGCAATGTGATGAACGGGGACTTCTCGGTCAACGTGGCCCTGGGGTACAAGATCGAGAACGGCGAGGTGGTGGGGCGGGTGAAGAACGTGATGCTGGCGGGGAATGTGTACGAGGCGCTCAAGGCCGTGGAGGGGGCGGGGTCGGAGGCGGAATGGTCAGGCGCGACGTGCGCGCCAGCGATCCTGGTCGGAGCGCTGAGCGTGGTCGCCCGCGGCTAGGCGGATCGACCTCACATCGCGCCCGCGTCCTTCAGGGACACGTAGCTGCCATCCCCGATGATGATGTGGTCGAGGAGAGGCACGCCCATCAGGTCGCCGGCCTGCTTGAGGCGCTGCGTCAGGGTGATGTCCTCCCGGCTGGGGCTGGGATTGCCGCTGGGGTGGTTGTGGCAGACGATCAGGTTGGCGCTGCCGTGAGCAAGCGCCTCCTTGAAGACCTCCCGGGGGTGGGCCGGGCTGCCGGCAACGGTTCCGACGGAGATGGTCTGTGTTCGGATGACCTGGTTCCGGGTGTCGAGGAAGATGGCGACGAAGCACTCCTGCTGTCGGTAGCGCAGGTCCTCCATGACCAGCATGGCGGCGTCCTTGGCGCCGGTGACGACCGGCCTTGGCCCTTCGGCCGAGGCGGCGAGGCGCTTTCCCAGCTCGAAGGCGGCCTTGAGCTGAGCGGCCTTGGCGAGGCCCATGCCGGGGGGCGCGGAGAGCTGCGGGACCCGGGCGCGGGCGATTCCGACGAGGCCGCCGAACTGGCTGAGCAGCCGCTCGGCCAGACGCAGGGCCGACTCCCCGCGCGATCCGACGCGAAGCAGGATCGCCAGCAGCTCGGCGGTGGAAAGGGCCTCCGGCCCGTACTGCTCCATCCGCTCCCGCGGTCGCTCTTCCGCCGGCAGGTCGCGGATCACCAGGGGGCGTTCCGACATCGCTGTCCCCTCCATATCAGTGTAGAGCCGACGGACTCCGCGCGAGTCGCCCGGTCTCGGCTCTGCCTGCTTCTGCCTCGGACAAGCGACCACCTGCCAACTCAACCTTGTGGGCGTCGGGGGGGCGTGGTAGAATCGCATGGGAGGAGGTGAGGCGGTGTTCGAGCTGAGCGTGGAGATGCCGTTCTCCGCGGCGCACCGCATCTGCGGCCACCCCGGGCCGTGTGCGCGGCTCCACGGCCACAACTACCGCGCGGTGGTGAGCGTTGCCGGAGGGGAGCTGGACTCGCTTGGGATGCTGGTGGACTTCGGCGAGCTGAAGCGTATCTGCGCGGAGGTGATATCGGCCCTGGACCACAGCTACCTGAACGAGCTGCCGGAGTTCTCCTCCGCCAACCCGACGGCCGAGGTCCTGGCGCAGCACATCCATCGGGGCGTTGCGGCGCGTCTCGCGGCAGGCTCGCACCCCGGGGTGCGGATCTCACAGGTGACGGTGTACGAATCCGATCGCGCGGCAGCGACCTACCGGGAGTGAGGCATGGGCGCGATCGTGCTGCTGAGCGGGGGGCTGGACTCCGCAGTCAACCTGAAGCAGGCCCTCGACGACGTCGGCGTTGCGGTGGCCATCACCTTCGACTACGGGCATCGGGCGGCGCAACGGGAGGCGGCGTGCGCGGCCTTGATGTGCCAGCAGCTCGAGGTTCCCCACCGGCTCCTGCGGCTGGGATGGCTGGCCGAGATCTGCGCCACGGGGCTCGTCGATCGGGGTGCGCCCGTGCCGGAGATGACTGCGGAGGGACTGGAGGGCCCGGCGGTCACGAGCGGCGAGACCGCGCGGGCGGTGTGGGTGCCGAACCGCAACGGGATCTTCGTCAACATCGGCGCGGCCTTCGCGGAAGCGCTGGGAGCTGACCGTGTGGTCGCGGGGTTCAACGCGGAGGAGGCGGCCACTTTCCCGGACAACAGCGCGGAGTTCGCGGCGGCGGCCACGTCGGCCCTGCGGCTCTCCACTCGCACGGGAGTGCGCGTGGTCAGCTACACGGCCGAGCTGCGGAAGGCCGACATCGTGCGACTGGGCCGGCAGCACGGCGCTCCGATACCGTCAGTCTGGAGCTGCTATCGGGGTGGAGCCGAGCACTGCGGCCGGTGCGAGTCGTGCGCGCGGCTGGAGCGAGCGCTGCGGGAAGCAGGCGCGTGGGAGTGGTTCTGCTCTCAGCGGAGGCTGCCCTAGGGCGGCCGGGCACGAGCTGGCAAGGAGAAGGCCCGGCCCCGGTACCCAACAGGAGAGGTCACTCTGGCCAGCGCGATCCCCGGAGCCGGGCCATGCGGGCATGGTCCCGGCCCAGATCATACCCAGGATCAGATCACGCGATAGCTGTTGCGCAACTTCGTTTCGTTTCGCGGAACTCCCCCGCCCGCTTCCCCCTGGCCAGAGGCCGGGTCCTGGTCCGGCCGCGGAGCTCTGCCTGTAAGGGAATGCGCGAGTGTGGAGCCGATCTCGTGGGCGGCGGCGCGGAGCAGGGGCAGCCACCGCTGGATGTTGGCCTCGGTGACAAGCTCCAGGG
>Ga0315277_10008676_pt1 | contig 13035 bp, 12 predicted proteins | sample YL17G05_15_MG_FD_203695 | JGI IMG/M metagenome (GOLD analysis project Ga0315277, IMG submission 203695) | Sediment microbial communities from Yellowstone Lake, YNP, Wyoming, USA - YL17G05_15 | ecosystem: Environmental > Aquatic > Freshwater > Lake > Sediment | place: USA: Wyoming | collected...
CGTTTGAAGACCTTCATTTCAATTTCCTCCGGATGGTTTTGGCAAATTGTATATAAAAAATTATATGGAATGTTTTCAGTGGTGTCAATGCCGTTTCACAATCGTGAAAAATCTTCTGTTTCCGTTGAATATTGAATCCGTTCATGTTTCGACAAACTCAGCATGGACGGATATGCTTGACGCATGATTAAAAACGGCCCCGGATCTGCGAATCCAGGGCCGTTGATTAAACCATTGATGAAACGAATCCCAACGCAAAAAAAGCTACCGCACCACGCCCAATCCCATGAAATAGCCTTGCGGCTTTTTGCAGAAGGGGCATTTCTCCGGCGCGGTTTTTCCCTTATGAATGTGGCCGCAGTTCAGGCATTTCCATTCGATTTCCGCGTCGTTTTTATAAAGCATGCCCTTCTCCAGCCGGTCGGCCAGGATCGTGTACCGTTCCGCGTGTTTCGCCTCGATGCCGGAAATCAGCTTGAAAAATTTCGCGATTTCGGTTTCGCCTTCTTCGCGGGCGGTTTTTTCAAAATCGGGATACATGGTGCCGAATTCGTACGTTTCACCGGCCGCGGCATGCCTCAGGTTTTCCAGGGTCGTGCCGAGGGGGTGGATGTCGTAGGTGTTGGTCATTTCGGTCCGTTCGGTGAGCTTTTCCAGCTCCTCCTTCGCATGGGCCCTCTCGTTGTCCGCGGTCTCTTCGAACACCTTGGATATCCAGAAATGTCCTTCTTTCGCGGCAATCTGGGAATAGTAGGTGTACTTGTTTCTGGCCATGGATTCTCCGGCAATGGCCTTGAGCAGGTTTGCATGGGTTTTTTTCATGGGTGCCTCCATTGATCTGTATGGTTCATTTGTTTGTCGATCCATTTGCATTCAGCGCGATCCGGGGAAGAATATACTCGACTTTTTGGTTTTTTCCAAACACTTTTCAGATTCTACCAGGAACGGTCCAGGCGGATGCCCCAGCACCCCTCTCCGGCTTCGGCCCGAACGCGCCACCCCCTGTACGGGCGGACGAGAAAGCGGCTGCTGACGATTCCGATGGCCGCTCCGGCGATTACGTCGCGTGCGTAATGCCGTCCGGCCTCGATGCGGCTGTAGCCGACAAGGCCGGCAATCGCGTACACGGGAATACCGAAAATCCATCCGTAACGCCTGCGGATGAACTCGGAGGAACAGAAGGAGACGGAGGTGTGTCCCGACGGGAAGGAATGGCGTCCGCCATTCGGCCGCTTCGCGTTCACCGCATATTTCAGGGTGTAGGTGACGCCGAGCGTCAGGACCGTCGACGTCCCCAGCTGAACAACACCCGTGAAATCCCTGTGCCCGAGCGCCAGTCCGACACCGGCCGCGGGCAGGACCAGTTGAAGCACGTCTCCCGCCCGTTCGATTCCGTCCCCTGCGAGAACCCCGGAACGGATGGGGGCGTCGAAGAGAAAGCCTGCCAATACAAACACGGCGACAGCCGCGCGTTGCCTGGACCTGGATGGTCCGGCGTGCAATCCCTTCTGAAGGCGGGCAATTGCGTTGCCCGTATCGGTTGTACCGGTTTCGGTCAAGGATCCTTTTGTTTCAATGGCTTTACTGCCTGGTTTTCAGCGGTTTGGACGACTGTTCAAAAAAGAGACGCTGGAGTTCCCGGACGGTGCCGTCCTTTTTCACGGCCTGTATCAATTTGACCAGCTGTTCGGCATGGCTGTTGATCAACAGTTCTCCGAGTTCGCGGCTGGCCGAGCTGCCGTCGCCTGCGTAATGGTTCGGGTATTTGGCGTACCACCAGATGCCGGTGTAGGTGTACGGCAGGTGTTCCAAACGTTTCCGGTCCTTGCCCGACTGGTCCTTTCCGCGTTCCGCATGCACCAGATCCGGCCTGACAACCAGCATCTCCGACGTTTCCATTTCATCGGCGTGCCCGCCCGTCGAGGTCTTTCTCAGGCTTTTGATTTTGCTTTCGAGGGCCGGATTGTCCTCCGGCCTGAACAGAATGAGGACGTAGTCTTTTGGGCTCGCCAGCTGGGACTGGCAGAAGTACTGCAGGAAGGCGTTGTTGCCGCCGTGTCCGTTGACCAGGATGATCTTTTTCAATCCGTTGCGGGAAAGCTCGTCGCAGGTTTCCTGGAGCATCTTCCAGACCAGGTCCGGGCTGTAGGCCAACGTGCCGGGCTGGTGCTTCGCCTCGTGGATCTGCCCGAAATAATACCACGGAAAAACGAGGGCGTATTCCCTGGCTGCGGCGCGCAGCGCCAGTTCCCTCGAAGTCAGCAGGTCCGTGGCCAGGGGAAGGTGGGGACCGTGTTTTTCAATGATGCCCGCGGGAATCAGGCACACACCCGCCGACCGGGCGACTGCCTTGACGAATTCGGGCGCACTCAATTCCTCGTAACGGACCGGCAGATTCCGGGATGACGCGTCCGGTTTTGCGGCATGGACATCGGATACGAAAGAAACCGCGACCAGGAACGTCAAACCCGTGCACGAAGACAATCCGAGCTTTTTCATGGCTGAACCTCCTGTTTGTCCCAAACGTATTTTTTCAACGTGCGTCTTGAGGATCAAACGCGAGCGTGTAGATCAGGTCATCCCTCGCATCCAGCCTGAGGACCCGCACGGATTTCGTCCCGGCCGCCGGGCCAGACGTTGGAATACTGGTTGGTAAACTCCCGTCCGTGCTCGCAAAGGTCGTCGCGTGTCAGCACGGCGAGAATGGCCTTCCGATCCGCCTGGACCACGGCATTGGCCACCTCGTGGAGGTGGGCGAGGAAGTACGGCATGTCGAGTTCGTCATCGGCGAAATCCGAGGGTTTCAGGCGGCTGAAATCAACGGGTGCCACCTCGGGAAGCTGTGCGACCGCGTTCCGATCGGTGACGGCGATGAACACGGCCATACAGAAGACGATGAAGGATGTTTTCATGAGCGGAACTCCAATTGCAAAGGGTTGCAGCGGTGCCTTTCCAGATCAGGATTTGAATATCAATCTCAACGCATCGAGCCTGAGCCTTGCGGAGAGGATGGCGCTGTGAAGCGCAGACCGCTCCTCCTCAAAATGCCGGATTTCCTCCTCCCGTACCGAAGGATTGACTTTTTTCAGCTCCTGAAGCCTGCGGATCTCGTTCTCGAGAACCGCCTCCATGTCGCGGAGGCCGCCGTCGATGACGCCCTGGGCGGATTCCCGGGCGATTTCGCCGCACCGGGCGATCATCCTGGGAATCAGCGCCCGGACGCCGGCGTTCTGCAGGAGGGCGGGCGATGGAACCCCCTTGAGCAATCCGTCCGGCGCACCCGCCTCCCGCGCGTCCTCCAACAGGTGGTTGACCGTCGACCGGACAGGCGTCGGCGGAAGGAACCGGTCCGCATGCAGCCTTGGAGCGGCCACGCATTCGAGGACGAAGACGGCTTCCAGAAGCATTTCACTGGATCCCGATTCCGGCCACAAGGCCGCCGTGCTGTTGCCCTTTTCCGACCCCAGCAGCAGTTCCGCGGCGCCGGTGATCATGGGATGGTCCCACGAGAGAAATTCGATGTCCTCCCGCTCGACGGCGATGCTCCGATCGAACGTGGCCGTCAGGTTCTCCTCCCGCAGCACGGGGACGGGAAATGCCGGATCCACGAGCGCGTCAAAACGGATCCGGAAAGTATGTTTCGACGCCTCTTCCATGACGATTCCGAACTCCCCCAGCAACGCTTCGGCGAAGGCGTCCAACCGGCCGTCGCGGTCGAAGGCCTGGATTGCATGGACCCGTTGCTCCGCTTCCTCCCGATGAAACGAGTGCAGTTCGAGCAGCCGGTCCCGTCCGCCCGCCAACAGTCCGGCAATCCTGTCCCCTTCCCTCCGTGTTTTTTGAAGGAAGGCTTCGATCTTTCCTTTCTTCGCAGCCAGCTCTCGGATCCGCGGTCCCAGCGTCTGATACAGTTCGTACGCACCGGGAACGTTCTGCCGGAAGGCGTCGAGTCCTTCGTGGTACCAGCGGGCCAGCACTTCCTGGGAGCTGCCCTCGACGCAGGGAACGTGGATGTGGATGGTCTCCTTCTGGCCGATCCGGTCCAGCCGGCCGATGCGCTGCTCCAGCAGTTCCGGATCCAGCGGAAGGTCGAACAGAACGAGATGCTTCGCGAATTGGAAGTTGCGTCCTTCGCTGCCGATCTCCGAACAGACGAGAATTCCGGCGCCGTCCTTCCGGGCAAACCAGGCGGCATTCCTGTCGCGCTGGATCAGCGTCAGGCCTTCGTGAAAAAGGGCGGTGTGGATTTTCAGACGGTTCTTCAGGGCCCGGTCGACGGCCAGTGCTTTATCCGCGGAACGGCAGATCAAAAGGACTTTCTCAGGCTTTGGCCCGTGGAGCAGACCGGTCAGCCATTCGATCCGGGGGTCGTCTTCGAATCGGAACACGGCATCCTCCGAGCGTCCTTCCGCGTCCGCACGGAACTCTTCCGTCAGTCGTTCCAGGACCACGGCATCGGCACGAAGCGGAACCAGGCGGACATCGCGTTTCGGAAAACCGGTCATGACGGCACGCGTGTTTCGGAATTGCACGCGCCCCGTGCCGTGGCGGTCCAAAAGATCCGCCAGCAATGCCCGTCGCCCGGCGGCATCGTGGGGAACCTCGCGATCGGGTAGTGTTACGGCCAATGTCCGCTGCTCGTTGCCGGTCAGTGTTTTTCCGTCCAGGATTTTTCCAGCGAGTCCGGCCATGTCCCGGTAGCGGCGCTCCTCCGACTCGAACGTTTCAAAATCGCGGTAACGGTCCGGATCGAGCAAGCGCAGGCGCGCAACGTGGCTGCGCCTGCCAAGCTGTTCCGGCGTGGCGGTCAGGAGCATCAGCCCCGGCGTCCCGGCTCCCAATGTCCGTACCAGGTCGTAGGCCGGGCCGCCTTCCGTCAGGTGGTGGGCTTCGTCGACCACCAGCATGTCCCAACCCGCCTCGACGGCCTGACGCCGGCGGTTTTCACTGCCGGCCAGAACGTCGAGCGCACACAGGCAGAGCTGATCCTTTAAGAAGGGATTTGCTTCGGGTTCGGCTTCCTGGATGGATGCGCAGGTTTCCTCGTCCAGAATGCGAAAGAGCAGGTTGAATTTCCGCAGAAGCTCCACGAACCACTGAAAAACCAGGGTTTCGGGCACGAGGATCAGCACACGGCCTATCCTGCCCGTGAGCAGCAGGCGGTGCAGGACCAGGCAGGCTTCGATGGTTTTGCCCAGGCCGGCTTCGTCCGAGAGCATCACGCGCGGAATCGGGCGCGCGGCGACTTCGCCGGCCACGTAGAGCTGGTGGGGAATCAGGTCGATGCGTCCGCCCAGAAAACCCCGCACGGGGGATTTCCGCCACGCGGAATATTCAAGCAGCGTCCTGAAGCGGAGGTCGAAAGCAAAGTTGGAATCCAGAAAACCGCCCAGGAGGCGGTCGGCGGGCGTGGTGAAACTCAACGTGTCGCTGAGGTCGCGCTCGGACAATTCGCGGGCGCCGCCGAAATACGTCAGAATCCCGTCCCGGTCTTCCACGCGTTCGACCGGAAGGGATTCGCCGTTTTTGGAAATGACCGTGTCGCCGGGGCGGAACCGGACGCGCCTCAGGGGCGCGGAATCCCGAGCGTACATCCGTTCGCAGTTTCCGGCAGCGAAATGCACGCGGACCGTCCGCACTGACACCTCGGTGACGGTTCCGAGCCCCAATTCGGGTTCCATGACGCTGATCCAGCGTTGTCCGGTCTGTATGGGCTCCAAACAATACTCCATGCAAAACAACGAATAGGTCAAGCCATCGGTAAAAGGCTGCGCCGGGAGACCGGATCGTTCATCCGCGACCCTTGTTCATGCGGGAGACCAGCGAAGTCAGCACCGGCGTCAGGATGGCGGTGGTGATGGTGGATGCCGCAACCATCGGGGTCGCCACCTGTACGATCGCTGCCAGGCTTGGATCCGCCAGGGCCAACGCCTGGGGCGTGGCAACCGCATTCCCCGCCGTGCTCGAAGCCGCGGCACCCGCTATTCCGCTGCCGCCCGTCGCTTTGTCGGCCAGCACATTCAGGACACCGCCCAGAAACGTCGTCAACACCCCCAGCAGAATGCCCGGCAATCCGGCCTTGACCAGCATGTTCAATTCGATGCCGGCGCCCAGAGCGAATGCGAAAAACGGAATCAAGAGCGGTCCGCCTTTCACAAGAAAATGACGCATGTCGTCATCGAGGTTGCCCAGCAGCATCCCTACGGTGATGGGGACGAGCACGGCAACCAAAGCCATCACCGGTATGTTCGCCAGCCCTGCGGCGCCCATCGCCAGCATCGTCAAAAAGGGGCCGTCGTTGATCGAAAGGACGGCAATCGCGCCGACATCGGTTTCATCCCCGAATTCGCCGGCGAGAGCCGCGTACAGACCGCCGTTCGAATTGCTCATGGCGGCGATGATGGCAAGCGCCGAGAGGCCCCACGCTCCTTCCTTCCCGAAACACTTGGCCACGAGCAGGCCGACGGCAACGGATACGGCGAACTTGGTGAACGTCACGACGAACCCTTTTTTTAGGGCTTTCGGTGCCGCCTTGAAGGTGATGCCCGCACCCATGCACAACAAGAACGCACCGATCAACGCGGCGGCGCCGTTCTTGAACAACGCGGTTGTGAAACCGCCGATTTTCAGTGCCCCGGGGAAAAGGGCATTCGTCAGCGCTCCCAGGATGAGGGGCACAACCATCATTCCGCCCGGAATTTTCTCTATTGTTTTTTTGATCCCCATGGTTACGAATCGTACCTGCTTTTTATTTCAACAATTTGACAGCGAGCGCGTAGGCGTTGACAAAACTTTGCGTCGAGGCGATTCCCCGGTAGGCAATGTCGTAGGCGGTGCCGTGATCCACCGATGTCCGGACCATGGGCAGGCCCAGCGTCACGTTGACGCCCTCCTCGAAATTCAGCAGTTTGAGCGGGATGTGTCCCTGATCGTGGTACATGCAAACGACGGCGTCGTAACGGCCCTTCACGGCCTGATGAAACACCGTGTCCGGCGGTTCCGGCCCCGAGACCTCCATGCCCTTTTTCCGGGCTTTGCGGACGGCCGGGGCGATCTCCTCGATTTCTTCGGATCCGAACGCGCCTTCCTCGCCGGCATGGGGATTGAGTCCCGCAACGGCAATTCTCGCCCGAGGACGGAGTTTCCGCACGGCCTCGTGCGTCAGCACGATCACGTCGTAGATCCGGTCTTTTTTCACCTGCCGGACGGCCCGGCGCAGGGACACGTGCGTCGACACGTGCGTCACCAGCAGCTCATCCGATGCCAGCATCATGGCATGGCTCGCGGTGCCGCACAGCGAGGCGATGAAGCCGGTGTGGCCGGTGAACCGTTTGTCCGACAACCGGATCGCCCCCTTGTGAACGGGCAAAGTGACCAGGGCCTTGAAAAATCCTTTCAAGGTCAGGAGCGTGCCTTCCTTGACGTATGCAAGGGCCGCCTGCCCGACCTTGCGCGAAACGCGGCCGGCGGAGACGTCCTTCGGATCGAGCAGACGCAAATCGTACACGTTCAGACGGCCGGTGACGTAATCGTGAATGTCCGACATCTTTCCGATCCGGGCGCCGAGGGAAAGCCGCTCGTTGCACAGGTTCAGGACGGCGCAATCGCCGACCGCGACGAACTCTCCGGACAGCCTGTTTTCCCGGTAGGCGCGCAGGAGGATTTCCGGACCGACGCCGTTCGCATCGCCCATGGTGATTCCGATCATTCCGATCCCTCCCGGATGAATTGGATGATTTGAAAAACGACGCCTTCCCCGCCAAAGCCGCCGGCTTTGGTCACCAGGTGCAGGCGCCGGGACGGTTCCGACACTTCCGACAGCACGGTTCCCGGCGCAATCTCGAGGATGGGGCGAATTCCCGAAACCGACAGGGCGTTCATGACTCCCCTCAACGTGTCGCCGCCGAACACGGCGCACGTGCCGCAGGCCGGATTCTGCAGGATGTCGGATACGAGCGCGCCCACTCGCTGCGCGACCCTTCTGTACAGGTCTCCGGCCTGTCCGGGGATCCCCTGTCCCACGAGGCTACCGCGCGGCGCTTCGGCCTCCGCCATCGTCCGTATGGCGATATCACGCCCCGCGCGCAGTTCTACCCCGACCCGATCCAGGGTCCGGGCCCATTCGTCGTTTCCCCTGGGATCCGGTTGCGCCCACAGGGAAGGAGAGAGCGTGACCACGGGAAGGCCGTTTTTTTCGGCCCATGCAACCTGCCGGATGGAGACCTCGTTCAGGCTTCCGTTGACGATCAGCACCGGACCGGCCGTCACGGTCCTTTTTCGGACCATCCGGGGCATCCGGAGCAGGCCGGGCAGCTTTTCGGCAAATCCCGCGGAACCCGCCATCATCCTGAGCATGTTCTTTCCGGTCAGCCATTCCCCGATCCGACTGAGATCGTCCTCGTGGTCACAATCAAAAACGACGATTCCACGCTTCCTGAACGGGACATTCCGGCCGCTGCGGAGGGCATCCAGGGAAACGGACGACAGGGCGCACCCGGTTTGGCGTTTCAGGATATCGGGTATGTGGCTGGTCGTGGCGGGTTCGAGCGGATCTTCGCCAAATCCCGTACGGTGCAGCAGGGTCCCGCCGATGTATTGGAATCCCCCCCGGGTGAACCGCTCCGCTTTGGGGTAGGCCGGAACGAATGCCAGCACGTCTTCTCCGGAAGCGTGGAGCGCCGCTTCCAGTTCCGCCCCGACGTTGCCCCGGAGAGTGGAGTCCGTTTTTTTGTAAAAAGTTTTGACACCGCATCGTCTTGCCGACGACACGATTTTCCCGACTTTTCGGCCTGCTTCCCGTGCCGAATCGTGCCTGCTTTCCGTGTCCACCACCAGCACCTGGAGATCCGGATCCAAAGAGGGAATGTCGGCGTTCGCCTCCACCGTGACGTGCGTGAAAACGTCCTGCTTGGCAAGCTGAACGCCCGTGTCAACGGCGCCCGTCAAATCGTCTGCAAGGATGAGCAGTTTGATCAAAGGCAACACCCGGCGATCAGTCGCCTGCGGAGGGGTGCGACACCACGACTTCAATCCCGTTTTCCGCCGGCAGCAGGGCGGCGCCTCCGCGCACGTCGATGTAGATCAGGAAATCCGCAGGCGCACCCGAACCGAAATCCAGATCCCTGACCGGCAGGCGGGTCAGGTTCGTCACGATCAGGCCGTTTTCCGGATTCCTGAGGTGCACGTCCTCCAGCGCAGCCAATCCCTTCTGCCTGCGGAGGTCTTCGAGCGTCTGCAGGGACCTCAGCACGTGATCCGCGTTGATTCCGCGGACCGCCCGGTTGATCCGGACCGCGACGTCTTCGACGGATGCGTCCAGAAGGCTTTTCCTGTCCAGGGAGGCGGATGCAAAACAAAGCGCGCACCCCAGATACGTTTTTGATATGCTTTTCACTACCCTTCGAAAATCCACGGGACACGTCGCGAATGTCTCCGGATTGCCGTCTCCCGACGTCCATGACGGAAGGTACTTCTTCCAGAGGAAAGCGGTCAACAGGTCGTTTTCAGAAAGCGGAACCCGTGAAGGTTCCCGGTTTGCCGCTTCCAGCTGGGAACGGATCGCGTCTTTGGAAACGAAAAAGCGTTCTTCGGGGCCCGGATCGTTTCGCATGCTGCCGCGTTTGCCTCCGAGAAAAAGCCCGCAGTCGTCGTACAGCTTTCTGGGGGTGACTGCTTCCCCGCCGCCTGTCAGCGCCTTCAGCAATCCTTCCCGCTCCATGCCGGGGTCCAGGATCCTGTCGCCCCTGCATGTCCTCGCCCAGCTGGAGAAGAAATGAAAGTAGCTGAAACCGTCCACCAGGGCGTGCGATATGCTCACCGCAAGGACGGAACCCCCGGGCGTCCGGGTCAGCGCGATTTTGGTCAGGGGATTCCCCTCGGTGGATTCGACCGGGGTGATGAACTGCCCAATGTCCATGGATGTGTTCATGGAGACGTCCGATTCCGCGACTTCAAACGTCGATCCCTTGTCGGATACCCGGTACGCATAATCCGTTTCCGAGGTTTTTACCAGGGTGCTCCGCAGGATCGGGAAATGCCGGAAGGTTTCCCCGAGGCTCTTTTCCAATGAGGCCGGATCCAGCCGATTTGCATACGAAAATGCAAACGTGATCGGTTGAGACGCAACGCCCGTGAACAGGTAGTCCACCGGGCTCAGGGGAATGTCGTTCATGCCCTTCTTCCCTTCCGCTCCGGCCGGTGCGGCACCGGCGTCGCAGGTCCGTTTCCGTTCCGGCGGTTCGGATCTAAATCATCCACCAGTGTCCGGGGCTGATGGCCGGCAGATTGAACGTTCTCTGATCCTCCGGCAGGGATTGCAGGAGTTCCCAGGCTTTTTTCCCTATCGCCTGCGATGCCAGTTCCACGTTCCGCCTTCCGACGTCGGGCGAGGCATGCTTGCGCGGGTCCAGTCCGCTGATGCCGTCGGGGGGCTTCATGCTCGCGGCGAGGGGGCCGTCGCCCAGAGCGCGGATGTCGACGAGGTCCGGATAGAGGAACATCATGTTGGACGTTTCCCATTTCCCCGCATGGTCGGTGTTGGAATCCGCACCGCGGCTGAGCGTGATTTCCCACAGGCCGGCTCCCGCAACCGTCCCGTCCGCCGTGACAGGGGCGAGAGCTTTTTCTATCATGTCGATCTGTGCCCGGACGTTGTGACCCGAGACGCCGAGGATGACCCTGAAACCGGTTTTCTTCAACCGCTGGAAAAGTTCGGTCAGAACCGGCACCAAAAATTCCTTCGGAAATCCTTCGTGAAAGTACACGGGCGGATACACGACACCGCCGGATTGCTCGGCCGTCTTGACCAGAATGGCATGTGCCTTAAGGGCGTCGTTCCCGAGGGGGAGGTGTCTGCCGTGCCACTCGATCAACCCGAACGGCACGTAGACCACGGGAAAATTGCGGAGTGCTTTTTCCAGCTGTTCCGGCCGCATGAATTGCATCTGGACCGCGGTGGACAGTTCCCTGTTCGTGTCCGCTTCCCTGCCTGTCTGGGGGGTGGCGTTTCCACCGGCGGCAATGCCGAAGGTTCCGGCAGCAGCCGACAGCACGAAATCCCTGCGCGAGACCTGTATGCGTCCCGGGACTGGAGGTGAACACTTTTTCTTCATCTTCACGGTTCCTGATTTTGTCATGGTCCTGTCCTTAACCCGAAACCGGACGGATCCGCAGGGCTTCCATGCGGGTTTTCGAGCGATATGGGCGGGGAAGGAGCATGACGGCTTGGAAGGTCACTTTCTCATGGAATTTTTAATTTCCTGGAATTCCTTGATCTCGGTTTTAAATGCGGTGCGGTTGATGCCCTCGGTTTCGAGAACCAGTTTAAAATACAGGGGATTCCGGATGGGATGTCGTAGATAGCGGTTTTCGATTTGTTTCAGAAATTGGGGATCGGTGACGGCCTTGGATCCTTCGATGACACCCATCTCGCCGAAGCCGGTGAGAAGCAGTATGTTATTGTTGTGCGGTCCTAGGAATTTGGCGACAAACGCGTAATCCCGGCTGTAGTCTTTTAGCTGCCCCGATTTCATTGAATACGTATGCAGGCTGTCTGCTGTTTCTCTCTGGAAGAAGAGCACACTCGGAGCGATATTCCATTTAACCCCTAGAGGCTGCAGCAGTTCGTTCAAAATGTAGAGCGTCTTGAAGGTCCCTATAAAAATATAATTATAACGTTGAATCTCCTCCCATTTCAGGTTGGAAGCCAATTTGATGGCAGGCCGGTTTTTCATGGAAGCCAGCGCGGACAGGACGTCAGCCATGCCGAATACCGTGCCCGGACTTATATAGGTCAAATCCGCTTCGAGGTACTTTTTGATGAATTGAGGATCTTTTTTCAGGATTTCCCTGTATTCGGCGAAGGAGTTGATCCGGGGGTCCCGCACGTAAAATCCGCGGTTCAGTTCCGGTTTCCGTTCGTAGAGAAAAAAGTAATCGCCAAGGACGATGGTGGTGGGCAGGGTGCTGCGGAGAAAGCCCCCCCATATCGGATGGTCGTCTGGCACGCGCGGTTTTTGCCTGTTTTCCAACGGCCAGAAATGCAGGAGGGCGAACACGGCCAATGCAACGAACAGGACGATTGAAACCGGAACCAGGCGGAATCGCTTGATCGTTCCGGCTTTGCCGGGGACGCTCTCAGGCGGTGCAGCTTTGGCGAACTGCACGTGGTAATGGCCCTTGGGGATTTCAAGGCGGATCGTGTCCTCTTTACCGCCGGTCAGGTAATAATGTTCCAGTTTTTTGCGCAGGTTGCCCACGGAAACCCGGACGATGGGATCCTCGACGGGGTTGAACGAGGCATCCTTTCCAAAGAGGTCGATGGCAACGGCGGTTTCCTTAACCGGCTTGTCGTTGATGCTGTGTTCCGCCAGGTAGCGGAGCAGTGTCTGATTCTTCTTCGAATCGCCGAGTTCCGGGCTGGAGAGAATTTTTTCCAGCACCTGCTGTTTGTTGCGCCGGTCCATACCATCAAATACTATATAAAAATACATAAAAAGTCAAGCACTAACCCGGATTGTTCATAAATATTTTTTCACACGGAGAGCGGGGAGAGCCAGAATGGTTTTCGGGTGGGCACCGCCTTTTATAGATACCGTTCTCAAAAGGAGCCCACGACCGGGGATGGAGCCGTTTGGTCGCGCAGACGAAGGTTTGCCGATCCTTCAGGTAAATTACATGTAATTTACAGGTGCCTTACAGTATTTATCTGCAACTCCTATCCCGAAAGTAACTATTTTGGATTTGTTCGATGCGCGATTGACTCCTTCCAGTGCTTGAATCTTGCATACGGAGATGACCATGATCCAAAGGATGTACCATCGGGTTCGTTCCTGTTCCATCGCTATCCTCCTCCTGAACGCCAGCATTCCGATCCTCACACGCTGCGGCCGTTCGGACGATTCCCTCGGCTTGCGGTTTCTCGGTTTTGTCCAACCCAAAGGTTCTGCCGATATCGCCGGGTCTCCCTGGGGTCTCCAGTACGGCACCATGGACCCGGCCATGCTGGACCGCGCGGCGGCCATCGGCGTGAAATAG
>Ga0315277_10008681_pt1 | contig 13034 bp, 9 predicted proteins | sample YL17G05_15_MG_FD_203695 | JGI IMG/M metagenome (GOLD analysis project Ga0315277, IMG submission 203695) | Sediment microbial communities from Yellowstone Lake, YNP, Wyoming, USA - YL17G05_15 | ecosystem: Environmental > Aquatic > Freshwater > Lake > Sediment | place: USA: Wyoming | collected...
CGGCGCCTCGGGTCCAACAACCGCGAAATCGCAATCCTTTCCAAACGACGACGCGTGCTCGAAATTCTCGAGGTTATCGATACGAAAGTTGCCCTTGGCGAGATTAGCAATGCCAGGGTTCTTCTTGTTCATAAAGGCCCTCAATTCGGCACCGCCATTTACCAGTGCTTCAGCTATGGCGTGTTCGCGTGCACCATTACCGACGAGCATGACCTTGACCATTCAAATCACCGTGGTTGCTAGTGTCCTTGGATTGACTTAACCCGGATTATTAACCAGCCAATATCACTTGGATTCCTTCCCATCCTTGATGATGTCGAGGGATCGCCTCGCCGCGGAGTTGAAACGCTGCCCGACCGACTTGAATTCGGCGACTCGCGCATAATTCTCGCGTATAGCCAAGAATTCCTTCGTGAAGCCATCGTAATCCTTGTTTTTTATTAGCTCGATGAGTATCTCCGTGGCATTTTTAAACTCCGAGAGCATAGCAATGAATTCTTGATTCTCGATCTCGATCGTTGCGTAGATGTACGGTTCTTGCGTTACGACCTCTTGGGATATGAGATGCTGGAGATGGAAGGTCGTGCCCTCGAACGAGACGAGTTTTTCGATGTCAACGTGCTGATCCTTCAAGAATTTTCCAAACAAGATGTTGAGCATGTGCGGGATGCCGAGCGTGTAGGCGATCATGCGATCGTGCTCTTGCGCCGTGGCCTCGATGATCGTGGGTCTTTCGGGCTCGATGATGGCCTTGAATTCGTCCAACACATTCTTGTCACCTTCAAGGTCGACGAGAATGAAATTCTTGTTTCGCATACTTTCCGTGCCGGGACCATACATAGGGTGCGTGCTCAACACGTGGATCCCGTGCTTCGATCGCGCGGCCAGCAGTATGGCCGGGATGGTTCCCTTGACGGATGCAATGTCGAACAGCACGGCATCTTTTTTCATCAAGGGAGCGACCGCCGCGATGGTTTCCTCGTGCGATGTGGCGGGTATCGAGAGCATGATCCAAGCCGATTTCGGTACGCACTCGTGAAAGTCTGTCGTGAAGGAGACCTTGCCCTTCACGTGCGCGATTTTCAATTCTTTCTTGAGCATTGCTATTTTTTCTGGCGTTCTAGAAAAAAGATGGACAGTCCAGCCTCTGCTCAAGAAAAAATTTGCGAACCACTTGCCCATCTGGCCAGACGCGCCGACGATCGTGATGCTTCGATCCATGGAAATCAGCCCCGTCAAGTAACTACGAAAGACACTTCAAGCTAGCAATTAGCACATAAAAATACATAGCACGAACCCCCCTTGTATATTTATTAATACCTTTTAGATGACAAAGAATAAAGACGAGTGCGCTATATCTCATTCGGAGAAAAGCTTTCACACAACAATCCACGCTAGAGGTGTTGCCCGACACATGGTGCATATTGGAGATTACGATTTTCCTGAAGACCGGCTTTATTTTAACGATCATATCTGGGTTAAATTGGAGAATGAAAGCGCGAAAATGGCGACGATGGGAATCGACGAGATGGGCTTCGCCATCGCGGGAACGATCTCCATAATTCGCGTGAAAAAAAGCGGTAAGCCGCTTGCGAAAGGTCGAGCCTTCGGAACCATGGAATCCGGGAAAGGGGTTATACCGTTGAAATCCCCCTTGTCTGGCGTCATCACTGACGTGAACCCGTTACTCGATGAGAAGAAGTTCTCCGTTATCACGGAGAATCCTTTCGATAATTGGCTCGTCAAGATACAATATGAGAACCCAGACGACCTCAAGGTCCTTATGAAGGGTCCCTCGGACATCGTGAAATGGGCAAAGGAGGAACTCGCCAAGATAAAGAAATAAGTGGCAATGACGAAGCCGTGATGATGAAGTGATGGGCAGTCCAGACAAGGATCTCATCGAACTCATTGAAGAGGAAGCTGATCAACTTGGATTGCCGAAGGAGCCAAGCGTGAGCCTGTTCGGGCAGCCTGCAAAAATATTTGGGGGCAAGAAGCTTCCGTCCGGGGTCTTTTTTAATGTTGACAAGGAATTCAATCCCCGGGCCGATACGCCAGCTCATGCCATTGATACACCGGAGTACATAACGGGTTTCATGGAAACTGAGCTCCAGCTCAAGCGGTACAGTCCTTCGACCAGCTTCAAGGAATTGCAAGATGGCCCATACTACGCGAGGTTCGCCGAGCCTTTTACGAATCTCACCTACACGTTTTCACCCGAGCCACTCTTACTCGTGGTTGTGACCGGCAAGAGTCCGGTACTTCCGGTTCTATCGGTAAAAGACTTTGCGTTCGCCCTGGACATCTACGCGATCGAGGCGAGCTTGCCTCGTGCAATCGCGCGGTATGTGAATTCGCAGTACGAAAAAGGCATACTGGCGTATTCAAACTGGGGCCGGGTTCAACAGCTTTTCAATGTGAACTCGAAAGATTGCATCGAAGCGTGGCGCAAAGTTCTCGAGGACTGAAGTTAATTAAAAATAAAAATTCCAGCACCGTGGAGGCGCGGCTCGCAACTTCATGCCGTTGGTACCATAAAATTCAGGAACGACATGGCCGGCATCACCAGCACGAAGAATAACAGCAGCGCATTGAGCCCGATCAAGATCACGAGCGTGGCGTTCTCCTTTTTCAGGCTCGCTGCTTGAACATTTTTTACGGCTACGGGGAGATCTTTCCCCCCGAATATCCACGCGATGGACACGGCAACCCAGGTCGCGGTGAAAATGAGCACGGCAAACAACACCACGAATAAAATCAAGCCCATCCACGAACTAAGGAATAATACCGATGCGACTGGATAGACACCATCCAGGATGAATATCCCGAGATATATCGAGCCGGTCGTGCCCATTATAAAGCCGATCAGCGTGATTGGCCTGCTGGCTTTCAATCCTTCCATGTCCTCGATGATATCCGATTGGAAAATCTTGACGATATTCTTGACGGCGAATACGAACAGGATCCTTGTCGCGAGGGTCACGAGAATCTGGAGCATAATGGCGATCTCGATGGGATCCCATGCCCCGATCAGCGCAATGTAACCCGGATTTCCAGATACATCTCCCAGCACGCCGTATAGCGCGAGCATGATGCCGAAATCTATTACATATGCAGACATAACGAGGACCTCGATCCGCCGCTCCTTCCGAATTGCCATCTCGCGCACTATCGCGCTCATGCCCGTGATGATGTTCCCCATCCCGAGCGCAAAGTTGACAAGCGCGAATATCGGCCCCGATAGATTCAACGCATAATAGATCTGCATGTACTTCCAATACAGCACCGCCATGAACAGCACGTTGAATACCTTCACGGACACGTGGGATTTCAGGTGCAAGCCGAAGTGAACGATGAGGCTCACAGGGAATGCAGCAAACACGAGCAACATACCCGAGTACAAGAAAAACAAGGCCAACGCTGGCACGGCCGTGGAATCGATCGTCGACAAGAAAAGGTTCTGGTTATCCGTGCCCGGCGCGGTGTTGTTGATGATGAGGCAACCGATGATGATGGAGATGAAGCCCGTCGTGAAAATGGCGATGAGTGCGTTGAACATCTTCTTATCGATGGCCGGGAAGATGAATTTCAAGATCGAAATGAAGATTCCTGTCGCGAGAACGAACATGGCGATCAAGAACAAGTTATCAGAATACAAGAACCCGACGATGCTGCCCGTGATGAGAAACAGGAGCACGTGGTAGAAACGTTCCACGTTCTTGTCCTTGAAATCCCCAAACCCATTCACGAGCATAATGCACGTCACGACCATGCAAACAATGACCATGAAAGCGTTGCTCGTGGTGGCGAGGAGATTGGAATGGCCGAGCGCGACCGGAACGGGTATAAGCTGCGTGACTGCGAACAGGAGCGAGACTGCCGGTAGTAATAGCAAGAATGCCTTGCTCAGGATCTTCTTGAAATCCAGTGCGAGCGATGCCATGGCCCCGAAATACAAGATCAACACGGGCATGAATGAAAAGATGGCTTGAAGCATATTATTCCGCCGCTGATTGTTTTGTTTTTAATAAAAAGCCCCGTTCAGGCTTTTCTTCTTGCTTCCCCGACAGGTTGAAATCCTTGATATATTCTTCAGACTTGATCCCTTCTTCCCGGGTTTGATCGATACATGCCGTGTAGATACCGAGGTAAAACACGATGTAGATCATGTTCGCGGCGAGGAAAAACATCAAGAAGAGCTGGATCGTGCTGTTCGTTATCGAGATCAGCAATAACGTCAATATCATGAACGTGATGATCCCGTTCAAGTGGATCTTGAATCTATTTGGCACATACAAGTAGAGCCCCGCTATCACGAGCGCGATGATGCCGATTATCATGAAATCCATCAATGCTTCAAAATACAAGTAATCCGAGAAAATACCAAGCAACAAAAACAACGCCGAAAACGAGAAAAATAGCGCGATCAATTTATTCGAGACGTTGGACTTTCGGGGCACGCTCATGGTCAGCATCCTTTCAGATCAGTCAGCACTTTAAATCACTTGAAGAATAACCGCAAGACAAAAAAAAGGTTAGGGATTGCCGGGTTGAGGGGGGTGTATGAAAAAACCTATATACCCTTGTTGTCATATCTTGATCAACCCCCCTAGAATTGACGCGAAGGCGGAGACATTGGAAAAAAACATTGTTCAAGCAACGAATCCCATGAAAAAAATGGATCAAGATGTTGCGCAATCCTTGCTAGAAAAAGCGCGTGAAATCAAGCATTTTATCATTGCAGCGGCCAATATCTTGCGATTCATCGATTCGTGGATCATCATCGAGAGCCGGCATGTCATGGACCAAGACAAGGTGCGGTCCGTGATCGATTATTACGAGGAAAAGGGTATCCTCGTGTACTTGACCAACAAGGACAAGATCGAAGATGCCGCGATAACCGCCGAGTTCAAGAATCTTTTTCCACACAGGCAACCCGACCGGAAGCGGTTTAAAAGGGTCATCGGTGGGGAAGAGATTTACTTGATACGCAGTGGCTGGCTGCTGTCATTCGATCGATCGGGCATCGCGACCGACACGCCCACGCTGGACGCAGCTTCGAATTATTTTCGACTCAGCGAGCCTAAGCGGGCCAACATCGCCGTGTTGGTGGAAAAGTATGCTGAATTTGCCGAAGAGTTTATGTTCCTTTTTAAATTGGCCATCGTGAATGCGATCAAGGAAAATGAGAACAAGCGGGCGATCTTGAAAAAAGTGATCGAGTATATCAACGCGCTGGAGGAAATGAAGCAAGAGGAGCGGCAGTTGATCGAGGCAATCAATTCGAATCCAAACGATGCTCGTGCTTTAGGCGCCTATGCGGATTACTTGGCCACGCACGGCAATTTCAAGAGCGCCGCAGATCTTTTTACAAAAGCCTTGGAGATTGACCCGAACAATGTCGAGATACGCCTCAATCGCGCGCAGATGCTACGTGCAATGCCTAACAAGATAGCCGAAGCTGGTAAGGAATTTGCGAAGATCATGGAAATTGACCCGAACAACGCAAAGGCCCATGCCGAATATGCGTTTTACCTCGGTGAAAAGACCCACGATGATGAGCTCGCCGAAATCAATTATCTCAAGGCCATCGAGCTTGAACCGAAAGACGCTGGACATCACGAGGACTATGCCTTCTTTTTAACAGTGCACAAGAAGGACCACGTGAAAGCCGAGGAGCATTTCAAGAAGGCCATCGAGCTTGAACCGGAAGCCTGGGGAGAACGCTTGAACTACATCACTTTCTTGTTCTGGCAAGAACGGAGCGATGTCGAGATCGAGCAGCAGATCTTGAAAGCATTGGAATTGAACCCGGACGGCATACCGGTGCTCAATTATTACGTGATATTCCTGGAAGAGCGCAAGAAGGACTTCGACGCGGCGGAGCAAATTCTGAAAAAACTGGTCGAAGATCACCCGATGGATGCTGTCTTATTGGATGAGTATGCCGGATTCATGCAGCATTATCGAAATAATTTGGAAAAAGCCGAGGAGTTATCGCTCAAAGCGTACGAACTCGGCGAGGAAAGCGGTCATGAGAAGCTTGGCCTGGCAAGCATCCTCGTTCTCCGAGGGAAAATTGACCAAGCTCTCGATCTCGTGAAAGCGGCGATCCCGCAAATCGAAGACGCGCTGCTCTTCGAGGGCGATCGGATCACTGCCTTGCTTGGCTGCCATTTCCTCAACTACGCGTTTATTGCTGACGATGCGACGCGGATGGCTTCGTTAAAAGCGATCAAGGAGCTCCTCGCGGAAGCAAAATGGTGGAAGCCCTTGACATTCGAGCTGGAAAAGGCGATTGGGCGCGGGCACCCCCAGCCAGCCCTGCTGCGCGCGCTGAACGAGGTCGTCCAGCGGAAATCGCCACCGGAGTCACTGGACGCATTCGAAGCGTGGCGAGCGATTCGTTGATGCCCTAAATAGAGGATCGCGTCTATTCAATCCTAAAGATTAGGGGAAAAAAAGAAAAGGAAGATTTAATGATTTATAACACGCGTATCTTCTTTCTGCGAGTGATCAATGCCAGCATTGCCACTGCAGCAAGCAAGAAGATCACGTGGAAGTTCCCCATCGAAATCCCGGGTGCACTGGGTGGTATTCCGACCGTGATCATGATGCAGTTCGACATCGTTGTCCCGTCCGTGTTAGACGCCAGGATCAAGTAGTAATAACTACCATTCGTTAATCCCGTTATCGAATGGGTGAGAGACGTGGTGTTACCGAGTGAACTCAAACTGCCGTTGATATTCGTTATCGGGTGGCCATATTCGTAGACCGCATAACTAGTCGCCCCGGCCGACGCGGTCCAGGTCAAGTCGAACGCCCCGTTATCGTCGGGCGTTCCCGCATTTGACGAGAGCGTGAAGGAACCTGGTGGAACAGTAATAAGCACGGTCGCTTTAATATAGCCTGATGACAATGTTTTTCCCGTTGCGTTGATCGCCCCAATTGCATAATAATAGACCCCGGAACTTAGCCCCGACACGTGGTATCCGAGACTCGTTAGGCCGGATGAAACCGTCGTTAAGCTGCCATTGATCGCGATTATAGGGTGATCGAACCTGTATACCGTGTAGCTTATGGCGCCCGCAGATGCGGTCCAATTCACGTTAAAGATACCGTCCGTGTCAGGATTGCCAGCACTCGTGGTTATGTAAAACACGCCAGGTGCTATCGTGATGTTGACCATGCGACTCGGGGATAACGTTTGCCCGATCGAATTGTTGGCAACGACGACGTAGTAATACACGCCGGAATGCGGATACGTTATAGCCAAGGTGAAGGTGGAGCTTGACAGGCCGCTTGCGATCGTGACCAGGCTCGTGTTGATCGTGGTGATCGGGCTGGTGTGCCGGTACACCGAGAAATCGACAGCGCCCGTTGATGGAACCCAGTTCAAGTTAAATATACCATCACCATCTGGAACAGACGCGTCGGGTAGCATGTTGAATGTCGCCGGCGCCATCGCGCCCGTCATGAGCACGTGCTGGGCATAGATGCCCGCGTTCGGCGAGATTGCCCTGTAATCGCGCCAGGATACGAGAGCGCCTCCCGCGCCATCGCTGCATATCACCGGGCGGTCCTGGTTGTATCCTTCCGCGCAGATATCTACCCCGCCAGTCGACCACAGTGCCGTTCCAGACGAATCAATGCGGCGGGCCCGAATATCGAGATCGCCCGTGCGAGAATCGACACAAGCAATGATGGCTCCACCGAGACCATCGCTGCAGATTTGTGGATAGGTCTGGTCACCCGATGTTCCTATGATGAGCACGCCGTTCACCGCCCAGAAATTCGTACCCGCTGAATTCACGCGCTTTGCATAAACATCTTGAGTCGTGCCACTTCGGATATCTTGCCATGTCATAATGGCACCACCTTGGCCATCGGTGCAGATCTTGGGATAGTCCTGGGTAAGCGTTGCACTACAAACCGTCGTGGTTCCAAGAACGCTGCAGTCCCCCCCGTCGATTCGGGCCACGGCAATATCATAATCACCTCCAAAGTTGGCGTACGTGACAAGCGCGCCCCCGAGCCCGTTGCTGCAGATCGATGGATGTTTTTGCGGGGACGCAACTGAAATTGCAGTGCCATTCCCGGCAGCCATTCTCGCGCCGTTATAGAGTATCCTTTGGACATAGATGTGCATATCGACATCCCGGCTGTCTTCCCACGCGATGAGGGCGCCGCGCTGCCCGTCGCTGCATATCACCGGGTTTAGCTGGTTCCCGGTGGCATTAACAATGCACACGCCATTCGATGCCCAAGTAACACCAATGTCATTGACCCCTTGCGCGTAGATGTCCCAATTCGTTCCCGACCTGTAGTCTTCCCACGCGATGATGGCAGCGCCGGCTCCGTTGCTGCAAATGACCGGGTTTCGCTGGACATCCGTGGCGGCGCAAATTGACACGGGGCTAGGCCACATGGTCTCGCCTTTGTAGTTGACGTGTTGTGCGAAGATATTGACCGTGCTTCCCGAGCCGGTCGAAGCGGCGATTAGCGCGCCGCCCAAGCCGTCGCTGCAGATTTGCGGGTGTGACCAGTTCGATATGCCCACGGAAACCTGAAGACCATTCGAAGCCCATATGGGTGCACCCGTCGCGTTGAACCGCTGCACGTAGATTTGCCATGGGCTCCCGCTCCGGTAATCGGACCAAGCCATGAGCATGCCGCCCAAGCCATCGCTGCACGAGTGCAATTCTGACTTTTGATCGGACGCGGTGCAGGCACCGAGGCCGTTCGCCGCCCATTTTCCAGGACCCGCCATGTTGACGCGCTGTGTGTAGATGTCTTTGCCTGACCCGCGATTTTCTTCCCAAACGATGATGGCACCACCAATGCCATCGCTGCATTCAACGACATTTAACGAACTGTAAGTCGTCGTGGAAATTCCTATGCCATTTGCTTGCCAGGTCATATCTCCCGTGGCGTTCACGTGTTGGGCGTAGGTGTTGATGCCGCTCCTGCCATCTTGTATCGCGATGATGGCACCACCTTCACCATCGGCACAAATACCCCGTGGAAGTTGCTGTCCGGCTGCATTGCTTACCACCACACCATTCGATGTCCAAATGATGCCGCACGTATTATCAATGCGTTGAGCATACACGTTAAAATTATTGTCGAGCGTCCGGTTGTCTCTCCAAGCGACTATAGCACCACCCGCACCATCTGCGCATATGACCGGATCGTATTGATTCTCTGCGGAATTACATATCGTTCCAAAAGTCCATGGAGCCCCGCCGCGCGGGCCGTAATGGCGGCATTTTATATCCAACATGGTGCCCGTTACGATTTCTTGCCAAGCAATATAGCAACCACCAGCCCCGTCGCTGCATATCTCTGGCGCAGATTGCACAATTATACCACCGGTTACTGCATCACCATCTGCAGCAAAATACAGCCCGTCACCCGTGGCATTGATGTATTGCACGTAGATATTGGTTGCCGCGTTTCTAAAATCCGTCCATGTGATGTATGCACCACCAGCCCCGTCGCTGCATAACACGTTTTCTAACTGGTTCGCTGTATTGGCACAAATCTCCGTGCCATTAATATCCCAATACCTATTGCCACCAGAACTCACGCGGTATGTAAAGATGTCCCAGTTGGTCGTCGAACGATAATCTTCCCACGCAATGATTGCACCACCTGCACCATCGCTGCAAATAACGGGCGATACCTGGTTACCAGCTGCATTGTTGCATATCACCATACCGTCCGCAATCCATAAGACGCTTCCCGCCGCGGTAACGTGCTGGGCATAAATGTCGTCGGTGCTACCCCTATGATCCACCCAGGCGATGATGGCACCACCTGCCCCGTCGCTACACATCGCGATGGAGCTTTGGTCGCCCGTCGCCGTGCAGATCGCCACGCCGCCGGCAGCCCACACGGTTGCGCCCGTCGTCGCATTGATCCGCTGCGCGTAGATGTCCCAGTTGGTCGTTGAACGATGATCTTCCCAGGCAATGATTGCACCGCCAATATCGTCGGTGCAAGTTTTTGCATTCCGCTGGTCCTCCGTACTAGCACATACAGCGGCGCCATTCGCCGTCCATTTCGTGATTCCCGCGGTCACTATTTGGCCGCCTGACAAGCCAGTTGCAAGTCCTGGCTTGTTTTCGATAAGCCCGTTCCATAGTCCCGCGGCGCTCACGACTCCCGAAAGCAGCAAGACCATGGTCACTATTTTCTCACGCGATTTCATGCTAACCACCAAGTTCGATCCAATCTACATTGCTCGATTATGATTTGATTCAGAACTGCGTTGTTTGTGTCATTCTGAATATATATAGCTTTTTCGTTTTAAGTCTTCATTTTTGCTGGGAAATGCCGTTCTCCTGGTATTGCGTTTTTTTTGGAGAATTAAGACAATTACTAATCGAGTTTATTCATTTCAAGCGAGCTGGGTATGCTAAAGGCATGAATTTCCATCAACAAGGTGCATTTTCGTTCATTCAATGCCCCAACCAGCAACGAGGGCATCCCATTCCGTGTTTTCGCCAAGGGTCGGGTGATCACGGTGTTCCCGTGTTCTGGATTGCAATCTAATGCCGCCAGCAGCCCGGGCATTCATGGCATCAAGGCTGTATATAAATTGCAAGCGGATAATAATCACAGATACCTTTTGTCACCATAAGGCGACTCACGATGCAACCTTGCTTGTTCAATGGCACGATTAACGGGACACCCGTGAAAAGCTTCGAGGGCGAGGTGGTTCACGACGCGACCCCACGCTATATCATATTGAAATTGAAGATCAACGACGATTATTGGATGATGGACCTGACCGGGATTACCAACACGCCTGGTACGCACACGTACACGCTGGTCTTGAAAAAACACGACGGGAAGACCTTCACGGAGCATTATTCCGGCGAGACCACCCAGCAAGTCTTTCTGAACCGGAAGGCGCCGCACATCTTCGGTTTTTTTAAAAGCACGATATCGCTCAAGGACCAACAAGGGAAGGAAATTACTGTACAAGGCGATTTTCTCTGGGATACATCGCGCTTTACATAGATGAGTTTTCTGCATTTTGACTCTAATTATAAAAGTGGGCAAACCTGGACAAGAAGCCAAGAAATTGTCCGGCGGGTCGTTAGAGGAAAGTCTTCGTCGATTTTCGATTAAGAATATAATCTTAACAGCATCGATTATGAATATATAAGCATAAGCATAATCGTTCAATAATTTAGCAGAACACAATTCCAAAAAGTTGGTGATCGATATATGGACAAGGACAAACTATTGCAGCTCGTTGCGGGAATTTTGGGAATCGCCGCTCTTGCCGCGCCAGCAAACGTGGGAAAGAACCCAGAATGGTCGCACGGTTATGCTATTTGGATGCTTGGGTTAATGGTGAATAATGAGGGCCAGACATATTCAATTATCGAATCACATTATCCCGAAACTTTCACCTATCTCATTAGCGGGATCATCGTTGCTGCCGGTATCGTGTTTACCTTCATTACCTTGGTCAAGGGGAATAAATTGGTAATTTTTAAATGGCTTCCGGGACTTTTAATGCTAGGCGGTTCTGTCATGTATTTTATTGCAATAGCGACTATCAATCTTGATGGAACGCTTCTCGAAGGTGCACCAATTCCCGTTGGTATTATTTTCGGCGCCGTTGGTGGAATTCTCGCGCTCAGTCCTGTGCTTTCTGTTGTGTTTAAAAGAAAATGAAATATCGGCCGTGAGTTCAACCCGTTTTACTCTTTATTTTTTTGCATAATACAAGCCTCCCCGGGACTTGAATTTTCCCCGGGTGCTTCCCGGCCCATCAACCTTTTTATGTCGTGCCCGTTCAGCACGGCTTTCCCGTCGCCATCCCAAGAATTTTTATATGTCAAGCCCCAATATCTGAATTAATCATCGTGTTTCGATTGAAATAATAAAGGTACTTGGCCGTTCTGGCACCGGTTTGCATCTTGGGTGCGGTTATTACACCAGAATCGCCGTTAGTTAAATAAAGCATGGGTGAATATAAAAATGCCATATGGCCTCATCATTCTCTCGTACCGTATAGACCTTGACGCTGAGGAAATCGAGCCGAAGTTTCAAGTCGAATCCAAGGATAACATGGAAGAGGATGTCGACGTCGAGAAGCTGTTTTCGCTCGACGACCGGTTCCGCGTGTACTACGCGCACACGGCGGGTGAGTCGGGAGCGACTGGCGGTACGGGTGCCGGCTATTACACTGGAAGGCTTCGGGACTCCCGGTGCTCGATCATCTCGTATTATTCCGGTTTATTGAAGGATTCGAAGAAACCCGAATATCTCATTTGTGCCCTCATCCAACCCGACGAAAGCTTCGACATATTCAAGGACATCATGGAAGAATACCGCAACGAGGCGCTGCGCTTGCTCGACAAGCTCGGCGACAACGACGAAAAGCTCGTGGGCACGAAGCTCTGGAAGGAAGTGCACGACAAGCTCGACTCGACCTTGAAATACGTGCTGTTCCAGATGAGCCGGCTCGTCAACTTGAACAACGAGCAGAAGATCGCCATGATCTTCAACTCGCTGGAACGCATCGCCATCCTGCGGAAACTGGCCCAGGGACCGATTGCCAAGGAGAAGCTGCGGGAATTTATGGAGCAGACCGCGCTCACGCTGTACCCGAACATGGAACTGCTGCTGAAGCCCTTCGTGGCGTGTGACTTGATCCGGCAAGACTGGTCCAAGGGCGAGAAGGACGCGAAGACCGGGCGCATCAAGGGGCGTGGTGAGTACATCTACCTCGTGAAGGACATTTCGCTGATCCGGGTGCCGCCCGAGGAAATGCTCAAGAAGGTCAAGGAGAAGAAGTCGCCCTTCGACGACAAGGACTTCACCAAGTCGTACTTGTCCGGGATTCAGGAATTCTTCTATAAATACAACCCGCTGGATGACCTGGACTACAAGGATTCTGGAGATCTTGCCAAAATCTTGCTGGATCCCGACACCTATGATTTCTTGGTGCTGCTGCGATTCAGGGCTTATCCAAAAAAGAAAATTCCAAAGGTCGGGTATGGCGAGAC
>Ga0315277_10008683_pt1 | contig 13032 bp, 8 predicted proteins | sample YL17G05_15_MG_FD_203695 | JGI IMG/M metagenome (GOLD analysis project Ga0315277, IMG submission 203695) | Sediment microbial communities from Yellowstone Lake, YNP, Wyoming, USA - YL17G05_15 | ecosystem: Environmental > Aquatic > Freshwater > Lake > Sediment | place: USA: Wyoming | collected...
GCGGACTTCAACCGTAGACCATTCGCAAGACTTACAGCATTTACCAGTCACACTGACCTGGCTTGTTTGTGGAAGTGCAAAAGAAGTACTGCATTGCCCTTTGAAGTAGTTGCTGCATCCGATGAACTGTTTACCAGTCTTCTTGGAACGCAGAATAATGAGCTTACCTGTCTTACACACAGGGCAGGAACCCACGATTCTTTCCTCAAGTCTTGCTTTTGCTATTGCAGTACTCAGCCTTTTGCCGACGCTTTCCTCGTTTGTTTTGAGCTGTTCCAGAGCTGGTTTGAGGATGTTCACAACATCTTCGAGAACCTTTTCTCTTGTTTCGCTGCCGGTCTGAATCCTTTCCATCCTTTCCTCAAGTTCTCTTGTGAGCTCAACTGAAACGATTGCTGGGCAATAGTTCTTCAATGTGTCAAGAACTTCGAAGCCAAGGTCGGTCATCTCGATTCTCTCGTTCTTCGCATACTTTCGGTCGTAGAGTATTTGCAGGATGTCCGCTCTTGTTGATTTTGTTCCGATCCTGACTTCTTCCATTTTTCGCAAGAGACTACTCGGATTGTATCGGCTTGGTGGTTGCGTGAATTTGTCTGACAATAGGACTCCATTTACCTTGACCTTTTCTCCTTCCTGCAGAGAAGGAAGCAGAACCTCTTCTGTGCGGACGTATGGTTCGTAGAATTTCTGCCAACCCCCTGTGAGGATTCGTCTTCCCATCAGGGTAAACAAGTGACTGGCCACATTTATGTATACTTTCATAGCCTGAATGACCGCCGAAGAGCTGAAAGTCGCCATGAAACGTCGGACCACAAGGTCCAAGACTTTCTCTTCAGGCAGTGTCAAGGAACGTTCGGGCATGCTGCCTGTGGGGTAGATAGCGGGGTGAGCAGGATCGTCCTTCGCTCCTTCTCTGGGTTTTAGGTTCGTCAGCTCGAAGAGTTGTGCGGTCAAGCTCCTGTAACTTTGAAAGTGGTCCAGATTTCGAAGAATTGCCCGATAATCTATTGTGGGCGGAAGCTTCTGGCTGCTTGTTCTAGGATAAGAAATCAAGGCGTCTAGGTATAACCGCTGGGCTATGCCCAATGTACGCTTCGGCGTGTATCCAAATACTCGGTAAGCTTCATTCTGCAAAGTGCCCAAGTCAAAAGGAAACGGCGGGAACTGCAAATACTGAGCAGTTACGACCTTCTCAACCTGACCGGTCTTTTGAAGACATTCATTGAACAGTTTTTCTGCCTCTGTCTTAGTTGCGATTGTCTTTTCGTACAATGCTTCACATATTTGAATACCTATCTCGAGCTGAGCTCTCATTTCCCAGTAGGGTGCAGGGACAAAGCATCTGATCGACGCTTCTCTTGCCCCGAGAAACATGAGTACTGGCCCTTGCACTCTTCCTGTGCTCAGCATCTCATATCTTCCGTTCACGTTCTTGGCTGAGATCGTTAAGGCTCTGGAGAAGTTTATGCCGTAGAGCCAATCAACTTCGTGCCTTGTTTTTCCCGCTTCAACTTGGGCAAAATCGAGGTTTGGCAACAGCTGAGTGTACGATTTCTCAAGTTCTTCTTCAGTAAGCGTGGAGTACTTCATCCTTTTTGCCAGTTTCTCTTTGTTTCTACACGCGAATTTCGCTATCAAGTATCCAATTATACTTCCTTCAAGGTCGTAGTCACACGCGTCTACGAAGGAGTCAGCGTCTTCTGCCAGCTTCGAGATGGAGTTGAGCCAAGTACGAATTCGGCCAGCGCCTCTTTCAGCCACAAACCTGGGTACCCATCGGAACGCAAATGTGGGGTAGAAATCCCTCCCGCTCCTTTCTCCAGCTACCGTATACAAGTGACCTAAGGCAGGAACCACGATTATTTTGCGATCACGTTCAGCCACATAATATGGTACACCGTTGAGGAGTAACTTGGTGGCTTTGTGCCTTTTGTCCAGAGCCAGAGCTATTCGTCGAGCAGCATCTGGCTTTTCTGTAATTACCAGCGTGTACTTTTGCATAGATAGACCCACGTATCGACTAGTCACTATTTGAGCCTTGCTTGCGCCGTAAGATTCGCATGTTACAGTCTTTCGTTGGCAAGACCTAGCTGCTCTCTGCAAAGCTCATACACGATCGATCATCATTCTCTTTCCTACAGATGAATGGTAGTGCAACTAGTCTTGCACAGAAGAAGATGACCTCGCAACCGATAAATAGGTCAGAACGCTTAGGTGAGTCGTTGACAGGCCGGGTGTAAGGGATATGCCTCAGTATGTTACTTGCCAAGGATGCGGCCACATTTTGTATGATGGCGCTGAACTCAGGCCCCCAGACGAGATTATACACGAGCATGACGGAAAATGCCCGAAATGTGAAAAAACTTTCCTTCGTGCCTATAGACGTTAACGTAAAGCCAACAAAATGACAGTGAATGCTGAGGTAGAAACATGGTTGAGAAGAACCGTCGCACCCAGCTCTACGAAGTGCACCGTAAAACCGCGAAATTAACAGCTTTCGCCGGGTTCGAAATGCCTCTCTACTACAAAGACATAGGCCCTGAGCATTTGGCGGTACGCAACAGTGTCGGCGTCTTTGACATCAGCCACATGGGAAGAGTGATAGTGACTGGTATTGAATCTGAACAGTTTTTGAACTACGTTATCACCAACGACGTTTCAACGTTGCAGCCCGATGCGGCACAATATTCGGTCATGTGCAATGAAAATGGCGGCATAATAGACGATTTTGTAGTCTATCGGATGGAGAAAGAGAGGTTCCTAGTAGTTTTCAACGCTGGCAATCGTGAAAGAGACTACAACTGGTTTGTCAAGCATTCGAGGAATTTCAGGGCTAAGGTTGAAGAAGTCTCTGATGATGTTGCCATGTTTGCAGTGCAGGGTCCGAACGCTGCGACAACGTTGCAGCAGCTTTGCACCGAAGACCTGAGCTTAATAGGCAGGTTCAAATGTGGAAGGGCACATTTGGCTGACGTTGAAGTCCTCCTTGCGCGTACAGGTTACACTGGTGAAGACGGCTTTGAAGTATTCATCTGGAATGCGCCGCTGACAAAGCCGGACAACGCAGTGAGACTGTGGAACACCATTCTTGAAAAGGGCAAGAAGTTGGGAATAGAACCCTGCGGTCTTGGAGCCAGAGATACGCTCAGGTTGGAAGCAGGCTTGTGCCTATACGGGAATGACATTAACGAAAATACGACCCCGTTGGAAGCAGTATTGGGTTTCGTTGTGAAGTTTCAGAAAGAGAAGTTCATAGGAAAAGAGGCGCTGGCAAAACAGAAGAGTGAAGGACCGAAACGCAGACGGGTTGGCATAAGAATGCTGGACTCAGGAATACCTCGTCCAGGCTTTGAAATATTCGCAGAAAGCGGCGAAAACGTCGGTCAGTTGACTAGTGGAACATTTTCACCTTTGCTGAAAAGCGGCGTCGGAATGGGCTATGTCAACGTCGCAGAAGCCCATGAAGGAAAACCGGTCAGGGTCAAAATGCGAGACAGAATGCCAAAAGGACAAATAGCGGCTTTTCCGCTCTATGACGCAGAAAAGTATGGTCTCAAGCGAAGAGCGCCGTAGATTTGTTGACCCCGAGTTTTTTGCCTTTCCCGATTTGCTTCTTTGGAAAGATATATAACTGCGGCCCAATTCACGTAAAGCATCTTGGATTATCCCTTAACCGCAAGGGAAATAAAACACCTCAATGAACTCTGTAGGAGAGATGGAATACTAGATGAAGTTACCCAGCGTGTTATCTGGAAGCAACCTAGGGAAGCTTCGCTTGAAAGCAAATCACAGCTCGATAATGGTTTTTTCTGCGCTGCTTCTGATAGTCTTAGTAGCGTTCACCATACGCATCCTCCCAATACGCTGGGAAATACAGCCAGGACAACTACAGTTCCACCTTTCGGAGTTTGACCCCTATTACCAGTATGCCCTTACAAACTACATGGTTAAGAACGGTTTGTTCTCGCCGTATTATCCAACTCAATGGATTGACACACAGCGTTGGTACCCCGAAGGCATCAACATGGGGACATCCTTGTCGTCATTACCCATGACTGCGGCTTTGGCCTACGATATCGTGTCGCTTCTAGGGATAAACATTGATTTGGTGAGTTTCTGCTCGCTTATTCCGGCGATCCTTGGCACACTATCTGTGATAGTTCTTTACTTCCTAGGAAAAGACATCGGAGGAAAAGCCGTGGGAATGCTCGCAGCGTTGTTTCTTGCATTTAGCCCCGCAGTGATTCAGAGAAACTCCTTGGGTTTCTTTGACACTGAGACAGTCGGCGTCTTTTCATTGTTGCTGTTCAGTCTTCTGTTTCTCAGAGCTATCGATGAAGAGAGGACTATGGGTTCAGTAGTGAAATACTCGCTTGGCGCCGCTGCTGCCCTCGCATACTTTGTCATGGGGTGGGGGGCGGCCTATTATTTGATAGACCTGACGGTTCTGTTCGTTTTCGCATTGATTTTGCTGAGAAGAACCACAAGACGGACGTTTCTGGCTTTCAGTCTCACCTTCGGGTTGGGCTTACTGATTTCGATAAACAATCCTTACATCTCTGCGAATTATCTGACAAGCTACGCCGTCTTGCCGGTTGCAGGCATGTTTGTGCTACTATGCCTAACTGAAATCATCCGAAATTTGACGTCAGCAAGATCGAAGGTTCTCTTCACCATTGCCTTCCTGACTGCCTTAGGCGCCAGTTTCGTTGCACTCGCGTCATTAGGATACATAGGTAACATCGCCGGAAAGTTCATAACGGTTTTTGACCCGCTCTTAAGAGAAAGCAACCCTCTTGTCGCGTCTGTGGCTGAACACAGAATCTCCGCTTGGGGCTCAATCTACTACGACCTGGGAATAGCGATCCTCTTCTCTGTGGTCGGCCTATTCTTCGTCGCCAGAAAACTCACAACAAGGAACCTGTTCATGCTAGTCTTCGGTTTGACATCACTCTACTTCGCGGCATCAATGGTACGATTGCTAGTAATCTTCAGCCTTGCCTTCAGCATTCTCGCAGCGATAGGAGTAATAGGCATGCTCAAGCCGTTCATGACTCTGCTCAGAGAGCCACCAAAAATGCTCACGAAGAAAAGGTTTGGACTTGAACGCGTTGGAAAAGAATTCAGCGGAACCGCTGTCTTTCTCATATTCTTGATCCTGATGACCAACCTTTCGTTCTCACCGCAATCAGGCGGGGTTCCCAACGTTTACAGACAGACTTACTCTCCAGTGACAATATCTGCAGGCAGTCTTCCAGTAGTTCCTAATGTACAGGTCACCGAATGGATAAAAATGCTGTCGTACGTGAATTCTTTCCCTGACTCGTCATCAACTGTCGTATCGGCCTGGTGGGACTACGGTTACTGGCTGGCTATTATGGGCAATGTCACGTCGCTGTGTGATAACGCCACAAACAATGGGACAGCGATTGAAAATGTGGGCTACACGTTCATGGCTAATGAAACACAATCTGTCAAAATGCTGAAGCTGTACAATGCAAAGTACATACTCGTATTCACCGTTGTGGCCATGAACACACCGTCAGGAAGCACGAGTACCTATGGAGTTCCAGCGGGTTATGGTGACGAAGGAAAATGGACATGGATGGCCCGAATCTCCGGTGGTGCCAGTCAAGACCGTAAGGCTCAATGGGCTGATTGGGACTGGAATAACGAAAGCGTGTTTGGACAGTACAACAGCAACAGTAGCCAGTGGGAATGGAACGATCGAGGGTTGAATACGACTATCTACAAGTTGATGAGTTGGGGCAGGAACAAGTGGTGTAACACCCACGGTATCGTTGACCCTTACGCAGTCAACGTCACTGAGCCGGTCCGCTTCAAGGAAGAATACTTCGCAGGATTAGACCTCACGCCGGATGAAGCACAGGCAAAATATGGCGGATTGATTCCTCTGGTTCTTCTTTACAAGATCGACTACTCGGGCACGTGAAGGAGAAAAGCTTGTTCCCTAAAGTTCCAGACCAGCACAAACCAAATAGACCATTGATTCCGAATGGTCTAGGTGTAATCTACGTTCTCGTCAGTGTTGTCTACCTTTTTCTCATCTACTTTTTTGACATCGTGAGAGTCTCAAACGGCGTTTCTCCTTCTCTAACCTTGGCCGTGAGCATTCTCTTCGGTGGCTTCCTTGGGCTGTTGGATGATTGGATAGATCTCAAATGGCGCCTCAAGGCGTTTCTTCCATTAATTGCGGCGATTCCGCTCGTTTCTTTCGTTTATCGTTGGGGCGGTGCACGCACAATGATAGCTCTGCCTTTTTTGGGAACCGTAGATTTTGGCCTCTCTTTCTATTGTTTCGTAATCATACCGATTCTGGTCACGATAGTCACCAACACGGTAAACATGCTCGGAGGACTAAATGGTCTAGAGACAGTGTGCCCAGCAATCATAATGGTGGGACTGATGACCGTGTCCGGTTCTAACGCGATCCTGCTCGTCGGTCCGATGATTACTTGGCTTATACTTGCCTTCTTCAACTTCAGAGGAAAAATTTTTGTTGGCAATTCTGGGTCCTTCGCGATAGGCATAACATTGGCGGCGTTTGCCGTCATTTCAGACCTGAAGCTCGACCTGACGATTTCGATTCTGCCCTATGTGTTTAATTCTTCACTGATTCTTCTGACGTTTTTCTTCTACAAGAAAAAAGCAAACGTCTCGTTTGACGGAGAAAAACTCGCGTCAGACCACAGAAGGAGCTTGATCACTTTGATCACTTATCATCACCCTCTGACAGAGCGGCAAGTGGTCACAATAATCTCACTTTTTGGGGCAGCCTCAACGGCAGTTGCACTCCTGCTTTCCCAGCTGCTCTCATGATTCTGCAATATAAACAGCCATCTCGTTCGTGACTTAGCCAGTTATATTTAATAGGCACAAGGGCTATGCTCTGAGAGTGTCTGGCGGGTGAGTGAACCTCCAACCGTTCCGCCATAAATAAACCCCGGGAGTAGGAGGTCTATATGTGAAGCTTGACAGCAAAGATTGGGCCCTAACGTCAGTTTTTGCAGCCTTATACGTAGTGGTCAATGTTTTGCAGATGGTTTCTTTTGGAAATCCAACGGTCTATGGACCAATCCAATTGCGTGTTGCCGACTGCCTTATCGCCCTATCTGCCTTGATGGGTTGGCCAGTCGTAGCAGGCGTGACTGCCGGATGCTTCTTGACTAATGCTTACTACTTCATCGGGATACAAGACGTGGTCTTTGGGCCCATAGCCAATCTTGCTGCAGCAACCTTGGTGCTCTTGATGAGAAGACATCATTTCATGGGTTGCGTACTTGGAGCCTTGCCCATAGGCTTTATCGTCGGCGGATATCTATGGGTGTTCTTTCCGCCGCCAGATACTTTTGGCACTCTGCCAGTGTGGGCCGGGATGATGACCAGCGTTACCGTTAGCAGCTTAATTGCTATAGCAGTAATCGGCTACGTGTTGCTTTGGACGCTGAGTAGAAGAAACGTTATCGAACCTTTGAAGTCGCACGGATTAAAAGTAGTAGACGCAGACGGCTAGACTTGGTCACATGAATCTTTCAAGCTTTGTGAGTCCAATTATCTCATCAAAATCTAGGCCCAATGCGTCTAGTACCTGATCAAACGTTGAATGCAGATATGCCACGTATTTGTCAACGTCAACTTCATTCGTGGTTGTGAGTTCGACTGGTTTCACATGAGGTTCTTTAGTGACTTTGACAAAGCTTATCAAATCGCCGGCCCTCAGTTCTGCTCCGTTTTCCTTCAGGATTTTCGCAGCTTTAACGTGCTGAGGGGTTGTTTTCGTGTACCGTTCGATATCCTCGCCTAAAACCACGTTGAATGCTAGGTCGCTCATGTTTTCCCATTCTCGTCTTTTCAACTGCATGTGGCAATCGCGGACGATGTCGGCGATGCCTTTCTTGGCGTTTTCGAAATCCGACGGTGTTTTCACCATGGCCAAACGTGCCTTCATTCTTTCGAAGGCTTTTTTGATGAAAACTGGGATGTGGCGTTTCTTGCCTGTTAGTCCCTTGACGTCAACCGTACCGTCTTCTAGGACTCCGAGATAGTTCTTTTTTCGAGAGCTGAAGACTGCGTACCTGTAGACTTTGTCTACGTCGAGACTCATTTTCAGTTCATGTTCCGTCCAGTGGACTAGTTCCTCGGTTTGCTGTTTTGACGGGTTTCTCAGGAAAAGGCTGTCTGTGTCTCCGTAAAGCACTTGGATGCCTAGCTCTTCGGCCTTGTTGAGTATTTGAGTGATTGAATGTCTGCCGATGGCTGCGGTTGCTTCAGCCACTGGTGGGCAGTAGAGGTCGAAGCTTTCAGCGCCGAAGACTCCGTAGCTTGCATTCAAGATTACTTTTAGTGCTCCTTGTGTGATGTTGTACCAGCTTCTTAGTTCAGCAGACAGAGCCTTGTCTTTCGATTTGGGCTTGTACCATTCAACCCGCAGATCTCTCAGTGAACCTATCAAGAGGCTTTCTAAGGCACGCTTTTTCCTGCAGACCCAGTTAGGTGTGTCGGGGATGATGTTGGTGCGGCACTCAGGGTGCGAGCACAGGATTGACTGATAACCCAGGTTCCAGACTTTGATTATGGAGGGGTACAAGCTGGGGAAATCCATAACTGAAACGTTGAAATGTACGCCTGGCACTGGCTCAACGACAATGGCACCCTTGTATTTTTTGCCTTTTATGGTCGCTTTCGTGGCAGTTTTGCCCTTGACGGCCAGAATCTCCTGGGGAGTCGGGATCAGCATGTTTCTGTGGCGATGTTCTCGCTGCAGAAAATTTCTTATCCACCGCGAGACTCCTTGTCGGCTGACATCTTCCATGGGCATGCTGCTTATTCGCGTCAACACTAAGATCAGTTTCATGACGAGTTCGTCTTCGAAATCCGTTAGTTTGAATGTTATTTCTGAGTCCCTAAGACAATATTTTGCTAGCTCCGTGTAGGTTAGTTCGCCTAGGCGCTTCTCCAGTTTTATCTTCTCGAGCTGTATGAGGGTTTTGCCCACGTCGTTGAGGGTGACATCTTTGTAGCGGTTGCTGAAGGCGTAGATCTGTATTGATCTGTTGAAGAAGAACTTGTAAAGGTCGATGTGGATGCCGTAGCTTAGGAGGCAGGACCGTTTTCCGACTTCTATAGGAATCTCGCCGCGTCTGATGCCGAGATTCAGCGCTCTGTGCGTCAGGTAACTGAGGTCAAAATCGTCCCCGTTGAAAGTCAAAACAAATGGATAGTTCCACAAAAAATCAAACACTGCCTGTATGAGAGTGGCTTCGGAACTGAAGTATTCCACATCAGCCGGCAAGTGCTCAACGCCTTCACGAACGCCTTCTCGCTTCAGAATCATGACTTTTTTCAGTCCGTCTGAGCTGTAGAGTGAAACACAGATGATTGGGTAGGCTGCTTCTCGCGGGTCAGGCACGCGTGTCGGTATCGGCGCCAAGACCTCTATGTCTAATGCTATTCGGCGAAAACTCGGCGCGGGATATTCCATTAGACGTGCCCACTGTTCTATGAACCCTGACTCTTCATCTGTCGCGTCCTTGAACACTAGCTTTAGTTTCTGAATCATCCGTTCGGAGTCTTCCAGTTTCTCTGGGAGAAGATTACCGTTTTGAACATTGTAGATCATTCCTGGAAGGAGATTTTTGTCGTAAATGTAGGACTGGTAATATTTTATCGTCGACTCCCACACTTTGATGTCTTCGGGGGCTATGGATACTTCGGAGACTTTTGGGAAATCTTCGGGTATTATGTCTCTAATACAGCCGGTTGGGCGCCCTCCTATTGCTAGTGGGTCTTTGGCGACTATTTTGGTTACCTTCACCTGTCTTTCCAACAGCGGGTCGAATTTCTCTACAGTCTCAAAACGGTCAAAGCCCTGGTGCTGAATCAGCCGGCTGATTTTCTCCAGTTCATATTGCGACAAGTTTGTAAGGCAGTATGGTTGATGTCCCGTATTGTCATACCAGAAGTAGATGCGGCCTGAAACTGGTTCGTAGAGCTTGATCACTGCCTTGCCTGCCCTGCCGTCATACGAGGCAGAGACCAAATAGGACGGCGGCAAGTTTGCAGGGGCAACTGGAGGAAAAGCATTCTTTCTCTCTTTGGACTGAACCTTGACAGGCGCCGGAATTGCGGATATCTTTGCTTCCTCTACTATTTTTGCTTTCTTTGAAACTGAGAAATCATCCAAATGTCTCTGACTCATTTTCTGTCTTGACCTTGGTCAGTTCTATGCGTTGGTAGACCTAAAATCTCTTGCGTTGCACCAGTCTACACGGAAGAGACCGTCTTGTCAGACTTTTGGGCAAAAGGAAGGTTTCGGTGGTCAGACTGAGCTTGAATCAGCCTCCGAACCTCATATGTTAGGGCATGGCACACTCAAAAGTCAGCATGTTTTTCACTTCGTCGGACACTCTGCCCGGATAGCCCGAAGGGACTTCCAATACGTTTATATGTCATTCTATGCGGTCATTTTTCTATGAAAGGATGGTTCTCCAAGAACAAGAAGGGCATGATTGCTGTTGTCTTCATAGCTTTTATTGCTGTGATGATCGTATATAGCAGCATGGCTAGCAAGAGTACGCCCAATTCGAATGCGAACACAAACAATGTCGTTCTCAGGACAAGCATGGGGGACATTACGATCCAACTATATGACGATATGCCCATCACTTCTGGAAACTTCAAGAATCTGACTCAACGTGGGATCTATGACGGGACGGTTTTTCACAGAATCGTTCATAATTTTGTAGTTCAGGGTGGAGACGCCAGCACAAAGGGGATCAGCATCCCGACTATTCTTGACGAGCTGCCAAACAAACACAGTAATGTCAGAGGGTCGGTAGCGATGGCAAAGACAAACGAGACGAATTCTGCTACTAGCCAGTTTTACGTTAACTTGAAGGACAATTCGGCGGATTTGGACAGCAATTATTCCGTTTTCGGAAAAGTGGTTGCCGGGATGGAGGATGTTGTTGACGCAATGGGGAACGTAAACACAGACAGCAATGATAGACCTCTCCAAACCGTGACGTTGATAAAGGCAGAATTTGTCACATGAGAAGCTAGATATTGCTTTTCAAGTATTCCCCTATTTTCTCAATACTGACGATTTGCTGTTCTCTCTTAGCTAGATCTCTTACTATCGTAGAGTTCGCTTTGAGTTCCTTTTCTCCGACAATAACTACGAAGGCGGCGTTCTTCTTGTCAGCCACCTCCAGGGCCTTGACCATCTTTCGGCCCATAACCTCGAGTTCTGCAGATATCCCCGCCTGCCTCAAAGATTGTGCGATTCCAAATGCTTCACTCACCAGTTCGTCTCTTGTTGGCACAACCATTACGGCTTTCCGCTCTTTCGACTCTTCTTGTGTCTTCTGCATCTGCAGGCCGAGCATTATTCTGTCAATTCCATGGGCGACGCCTACGGCAGGAGCAGGTTCGCCCCCGAAAAGTTGGATAAGGCGGTTGTATCTTCCTCCACCCCCGAGCGCTATGTCCAAGTCTGGAGCGTAAGTTTCGAAAATCATTCCTGTATAGTATTCAAGCCCTCTAGCAAAGCCCGCTTCAACGGTTATATCGATTTTGCATCCACTTCTGGAGACAAGCGCCAGAATCTCGCCCAGGTTCCTCGCCGCTTCAACAGACTGTTCGTAACCGTCTACAAGGTTTTTTATGCTATCAACTATTTCTATAGTGTTTGCGCCTCGAAGTTCTACAAGTCTTCGAATGATTGATATGCATTTTTGAGATGTTCCTGACTCCTCTAGCAGCGCAATGGCATCATTGTGCTGTTTCTTGTCCATCAGCTGCATGACAGCGTTCTGAACTTTTCCATCAACCTTCTCTTGGGACAGCAGTCCCTTCAATACTCCAATATGTCCGACTTTGAAGGCGTATTTCGTCAGACCAGTCTGCTGCAATAGACAGCTGGTCAACACCAGAATTTCAGCGTCTGCTTCGGGCCTGTTCGACCCCATCAGTTCATAGTTTGACTGCCAGAATTCGCGGTAGCGCCCTCGTTGTGGTTCATCGTATCGGTAAACACTGCCCACACAGAAGAGTCTCAAGGGTTTGAGTTCGTTTCTCAAAGTCGTGGCGACAAGCCTTGCTACAGAAGCCGTGAATTCTGGTCGGAGAGCAACATCCCTTCCGCCGAGGTCTTTGAAAAGAAACATCCGTGATTTCACTTCTTCACCGGCCTTCGCTGACAGAAGGTCATAGGATTCCACAACAGGTGTCACAATCTCTTTGTAACCGTACAGTTCAGCCACTGTTCTGGCTTTTTCCTCAACGCTCCTCAGCATTTGCGCCTCTTTTGGCAGGAGATCCCTCATTCCTCTTACTGGCCTAAACTCGCTCATTTTCGGCTTTCTCCGTTACTTCAGGTTCAGTTGTGAAACTGAATAGTAGACTGCTTCTCCTCTACGGTTCATCACCGTCAAAACGAGATCCTTCTTGAGACTAAGGCTCTGCGTCAGAGCCTTCATCAGGTCTTGGATCGAAATCGGTTTTCCCTCTTGAATGCTCAGTATGAGGTATTTTGCAGTTTCTTTTGAGTAATCTCCTCGTTCATATACTCTGAAGTCGACGCCTGAACCGAAGCCTTCGCGTACAACATAACCTCGGCTCCTCAGATCCCTGTATGCCAAGTAAGCGGCCCATGCGTTCTCGTCAGTGCTTTTGTAGGACTGCAATAGTCTCTGAAAACCGATCTTGTGTCCTTTGCAGTCTTCAATTTCCATTAATCCTCTGTCCAGAAGATAGAGTGCCTCATAGAAAGCGAGTGCCAATTTTTTGTTTTCAACTGTGCCGTATCCTTTCGAAGAAAGTTCATTGATTGACTGCTGTTCAGAGACCATGACATCTTTCCGACTGAGTAGTCCGTTGATCCTTGTTTGTGACTTCGGCAGTTCCTCTTCTTTGTTGCCTTCCATGTTAACCCTCAGCTAGCATAGAGTTGTTTCTCACCTTATTAGCAGTTAGGCATTGAACCGACTGAAATCGTGTTTGTCCAATAAT
>Ga0315277_10008684_pt1 | contig 13032 bp, 7 predicted proteins | sample YL17G05_15_MG_FD_203695 | JGI IMG/M metagenome (GOLD analysis project Ga0315277, IMG submission 203695) | Sediment microbial communities from Yellowstone Lake, YNP, Wyoming, USA - YL17G05_15 | ecosystem: Environmental > Aquatic > Freshwater > Lake > Sediment | place: USA: Wyoming | collected...
ACCCTCGACCAGTGGTTCGACCGCACCAAGTTCCCGGTGGTGCCGCTGGCTGCGTATCGCTTCGGCAGTTCGGGGCGGAACATCCTGGACGGTCCAGGCACCTTCATGGCCAACTTGTCGGTGTCGCGGCGAGTGCGGATCCGCGAGTCGATGGCGCTGCAGTTGCGCCTGGAATCGTTCAATCTGCCCAACCACCCCAATTTCAACCTGCCCGAGAACCGCGTGGACATCATCAGCGGCGGCACCATCACCCGTGCCAAGAACAACCGCAACTACCAGTTGGGGGCGCGGCTGGAGTTTTGATGATTGGGGCAATGCGGAAGGCGGGCGGGACGGGGGAGGGTTCTGACTCCCCACTCCATTCTTGCCAGTCCCGCCGGTTGTAGCCGCCGCCCTACCAGTCGATCTGCGCGTGAAAAGAGCCGCCTGAGAAAGGTTGCCGTGGCCCGCCGTCCTGGCGCCGGCCACATGGGAGACCCGGCCGGGTCCCCCGTCCGTCCTTTCGTATCCACGGCAACCGATCGCCTGCCCCGAGGTGTGGGCGGTCATGGTATGCTTATTGCTGCTACCAAGCAGAACACTTATGCCGCTTCGAAAGACCGCGATAGCCATTCCGGAGAAACTGCTCGCTGCCGTCGATCTCGTGGCCCGCGAGCGGCGCGAGTCGCGGAACCGGTTCGTGACACGGGTGCTGCAGCATGCGATTCGCGCGCGCCGCGATGCCGCGATCACGCGCCGGCTCAATGAGCTCTTCGCGACCCCAGGCTTGGCAGTGGAACAGACTGGCGAGGCATCCGAGCTGGATGCCGCCGGAACACCTTGGACGGATGAACGGTGGTGATTCGTCAGGGAGAGGTCTACTGGCTCCAATTTGGAGCCGCGGAAGGATCGGCGCCGGCCGGGCGTCGGCCCGCTCTCGTCGTGCAGCATGACCGCTTCAATCGAAGCGCAATCTCCACCACCGTGGTTACCGCCATAACGTCGAATCTTCGGCTTGGAGCCATGCCAGGGAATGTCCGTCTGCGGAGCGGCGAAGCGGGGCTTGCGCGAGCAAGCGTCGTGAACGTTTCGCAGATACGTACTATCGACCGGACGCGACTCGGCGATCGAGTGGGCAGGCTGGGCTCCCGCAGGATGCGTGAAGTTCTCAAGGGACTCGCGCTCCTGTTAGGTACGGAAGAAGTCGCCGGTGCAGACGCATGACCGCCGATTGTTCCGCGACATCGTTGGCCCGGATTATTCATGAGCGGATCGGAGGCTTCGCGGCTCTGCCGCTTCGGATGTGCGGGTTAGAACCGGAACCGCAGGGCGAAGGAAACCACGCGGCCCGGACGGGCAGCGGTGAACGCACCGAAGCTCAAGCTGGTCTGCATCCCTTGCGCGTCATAACGCCCGGTCGAATCCAGGTTCGTAAACTGCGTGTGATTCCAGGTGTTATACGACTCGGCGCGGAACGTCAGCGGGCGCTTCTCGCCCATCCCGATGTTGAAGCTCTTGCTGAGCGAGATGTCCCAATTGTTGATTCCCGGCTTCCGAAGAATATTGACCCCGGCATTCCCGAAGCTGCTCTTCGGTGTCGCCGCAAAAGCGTCGGTGTTGAAGTTGCGCCCGAACGTCTTCTCGCTCTTATCGAGTCGCGGATCTCCCGCCACCGTAATCACCGCGGATTCGGTGGAGCCGGTGACGTCACTGTTGGCTGCGGTGGTGAAGCTGGGCGTGAAAGGCGGCCCCGAAACAAACGTCGTAACTCCGGAAATCGTCCAGTCATCGGCGACGGCGGTGAGTACAGGGTTGCGGAGAGCTTTGCCCGGTTTGGGAAGAGTGTACATGTAGTTCAGGGCCAGCGTGTGCGTGCGGTCGAAATTCAGCGGTCCGTAATTGCGCTGGCGCGGTTTGAAATACGGGCTTACCGCACCATCATACGTATTGGCCACACCGAGCGCCTTGGCCCACGTATAGGCCGCTCCGAACCGCAGGCCTTTGGTCATGCGCCGCTGAACCTGCGTCTGAAGAGAATTATAATTGGCGCTGGAGGCGAATTCATAGGTGATCAGATCGCCGATCCCCGGATAAAGCCGGAAGAAGTTATCGGGCAGCGGTTTGCCCGGCTGCGTCGGATCCTGGTTGGCCGGGTCGAACCGCGCGTACATCGGGACGGGGTTCAAGTTGCGCGCCTGCAGCAGGTGCCGGGATACGTTTCCCACGTAGGAAACGTCAATGACGATTCTGGCAGGAAGCATGCCCTGGACGCCGAAGCTGTAGCTCATCACCGACGGGTACCGGGCCTGCGGTTCGGGGAAGGCGAAGCGGATGGTGGAAGGCCCGATGGCGCCGCCGGATTGGGTAAACGTATCGAGGTTTCCGTAGTATGCGGTCGGCGTGTAAGCAACCGGTGGATTGTTGATGGTGTTGGTGTTGATCAACTGCCGGCTGCGGTCGATAAACACACCCACGCCGCCGCGGATCACCATTCTGCCTCGCGCCCTCGGGTCGTACGCAAATCCGACGCGCGGAGCCGCCGTCAGCAACGGGACTTGAACAACGCCGGCCGGGTTGCCGTTCTTTCCCGCCACGCCCATGCCGTTGGCGGAGTCGCCGCTGCCGGGCACAAACAACCCGATCAGCGCGGAGGATGCCGTCTCGCCGGTCTGCGGATTTATGGCCACGCGATTGCCCTTGGAATCGAATCCGGGCCGATACAGCACGGGCGCTTTCCGGGGATCGTAACGATCCGGGAAAAACGACGATATCGAGTAGAGTCTGTCCACTTGCTGCGCGAGGTGGTAAAAGCGCACGCCGTAATCGAAGGTCAGGTCGCGCTTCACGCGCCAGTTGTCCTGAACGAAGAACTCCGTGGTCCAATACTTGCCGTCGAAATGCCCCCCCAGCGATGACTCTGAGTAGGTATTGAAATATCCCAGCAAGGCATTGGAGAAGCTGTTTTTGGTGTTGAAGGGGTTGTTGGTATCGACACCGAAATTGATGGTGCCGTTCCAATTCATGCTTTGCACCTGCACCTTGCCATTCAGGTGGATGTACACGCCGGTCTTGACATTGTGCTTCCCTCTCACCCACATCAGGTTGTTCGCGATGTCCATCGTATCGTTGCTGTTGATGTGCTGCTTGTTGTTGATGGAGATGGCGGGCGGGTTGACGGGCGTGCCGCCGAACGACATGTTCGGAAGCTGAAGCGAATCGACCAGGTCCGACGGATCGCTGGTGGTCGGCACGTTGGGGAACCACTGGGGGATGTCGCCGATCACGCCTCGTTTGACTTTCTCCGGCTCCTTGGGCCGGTACTGCCAGCTCACCCAACTCTTGCCGATGCTGAACTCATTCACCAGCGTCGGCCTGGCGGTGTACGTCAGGTGGCCGGCATAGCCGTGGCCGGGGTTGGGATGCATGAATGGGGAGTAAAGAAAATTGGTGAAACCGTTGAAGGGCAACTCCTGGTCGTCGAAGTCCCGGATCCATCGGAAATAAGCGTTCACCTTGGAAAATGGATAGGTATCGATGCGCACCATGTCGTTGCGGCGCGGGTGAGTGCCGCTGGCCGCCGCCTTGTAATTGCGCCGGTAGACCTGGGCCGGATCGGGATCGACGTAATTCGGAAGCGGGAAGAACTTCAGGATCGACTGCCCGATCGGGTTGAAGCGGTTCCGGGGAATGACAGCGCCCGGGAAATTTTGCTTGGTCAGCGGGTCGGTAATGGTGATGGGCGTCCCGTTGGTATTCACGCTCCTGGAGAAGTCGCCTTCACGCTCCAGCGGCGTCGGCATGTTGGCGTAGACCGCGCCGCTGTCAACCTGGCGGCGCGTGTACTCCTGCGAGACAAAAAAGAAAAGCCTGCTCCGGTCGGTGTTGAACCGCTTGGGAAAATAGACCGGGCCGCCCAGGCTGTAGCCTCCGATCAAGTACCGGTAAGCCGGCTTATCGATGGCGGTCTTATTGTTGAAAAAGCTGTTGGCGTTGAGCGCTTCGTTGCGGAAGGTGCCCCAGCCGGTGCCGCGAAATTCCCGGCCGCCTCCCTTGGTGACAACGCTGATCACCCCCCCGGCGCTGCGCCCGTATTCGGCCTGGTAATTCGAGGTCAGGACTTTGACCTCGGCAATGGAATCCATGTTGGGCTGGTAGTGGATACTGTTGTTGCTTCCGGTGTCCACCGTGCCGATGCCGTCCACGGTGAAGTGCTTCATGTCGGTGCGGGCGCCGTTGATGTAGATGCCGTCGATCGCGGTGTTGGCGGTCGTCTCGCGGCTGTCCGACGTGTCTACGACGCCGGGAATCAGGATCATCAACGAAAAGAAATCGCGCCCCTTCAGCGCCAGTTCGTTGAGCTGTTCACCACTCACCAGACCCGATTTTTCGCCGCTCGCGACCTGCAGCGAAACAGGTGTATCGACCACGGTCACCGCCTGGCGAACCTGGCCGATGGTCAACACAATCTCGCCCAGGTCGCGGATCTCGCTGGTGGTCAGCTCGATGCGCGTCTGGCTGGTTTGGAAACCGGTCGCCTCGATCTCAAGGTCGTAAGCGCCGGCCGCGACTGCCGGAAACACAAACAGGCCGGCGGCATTGGTCGCCGCCTTCAACCGGGCCCCGGTCTCCGTATGGGACAAGAGGGCCGCGGCGCCGGCGATGTTCGCCTTGGCCGGATCGACAACCCTGCCCTTCAACGAAGCGGATACACTCTGGCCGTGTGCGATGGCACACATCAGGAACAAGCATGCGAGCAATCTGGACAGGTGCATGGACGCCTCCCAGCGGGCATCCTGCTGTATAGCAACCTTCCGCCGCACTGTCAACACGCAACCGCTTCGGAACTACGGCCGCCGAGAAAGCCCGCTGAAGCGCTCCGACACATGGTGCGTGACCGTCCACGCTTGGGCGCGATTCTCGTTCATGCCCATCGGTCGCACGATGAGCATCGCCAGCTTGGTTGCGTATTCCTGCAGCTCGTCCCGAGTGGGTTTACGGGAGAGGCCCTGGGCGGCAAGGAAGGCGCCGGCCAGCCTGGGATGATGGCGCAGGCCATGCTGGATGCAGTCGGCTATCCGGCCTGGGTCGGTCACCGGCTCGGCGATACCGTCGAACTCTCGGGAGCCGACCCTTACGCGGACGCGAGGATCAGCCTTTGTGTTCTTGAACCAATCGCTCCCGGGACCCCTAATCACTGACAAAATGTAGAACGCGCCCTCCATCTCTTCATACCCGAGTGCCGTAACCCTGGGCCGGCCTGTCTTGCGACCCGTTGTGGTCAACAGAAGGACGAGCTTGCCGACCAGCGGCCCGAGGCCGATTCTGTAAAGAACGCGCGGAAGCAGAGAACGCAATGAACGCACAAGAACGCCTACCCGCCATGTCAGTATAAGACGAAACCGCCGCAGGGCAGGTCACTCCTCGCCGGCTCTTTGCACCAGATGCCAATTTGCCGCTAGAATCATGGGCATGCGCGTCCTTCATGTGCTCCTCCTGTCGGCAGTCTGCCTGGCAGCCCAGGAGACGAAGATCGTCCGTCCGAAAGAGATCGATGACGTGCTGGTCAACCCGGGCGTCGGCTTCACCACGCTCAACCGTTTCAACGGCGACCCTCTGAACGAGGGCACGAAATGGACCGAGGGTTATCCGATTCAGGACTATCCGTTCAGCGGTGCTCTGGAGGTCAAGGGCCAGCCGCTGACCAGCATTGCCTACCTGCGCATCTACTGGAGGTTCATCGAGCCCGAAATGGGCAAGTACAACTGGCCAATGCTTGATAAGGTCCTCAGGACCGCGCGAGACCGTGAGCAGACCCTGATGCTGCGCATCGCGCCATACGGCACCAACGCGGACAACGACGTGCCCGACTGGTATCGCCAGCTGGTTGGCGATGAGTCCGGCAAGGGTCTGCCCGCGAAGTGGCGGACCGATCCGGAGAATCCGTTATACGCAAAGCACTTCACCAGTCTCGTACGCGAGCTGGGGAAGCGCTATGACGGCCATCCCGATCTCGAACAGGTCGATGTTTCCATCGTCGGCGCATGGGGGGAAGGAGAGTACACAGCGCGACTGACCGAACCGATCATGCGCGCGCTGGTTGACAGCTACCTCGAGTCGTTCCGCAGGACGCCGCTGGTCATGCAGCCCACAGACCGGCGCACGAACTCCTACGCGCTCTCGAAGCGGAACGTCGGCTGGCGCGCCGATTGCCTCGGTGACATGCGTTGCGTAAGCGGCGCCAACTGGTGTCACATGTTCGACGCCTATCCCCAGGCCATCGTCAACTTCGGTGTTCAAGACGCCTGGAAGAAGGGGCCTGTCACACTCGAGGCCTGCTGGGTGATGCAGCACTGGAAGAACCTGGGCTGGGACGTCGATTACATCATCGAGCAGTCGCTCAAGTGGCACATCTCTTCGTTCAACAACAAGTCTTCCGCGGTGCCCGAGGAATGGTGGCCGCAGGTCAACCGTTGGCTCAAGAAGATGGGGTACCGTTTTGTCCTGCGGAAGTTCACGTACCCCTCCGCCGTCCGCCCGCACGGCAAGCTGGCGTTCACAAGTTGGTGGGAGAACAAGGGCGTTGCCCCCTGCTATCGCCAGTACCCCCTCGCGCTGCGGTTGAAGAGTGCCGCACGCACCGAGGTCTTGTTGACCGGGGCAGATACTCGCTCCTGGCTGCCCGGCGATATCATCTATGACGACGTTGTCTCACTGCCGGCCGACATGCCTGCCGGCGATTATGAGATTGCGATCGCGCTTCTCGACCCGGACACGCGGAAGCCCAGAGTGAAGCTGGCCATCGCCGGCATGGACGCTGGCGGCTGGTACAGCCTCGGCAGGATCACGGTGAAGCCGTGAAGCAAACGAATCCGCAGATTACGCGGATTTCACAGATTCCGGAATTGGATCTCAATCCGCGCAATCTTCGAAATCTGCGGATCGGTTCTCTTCGTATCATCAGTGTTCATGTCGCTGCGGCGACTTCATCCGTGGCGAATTCCTTTTTTGTATGCTCCGTTATCTTATTCTGGTGCTGATGGGCTGCGGGACGCTGGCCGCGCAGCAACCGGTCTCGATCATCAACGGCGATCCGCTCTCGTGCTTCTCCATGAGCGGCGCAGCGGCTTCGAACCTGACGATTGTCAACGTCCAGGGGCAGCCGTTCTCGCGTGCCTGGCACATCAAGACGCCGAACAACTCGGCGAACCCCTGGGACATCCGCATCCGCTGCTTCAACACGCTCCCCGCCAGCAAAGGCGACACCATTCTTGCGCGGTTTTGGATGCGCACCCTGGTTTCCGGCGCGCGGCCGGGCATGACTACGTTGGTTGTGGAGAAAGGCAGGGACCCGTATACGAAATCCGTGCAATGGACGGTGTCGACCGGCGCCGAGTGGAAGCTGGCCGAGATCCCGTTCACGATGCTGGAAACGTATTCCGGGACGGGTTCCGACGGCTACAACATCAGCTTCTGGGTGACGTTCGAACCGCAGGAAATAGAAATCGGCGGCTTGGCGGTGTTGAACTACGGTCCCAACTTCCCGTACGGCAAGCTCGGCCTGACGGCATGGCCGTATGAGGGGCGCGAACCGAACGCCGCGTGGCGCGCGGCCGCCGCCGAGCGCATCGAGAGAATCCGCAAGGCCGACATCGTCGTGTTGGTTCGGGACGAAACCGGCGGGCCGCTGGCGAATGCCCAGGTGCGGGTTCGGATGAAGCGCCAGGCCTTCGGCTTCGGGTCGGCGGTCGCCGGCCAGGGGCTCATGGACGGCAGCGCCGACGGCATTCGCTACCGCGAGTTGATCCCGCAGCTCTTCAACAAAGTCGTGCTGGAAAACGACCTGAAGTGGCCGAACTGGGAGACGAGCCGCGAAGCGGCCCGCTTCGCGCTCGATTGGCTGCCGGCGCACGGCATAACCGACGTTCGCGGCCACAACGTGATCTGGCCCGGCCAGTCACACCTGCCTTCCGACGTCGTGAAGTTGCTCAGCGGGCCGCCGGACGTTCTGCGGAAGCGGATCAACGACCACATCGCGGAGATCATGGCCTGGACGCGCGGCAAGGTGACCGAATGGGACGTCCTCAACGAGCCGTATTCGAACAAAGACGTCCAGGCGGTTCTCGGCGATGCGGAGATGGCCATCTGGTTCAAGAAGGCGCGCGAAGCGGACCCGGGCGTGAAACTCCACATCAACGACTACGACATCGTCGAAGATGGCGGGTTCAGTTTCGCGCACCAGGACGCCTACTACAACATCATCAAGGGCATTCTGGACCGGGGCGGGCCGCTGGACGGCATCGGACTGCAAAGCCACTTCAGCGGCAACCTCACCTCGCCGGAGCGCCTCCTGGCGATCCTGGATCGCTTCGCTGCATTCGGAAAGGAACTCGAAGTCACGGAGTTCGACGTCACGGTAGGCGACGAGCAAGCGCAGGCCGACTTCACCCGGGACTTCATGACCGCCTGCTTCAGCCACCCGTCGATCACGGGTTTTTTGATGTGGGGTTTCTGGGAAGGCCGGCATTGGCGCCCACAAGCCGCCATGATCCGCCGCGACTGGAGCATGAAGCCGAACGGTGAAGTGTGGAAGGACCTGATCTTCAATCAATGGTGGACCGACGTGCGGGGCGTCACCGGCACGGACGGGGTCTTTCGCGCCCGCGGCTTCCTCGGCGACTACGATGTGGAGGCAACCGTCGGCGGGCAGGTGAAAACCGTTCCGCTGAAAGTGGTCCGAGGCAGCCCCAACTATGCCCTGTTCGGAAAGCAGACGGCTGGAAAGATCACGGCGGCCGGCATCGTCAATGCGGCCAGCTACAGTGGCACGGCGGTCGCCCCGGGTGAAATGGTGACCATCTATGGCCCCGGCTATGGACCCAGGCAGTTGTCGCTCTCCGGGTACGATTCGGATGGCGTGCTGGCCACGGTTGCCGGCGACACCAGGGTGCTGTTCGATGGGCTGGCCGCTCCCGTGGTTCATTCCCTGGAAGGCCAGGTGAGCGCGATTGTGCCCTACTCGATGGCGGGCAGCACAAGCATTTCGGTGGAGTACCAGGGCGCGGCGAGCAACCCGGTATCGTTGCCGGTCGCAGCCTCAGCTCCGGGGCTGTTCACGCTCGACTACAGCGGAAAGGGACAGGCGGTAGCCCTTAACGTGAACGACGACGGCAGCATGGTATTGAACTCTGCGGCGCACCCCGCGCAGAAGGGGCGATTCATTACCATTTTCCTCACCGGCGCAGGCCAGACCAATCCGAGGGGCATCGACGGCAAGCTGCCTGCTTATCCCGGCAACCCGGTTCCCGTTCAGCCGGTTTCAGTGGTGATCGGCGGCGTGGAAAGCAGGGCTGCGGACAATTGGCAAGGAATGGTGTTCCCCGGCGTCCTGCAGTTGAACGTGCGAATCCCGCCCAATGCGCCCTCCGGGCTGGCGGTCGCGTTGACGGCGAGCGTGGGCAGTGCTTCCAGCCAACCCGGCGTCACGCTCTCCATCCAATGAAGGCGATTTCTGATGTTCCGCGACGTCGTAATTCCAGAGGGAGTCTGAGAAGAGGCTCATGCGGCGCCCGAGAGCGTCTTTCTAACCATCTCCGGAAAACGGTCTATGACCGCGAGATAGGCGCGGACGGCGCTGGGTGGCTGCACTCGGCTGCGCTCCCAGTCCTGCAGCGTACGAAGGTTGAACCCGTACCGCTCAGCAAACTGCGATTGGGACAGGCCCGACTTGGCGCGGATCGCCTTCACGTCTACGCGACCGGGATAGCGATAGGTGGGAAGCGTGATTTCTCCCCGCACGGAATATCCGTATAGAAGTCAAACCCGTGGACGTTGCTTGCCGATTGTAGGGCGGGGCGCAACATCCTGGACGGTCCAGGCTCCTGTGGCCTTGTCTTTCATGTTTCTGAGACACGGCCGCGCGAATCGGCGATAATGTGCGGCCGGAGAGGAGGCGGCCATGCGGACCGGGCAAAAGCGGTACTTGTATATCTTCATCATCACCCTGCTTCTTTTCGTGCCATGGGCTGTCGCCCAGGACAAAGCGGCAAAAATCGACCAGCTCATGTCGACGTACCACGGCCTGAAACAGTTCAACGGGACGGTGCTGGTGGCCGAAGGCGGGAAGGTGATCTTCAAGCGGGGGTACGGGCTGGCCAACATGGAATGGAACGTTCCCAACCAGCCGGACACGAAGTTTCGCCTCGGTTCTATCACCAAGCAGTTCACCTCGATGCTCGTCCTCCAACTGGTCGAGCAGGAAAAGCTCCGGCTGGACGGCAAGCTGAGCGACTACCTGCCCGAGTACCCGAAGAAGGTCGGCGAGCGGGTCACCGTTCACCAGTTACTGAACCACACCTCCGGCATCCCCAGCTACACCGGCTTCCCAGGCCTGGTTCAGAACGAGAGCCGGAATCCGTACACGCCGGCGGAATTCCTCCAGAAATTCCTGTTCGACAAGGAATTGGAGTTCGAGCCGGGCGCGCGCTTCGCTTATAACAACTCGGGCTACTTCCTGCTGGGCGCGATGATCGAGAAGGTGACCGGCCAGCCCTACGAGAAGGTGCTGCAGCAGAGAATCCTCGACCCGCTGGGAATGAAGGACACCGGGTATGACCATTGGGAGACGCTCCTGCCGAAGCGCGCCACCGGCTATGAGAAGCTGCCGGGCGGCTACCGGACGGCGCCGTACCTGGACATGACGCTCCCCTATGCAGCCGGCTCGCTCTACTCGACGGCCGAGGATCTGTATCGCTGGGACCAGGCGCTGTACACCGACAAGCTGCTTCCGGCCAGGCTGAAAGAAGTGATGTTCAAGCCGGGGCTCGGCAATTACGCCTACGGCTGGATGATCACCAAGGTGCCGCAGGACGAGCCAGCCGCCGGCGCCACCCTGGTCGCCCACGGCGGCGGCATTAACGGCTTCAGTTCGCTCATCTCCCGGCTGACCGATGCCCGGCACCTGATCGTTCTGCTGAACAACACCGGCGGCGCCCGGCTGAGCGAAATGGCAGAGAACATCTACCGGGTTTTGTACAACATCGAGCCGAGCAAGCTCAAGAAGCCGTTGGGTGAAGAGCTTTACCGGGCCATTTCCGAGGGCGGCCCGGAAGCGGCCGAACGCCGCTACAAGGAGTTGAAGTCGCGCCCGGACGAGTATGACCTCCGGGAGCCGGAACTCAACACCCTGGGCTACGGGTTGCTGCGGAGCCGCCGCTTCAAAGAGGCCATCCAGGTGTTCACCTGGAACGTCGAAGCCTATCCCAAGTCCGCGAATGTGTACGACAGTCTGGCGGAGGCCTATGCGGAGGCAGGCGATAAAGAAGCGGCCATCCGGAACTACGCAAAGTCGCTCGAACTGAACCCCAAGAACGTAAACGCCATCGACAAGCTGAAGAAGATCGTCGAGAAGAAGTAGCTGCTGCTGCCGCCGCTTTACCGGCTGAGAATCCGCGGAAGGACTGGTTCGGAGCGGACCGGGCGTGCTGAAGCATGGCGCGCCGCTCGCTCTGTCCCGCTGAGCTAGGGGGCGCGCGTCACCTGGCTTCGCCCGCCTTAAGGTCAATCAGACACAGGTCACCCGTTGGCGCGGCTGTTGCAGCACCGGCCCTCAGGCCAAGAAGCGCATCTGCCGATATAATCTTTGCGGAAGTGCGTTATGAAGCCAGGACATTCTGTTTGGCCCGCGGGACTTGCCGTGTTGGCCTTGTTGGCGCCCCTGGCCGTTGCCGCGACACCGGCAGCGGACTGGGGCACCCTCAAGGACCCGCACGGGTTCGAAGTCAGCCTTCCCAGCAACTGGTCGGCGCGCGTCTTAAGCACCGGCTCGGTGGTCTTCAGCCCCGAGGCGGAAACGCTGCTTGGCCCGCAGGCCTTTGTCTGGGTCATCCATCTGGAACGAGAGAAGCCGGCGGCGGAAATCGCGCAGGCGCTGGTGAAGTCCTACAAGGAAGCGTTGCCGGACTTCACCGCGGAAGGGCCGCACCAGTTGAGCGGCAGCCTGGCCGACAGTTGTTCCATGCGCGGTGTCTTTCAGCTTCTCGGCGCGGGTTGGGAGTACGTCTTCGTGGTGTCGGCGAAAGGCAAGGTGGCCACGCTGACTGGATACGCGTCGCCGGCGGACCAGTGCCGCGCGCTGAAGCCGGTGTTCGCTCGGATCCTTTCCAGCTTCAAGCCCGATGCCGGGCTGCGCGACCCAACGCGCGTCGCGACGGCGGCTGCCGAGTGGGTGGAGTGGAAGGATCCGCGGGAAGGCGCCTTCACCGCAAGAGTTCCCAAGGGCTGGACGGCGGAGGGCGGCATCGTCCGGCCCTACATCGACGCCTGGGGCGCGGTTACGCTGAAAAAGGGCGGCAAGGATTCGACTTCGATTACGCTCCTTTCACCGGCGCCCCCGCTGTTCACCGAGCCCGCCCAGGCGCTGGCCTTGGGCGGTTTCCGCGAAGGCTCCGCCTACAGTCCTTCGGGCGGGGTGGCCCAGAGCATGATCGTGATGCGCTACCTGGGCGCCCGCGGTTACATCGAGCGCTGGCTGGCGCCCCAGGTTGTGAAAACCTACCCCGACGCCAAGCTCGTTTCCATACGCGAGCGTCCGGACTTCGCCAAGGGGCAGCCTCCCGCCCCGGGAATGCAAACCACTTACCAGGGCGCGGAGTGCGAGATGGCGCTGACTGTGGGCGGCGTCAAGGTCCGCGGCCGGGCCTACGTGCTCGCCACGCGCCTGGCCATGCCGGGCATGGGCGGCCTGTGGCATGCCACGCTGGGCATGCTGAATGCCCCGCCGAACGAGTTTGACCAGGCGCTGGAGATCTTCTGGCGGGTGCGCGACTCGTTCCTGGTCAATCCGCAATGGGCCGCGGAGGAAGCGCGCCAGGTCATGATCCGCTCCAAGATCATTGCCGCCACCCACGACGACATCTCGCGCATGATCCGGCAGTCCTATGAGACGCGCGGCCGGGCCATGGACGAAATCAGCCGCCGCTGGTCGAACGCCATCCTGGGCCGCGTGGACCTGGCCCATCCGCAGACCGGCGACATTCGCTACGGCGTCCCCAGCGG
>Ga0315277_10008686_pt1 | contig 13031 bp, 13 predicted proteins | sample YL17G05_15_MG_FD_203695 | JGI IMG/M metagenome (GOLD analysis project Ga0315277, IMG submission 203695) | Sediment microbial communities from Yellowstone Lake, YNP, Wyoming, USA - YL17G05_15 | ecosystem: Environmental > Aquatic > Freshwater > Lake > Sediment | place: USA: Wyoming | collected...
TTGTTTTCCAAGCAAGTATTCGCAATCGTAAGAAGCGACAGTTTTGAAGACGTTGCAGAATCCTATCCAATTCCAGAGTTCAATTTAGTCTACACGGCAAGCTCCAAAACCGAATCTCAGCCCACGACAAGCTTCAAACCTGAATCTAATCCCACAAAGAAAACGCCGATTCAACCAAGTCGAGACACAAGCGCAATAGAAAAAGAGTTCATTCCAGAGCAGCGCAAGTTGCTGAGTTTCACGGTAGACGGAGAATACGTCAAAGTGACGCCAATCCAATACTTGAAGGCTGAATGGGATGAAATTAGCGATGTTGTTAGAAGTTTGGGCGGCAAATGGGTGAAAGGCGACGGCGTCAGCTTTTGGGCAATTCCACTGCAACAGAGCTAACAAAATGAGTTTTGACTGAGAAATTTGCACGTCATAAATAACCCTCGCCCGAATTGGCCAGAAACTACGACTATAGTTGAGAAAAGAAAAAGAGGGGAATTGCGGGAGAAAACGGCTACTGAATAGGAGAGTTCTTGCCTTCTCAAGTCGTAGCGGCACAAGCGGCACTTAAAAGGACACATGGAAGAAAGCTCTACTCATTCCACGCAAAAACCACATTGGTTTCTAATGTAATTTTTTTCTATTTGTGCCGAAGATGGCAGCAAGTCAATCTTGGTGACATCAAGTTTGTCCATTCTCTTCAGTTTCAAGTAGTATTCTTTTGCCAAGCAGCAGTAGTTGTGTCTGACAATTTTCGAGAGTAGAATCATGTCTTTGGTTGTTTTCCAAAGATTCCAAAATCTGGGAATCTCCTCATTGAAAAGCGGGTCACATAACAGATTATAGTGGTTAAGAAGCCCTTCGTCAACCAATGCTCCGAATGCTGCTTCTCGTTCTCTTTGCTGTAACTCCTTATCGATACTCATAGGCACGAATGCCTCTTCAAATTCCTTATTGAAAGCGAACCACGGTCTCGCTTTCGTTTGAACCTCTTCAATTACACTTCTCTTGAATGCATCTTCAGCTTGTTCAAATCTTTGAAGAATCACGATTTCGTCTTTAGACAGAAAACCAGCAGTCAGTAATTCTCCTTTCTTCACATCCCAATGTGTTGTTTCAAAGTCTATTATCGTTCCTTTGAGAGGTAGAGCAATATTCATCTTGATTCTTTTCATTGTATCGCCTCAAACAGAAGCTTTTTGCAAGAAGAAAGTTCTACTTCAATTCGTTGAACTCATCGTCAAGATGATATTTCTTCTTGGTTTCTTCAACGAATCTCAGAAAGTCATCTATTTTAGCCATTGAGCGCAACCACTTCCATGACACAATCAATATAGCTCCCAGAACGATGAGGAACGTAATCAAGTTTGTCCAGAAAAGCGTGTCAATTTTCCATTCTACCAGACCAGTGAATAATCCATAGTAGTGAGACACAAGCATATTTCCAATAATTCCATAGAACAATCCGAGAGCTATCCCTCTCCAGAAAGCCTTTTTTTGGTGTGCCTTCTCAATTAAGTCCTTAGCTGCCTTTTTGTAATCGTTGTCCTTCTGCATGATTTCTGTTTTATTCTGAACTATTTAAAAAGCCTTTTGTATCATTGTTTCTTGCGTCTCTTCTTCTTTGGCTGATTTGAGTTCAGCCATTCGACAAGTTCAGAAGTCAATCCTTTTCAACCCTCATTAGTTTTTTATAGCAACTGTCACAGCAGCCGTCTATTTTCTCTTCGAAACTGAGAAAGTGACCGCAAAACGGACATTGATTAACTGGAAAATCCTCTTCAAACTTGGCTTTCTTCGTCATGATGCTTTCGCCTTGACTGATTCGAAAAAGTCTCTCTGATTACAAGTAGAGCATTGACCGTTAGAACAAAGAGGTTTGTACGGAATGCGTCCGCATTTTCTGCAACGTCTATCATTGTCTTTCATAATCGGCTTTCTAAGTTCAACTTCGACGTGCTTTCCTTGAAGTGCACAAATCACAGCCATCAATTTTCTGAGTCGCATTTGACGATAGTCTTTCCTTTCGGTTTCATAGAGAAAAACTGAAGGATATTTCATAGACAGCCACAGCAAAGCGTCAAGCTCTTTCTCGATTCGTTTCTGAATGCGTGACCTTTCAGTTCTCCCGTGGTCAGTCTTCCAAAAGCTCACGTCACGAACTTCAAGACATCTTTTCATTGCGTTAGTTATCATGGTTAGTCACTTCTGAATGTGAAGGGGAAAAATGCGGAAAAAGCATGACTTACCTTTTTTGAAGGCAGCCCCACAGCCACGGAGTAGAGGCGTGTTACCGTTGTTCGCATTTTTCCCGTCACTTTGATTTCTTAGAGATTTTCTCAAGTTTCTCGAAAAGCTTGTCCATCAACTCATCGATTTCGGCTTGAGTGTTGAGAATGGCATTGTGTCGTTTGTCAAGTTCTTTGAAGGCTTCTTGGACGTATTTCTGCACAAGTGCATTAACTTCCACGTCAATACGTTCTCGAACTGTCTTATCATAACTTGCTTTGTCGTTTTCTAATGCATAACTGGCTCTTTCGACGAGTTCACGGCTTTCCTCGATTTGTTTGACGAGAGGCGAAAGTTCCTCTCTCAAAGCCGATAGTCTATCATTTTCCAGAAGCCTTTCGCTTTCCTCAATTTTTCGAGCAGTTTCTATTTTAGCTTGTTGCCTTCTGACTATTTCACGAGCTTGAGTTTCTGTGTAGCCACGACACATTAGACTCCATACTTCAGGGTCGTCTTGAGCAAATTTGTGAGCACGAGTTTCTTTCGGCATTCTTGTCACCTTTTCGGAGCGAATATTTGAACATCACCAAGTTCTGAAAGCGTGTAGTGCAGTAGTTTCGGCTTGTAACGGTTCAACGGGTCGTCAAAACTTGCATTCAGTTCACGGAAAACGCTGTTCGGCATTAAGACACGTCCTTGATAAGCTTCATTGATGTCTGAGAACGATTCGAAACCTTCTTGCATCAGCATTTTTGGTGATAGTTCATCTGTGAACAAGCCATATGCTAAATCAACCGTCCACACTTTGCCATCTTTCCAGAAGCAAAACTTAGAAGCCCAATCGGCTTCAGATGGAAGTTTGACCGTTGTTTTGAATAGGAATCTACCGCTTTCTGTGCGTCTCGTTTGAAGATTAATGATTCCCTCTTCGGCTGTTGAAATCAATAGTTCTGTCGATTTTGACCAGCCGAAATCTTCAGGCTTCAAGACAGCTTCTTTCTTTGCATACTTGTCTGGTTCGTTCCATGCAGTCTTCAGTTTGAGTTCGTAAACGAACTTGACTTTCCAGCCTTCAGCGTCTTTGAATGATGTTTTCTCAGCAAATGTACTTGCATATTTTGAGTAGAATTCTTCAATGGATTTTAGACCTTCAACCTTCAGAATTACGTCAATGTCGTCTTTCGCAAGTGTCGGCTTGAAATCTTCAACAATTTTCTGACAATCTGCCATTTCTATCGCTTCCTCGACCAATTTCTTTTGTTCTCAGCTTTCTCTTCGGCTTCTTGCTCTGTCGGCTTTACTTTCTGAAAGTGCTTGGTAAGTTCCCCTTGAAATTCGAAAGTGCTTGACGTGTGAATATTTTTTTCAGCCAGTTGCCCCAGAACCCTTTTGGCTTCGTCGTCTCCCATTTGTTTTCTTGCTTCGAGAACAGCCAGCATTTCCATATAGCTATCGAAATCCATTGAATGAACTGAATCTGGCGAATTGATTTTTGTTGAAGCGTCGTCCTCGTTATAACCCATTTGTGCAGGTGAAAGCGGAACATTGCCAGCAGGTTCGCCTTTCTTTTTCGTTGCCGTGATAAACCCTTGAAGCTTTTCTGGCGTGTCGATGTCTTCGGGTGCTCCGACTTCTCTCTTCTTGCGTTCAAATTCCTTTTCAGCAATCAGTTCGAGTTTTGACTTGTAATCCTCGGATTCGGTTTTGGCATCTTCAAGTTGCTGTTCAAGAGACTTAGATTTCTCGTCTTTCTTGATTGTGATTTCTACTTTTTGTTTTTGCTCTGAAAATTCCTCAACGTCATTATTTTGGTCTTCTGACATTACAATTCACCTGAGTTTGATAATGCTTGAACGATAAGCGTGATTTCTTGAGCTGTGAGAAATTTCCTATTATGATAGCTGAAAAACGTCATGCTTTCTTGAACTTGAACGGCTTCAACCTGAGCGTTTTGTATTCCTCTTTTCGTCTCTGGCGACATCAACTGAACGCTTTCGATGATGATGTTGCCGATTTTCGTGACGATTCCCTTCATTCTATCGAGAACATTTTTAGCGTCGTATGCGATTCCTTTCAAGCTGATTCCGAAACCACGTTTAACCTGAGACACAAGTTTAGGGAATTTCGACGTGTTCCAGACTTCAGCCAGAAACTTCACAATTCCCGTTCTTTTGTTGAAAGTGGTTCTGGTGATTTTGCCGATTCTGTTCGCTTCTACGTCGTCGTGCATGTTGTGGCAACGTATGCCAGTATTCGGGTCGATTTTTGTGGTTGTTCCATAATAGAGAGGCTTTCCGACACTTGATTCAGCCACTTGCCGTAGTGTTGGCAAATCGTAAGCGTGACCGTTTCGACTGATTCCAGTTGTGGCAAGTGTTCCAGAAATCACAGCTTTACCCTTGCTTGTCTCTTCGACTTTCAAAGGCGTTAGATATTCAAAGTTTAGCGTTGGCTTCATGTTTATCCGAACCTCTTTTTGACTTCACGCATCTTGCGGTTTTCGTCTATCTTCTCAGAAACCTCTTCGTCGCTTCGTGCCTTGCCGATAATCAGAGTTCTTGAACCTGACCATTGGATTTCTATACTGTCTGGCAGAACTGAAATTTCATAAGTAGCATCGAAAGCTTTGAAGTCGTGACTACATGCAAGTTGATACATCGAATCAATGAATTGACCGATTATTTGAGACTGCTCTTTTCCCGTCAACTTAGCAATGAATTTAAGCTTGTCATGGTCTGCTTTTCGAATGTTGACCTGATTCCAGCCTCTTTTCGTGTTTTTCGTCATATTTCTCACCGCATTTGTCATACAAATATTATATACACTCGATAATGTAAGCTTTATCCCTAACAGTTTTAGTCTATGGTCTATTTGGCGAATACGGCTTAGAATGAGCTTGAAAACAGAAAAAGAGAGAGAATTCAGGTCTTTGGATGGTGAACGTAGCAATACACGTATCGTGCATCGATTGCTTTCCCGCACGTTCTGCATTTTCCAGTTTTCTCGACTGTCTGAGCGACGGGTCTGACTTCTGTCTTGAGTTTGGATTCCCATTCGTTGAGCCATGAGTCGAGTTCTGCTTCCATGTTCAAGCGGTCTTTGTCTTCGCCTTCGAGAACGTAGCTTGTCTTGTGATAAGTCGAACCGATTTGCGTAGTTCTGGAACGTTCAATCGTGAGCTTCATGCTTGAATCACCTTTTCACACTTTTTGCACAAGTCATTAGAAGGTACAAGTTTTCGACCCATGATTTGAAATCCTTCAACTGTAAACTCAGCACCACATTTTGAGCAATGTCTCTTTTCTGTTATTGAGTATCTGCTTCTTTCAATCGTCAACTTCATGTTTGAGTCACCTCAAGCTCGATTCCCTGAAGTTTCGCTTTTGCATTCAAGCCTTCGACAAGTTCTTTCAGTCTGGCTTTTGCCTCTTCATACGATTTGGTCATGCGCTCTCTGATTTCAGCATTCAATTGTTTCGGCAAGAGTTCTTCATAGCTTTTGATACGGGGTTTCAAGTTTTCGATTTCCCTGAGAGCGTCGCCATTTTCAAACCTGAAGTTAACGAGTTCCTTCTGAGCTTCAGCCTTCAAGTCTATCTCTAATTTCTCTTTGACGACTTCCGTCTGTTCAGCGTATTTCTGAGCGTTCAGCTCCATGATTCTCAGTTTCCGTTCAAGGCTTTCTTTCGCCTTCGCCTTTCTTTCACGGGATTCGTCTCTCAATTGAGTGGCTGGTCTGGAATACCTCTTAACGTGCTCATCATAGCATTCTTGACCGTACTTCTGAATGAACTCGTCTCTGTAAACCTGAAGATAGGCCAGGCAAGCGTGAAAGCTTCGTTCAAGGTCTCCTTTATGAGCATCCATGAATAGCTTCAGTTCCGTCGTCAGGTTGATTACGCACTTATTGTCTCCTTTTGGCATCGATAGTCACCTCAGAAGACGTGTCCGCAATCAGCACATTTCCAACGTCGGACTTTGCCTCTCTTAACAGTCACTTGAATGCTGTGCTTCCAGATATGGTTCGAGCCACATCTTTCGCATTTCTCAGGTCTAAACCCTGAGACTGTTGTTTCTTGTGTCATACGATTTCACCTACTAACTAAGAAAGACACTCAGATATTTAAGCTTTACGGAAAACACCTTCTGAATGCGCTCCTTTCGCCAAATCAGACTCAGGATGCAGCCCGTTTAAGCAATTGCTTAATCATTGAGGTTTTCCAACATTCAGCATATTCGAATTCAAAGCCAGCCTCTCGGTCAAACCCCCCTCTCTAACCCCCCATACGGGTCACACACTCGTTTCGCTTCGCTCACATCACATCATCTGACGAAACAAGTTTCACAGACTCACTCATATGAAAAAAAGAGAGGGGGGTCTCACTTCACTACAGCCGACACTTCCGCAAAACCAGACCACACCACTTACATATGAAAACACTACATATGAAACAATTCCATATGAACCACTTACATATGCAAAACATACATATGAACCACAAGCATTCTCACACAATAGACCCACAAATAATGCCGCATTAGTTTGTTTTCCTTGTGGTTGAATGGATGTTATTAATTAAGTGAGAGAAAGTGACAGTTCATGTGTCAGGAACTCCCCCGCAGGGTCCGAATCTAATTTCTGAAATGGCTGGCTGATTTTTAGAGTTTCTTTCTGATTTGCTGGCGATTCTGTTCATTAATCCTCTGGTAGTTGCCTGAAGATTTCTTCTGAGATTGTCTGACGGTCTGGCTGTAATATGCTCTCGGTTCTTGTCTGACTTCATTCATGATGTCTCCTGATTGCGCTCGTGAACTTCCCCTAAAACTAAGCCTTGCCGACGACTCGCCTATGTGCAGCCTATGCTGCCAAGTGTCGTTACGTTGAACACGTCAACATGGACATGATTAAGCCATTGCTTAAACGCAATCGGCTATTCGGGCACGTCTTGGGCTTCTTCTGTGGTTTCGTCATTGATTTCGCCTCTTCCATCCATTTAGGCTTTATGCACAGCAGCGTTGACAAGCTTGCTTATAAAGGTTGCGGTGATTACGCAATTGCTTAAACAAACCATGATAAAGCCTCATTTCAGAAAAGAAGCCAGAAACGAGCCTATCCCTCTACCTATTCGTTCTTATGCGTTCAATATCGCAAATCATGCGAAACAATACACCATTAGAGAAACAAAGCACAATCATAAGCCAAACGGGAAAACAGCCATTGAAAAGCCGTTATCTGACACAAACAGCCACTCGCTTCAATTGACTAACTCAAAGCTCAATTCCAACAACATAGACAAGACAAACAGAACTCTACTCCCCCGCCATTCGACGAATAGACCAAGAAATAAGCCCAGATTTCCCCCTTTAGACGGTAGAGGTGTGTCTTAGGGAGTCAGGAAATGAGGGTTGTTGTTAACCCTCTTTTTGGCGTTTCTGTTGTCGTCTGAGTCGTTCGAGTCGTATCCTATTGATTGCGTCGTCAACGGCTACGGTAAGGGTCACGATGAAACTGAGCAATTCGATTATCATGTGAAGACCACCGTTTCAGTCTTATGTGCTTCTTGTTCTTCTTGTGGTAGCAGTTTCTCGTAGATTTGTTGCCAGTTGACGGGTCGGGTTTTCATTAATCCTTTCTGCTGTAACTGCTGTTCGACTAAGGCTCTGAGAGTCTGGAATACTACGTCTAAGACTTCTTTTGTTTTGCCGTTTGCCAGTTGATGTTTCGGGAATATTCTGAGGACGTTGCTGAGTTTCTGGAAGCTTTCTCTGAGTTCAGCATCTTGGAAATATGTTGAATCGCTGGCTTGAATCGACTTTCCGCACATGAGCTTTAAAGCCCATACTGAGATTCCGAGTTCCACGCCAGTTCTCAGGAACAAGCGTCTTCCAGAATGCCATGCTAAGCTTCCGTGTGGAACGATTCCCGCTTTCTTCGCCAGACTTTGAAATACGTGTTCCAGTTGTTTCGGGCTGAGTTTTCCCCCTTCACGAGACTGTAGCAAATATTCGTTTTCCTTGTTGATTGTGGTCAAGTAGCGTTTAAGCAATTGCTGAAACTCTGGCGAAATGAAGGCTCTGGCTGAAACGTTTTCTTTCGACGTGTTCACGGCTATTTCTATCGGTGCATCTTCGTCAAGTCTGTCGAAGGTTTTCCATTTGAGTTCTGTCACGTCTCTGATTCTGAAACCCATCAAATAGACTTCAAGCATGACTTGCTGACGCAAATCCGAAAATTCAGCCATTTTCTGAACTTGCTGAATTGTCATTTTGTGCTGTCTGTCGCTCATGACGGTTCTATACATTCCGATGCTTCGCTTATAGCGTGGATTCTTGCCGAAGTGCTTGCAGAACTGAAGAGGCGAATTTATCAGGTTTCTACATGAGTTCTGTCCGTGTCCTTGTTCCTTGAGCCAGAAGTAGAATCTTTCGACTTCGTGACCGATTTGTTCGTCTGAAAGGTTCAGCAATTCCTCGATTTCTTTTCCATAATACTTCTCGAATTTCTTTGCTCCGTTCAAGTAGCTCTTGCGTGTCGCCTTCGAGACAGTTGAAAGCCATTCTTCCAATTTTGCCATATTCATCTATCTCTTCATCTCCTGAGAAGGCTTTTATGAACTCAGGATTCAGAGCCGAACTCCGCAAACCGCTACTTAATAGCCGTGTTCGGGAGATTTCTCCACGGATTTCGGAGTTTGAACTAACATCGGTCACCAGTGTTGGCCTAGATGATTTGCACAGAGGATCAAGTCTAGCACGTTGTGGGCGTTGTCGCCTTGGATGTCTGTGTTCATGCATCTGTACCATTCAAGCGAGTGAGGCGTGTGTGCGTTCCGTTGGAATGGAAGATTCAGTGGATCCGCTAGGATTGGTCTAGGTTGGTGGCTACTGCGATCAGGTCTAGGACGTTTATGACGTGGTCGTGTCTGATGTCTGCTGTCGGGTTATACAAATTGAGGGCCATGGCAACAAGTATAAGATCGAGCACGTTGACTTGTCCGTCGCATCTGACATCTCCAGCTTTACTGACAGTGAGGCCGCCACCTATTATCGAGTTATCTGTCTTGTCATGTTCTGCAGGATAGGCAGTAGGTACCTCTGCTCTTAATACATAGTAGCCTATGGCGAAGCTTTGAGGATCCCATGTAAACGAAACCACCGTACTCTCTTGCGCCCCCACGTAAACTCGTTGCGAACCGATGCGGGTTGAGTTCGCGTAGATCGACACCTCGAACCCGAAACCGTAGCCCCATAGATTGTTTACAGTTACGTTCACACATGCCGTGTAACGTTGACAGAGCGTAGGCTTTGGCAGACCACCGTCTTTGCACGTTACAAGATTCGTAACGGATACTTCAGGACCTCCTGGGACAAAGCCACCCCCTGGCCAGGCTGCACCCATTTCCGACAGAACATATGAAAGATCCACATCGTCCACCTTTCCGTCTTTGTTGATGTCCTCTGGAATGTTGCCTGGTGGTCCTGTCCAGCCAAACGCGCCAACTACAGTTATGCCGTCTGCCACGCTAACCGTCCAGTCGCCTGATCTGACGTTAGCCCGAAATATGGCCCAGTCGTATGCGATCATCAAAGGGTCGGTGTCTCTGTCTGGCACGATTGTCTTCCAGTAGTTGCGGTTTGCGGTGAGCAAGCAGCTTACTCCAGCGGTGTAGCTGCTGAAGTAGAAGTTGCCTGAGCCCATCAATGTATCTGGGTACACGCCTCCTGGATAGAAGCCGCGTGCGTCAGGGATCAGTTCATACACTGATTTCGGTATGATTGGCAGTCCGCCAATCCAGTGTAAAGCCCAAACGCTTGCGATGCTCTCGTAAAAGGTCAATGTGTTGCCAATGATTTCAATCTTCAACGAGCCGTCGGGGTTCACATACAGGTCGGCTACTGATGGGTAGTTCCAGCCAGCTTGGTCATATACGTATTGGAAGCTGAACGCTACGTCTTGGGGTGTGACCGCGCTGTTCACTGTGCCTGTGATTGGGTTAATCCATTTGATGCCGGTTCCAAGCGTGTAGGTGATTTTTGATGCCGTTTGGCCTGTGTCGGGGTTTGTCCATGTTCCAGCTGTCCAGCTGCTCGCCATCCAAGGCATGTCTAAAGCAATATTCAACGGGTTAAACTTGATCAATGAGTCAAACAGTTTGTCTAGAATCTGCCAATCCCACTGTGATTGCGAGTAGATCACGTTTAGCATTTCGATGTCTGACTTGAAGCCCCATTTCAGTTGGCCCCCGGTTGGGCCGGCTTCTGGGTTGTGTATGGCTTCGAGGTTCCACCAGTCTCGTACGCCGTATGAGTCAACGTTCAATGCGTGCCATGGCCACTTGTGTGCCATGTACCCTGCTGTTGTCCACAGTGGGAACATGAAGACCATTTGGCCCCATCTCTGGCATGCAAGGTAAGAGTTTGTCTGAGCAACGTCGAAGTCCTTTGCAAACTTTACTTTCTCTGAGTATTCGTTGAATGCTGGGTCGTTGATGTTGCAGTAGTTCTGTGCAAAGACAGTGATGTCCCAGTCCATGTACCTTCCGTTGTACAAGTCGTACAGCAGGTCTGGGTCTCTTCCGAGGCTCCAGCCACCTGTGTATAGGTGGAAGTCCTTCTTGTACATGACGTTCGGGCTGCACACTGATCTTGCTACGAGGTTGTCGTCAACTGGAATGCCAATGTCTTCTAGACCCTTGAGGCCGCTGCCACCGTAGATCAGAAGTCTGCCTGTTTCGGCTCTCTGCACCTTGTCGCTTCTTCGGTAGAAGATCAGACCTGGGTCGCCAGCGCCGTGTGGGCCAGTCACCATCCAGTCCTTTAGCAGCAGGCCTGCTTTCTCATGGCCTGGTGGGAAGTGCACATCCTCAACCACGTTGGGGTCTGCGCTGTTTCTCCAGCCAGCGTCACGAAGGATTTGGCAGGCGGTTGCTGGGCTGTATGGGTGAAGTGGGGTCGACAAGTCGTACCAACGGGTCCATGGCATGACTGGTACTTCCATTTGAGCACCAAAGCCGCCTAGGATGTTGGTGATGATGAATGGTTTGTCGATCATGTGCGCAATTGCGTGTCTAAACTCTGGGTACGAGGTTGGGCTTCTCCAGTTCGGGTACGAGAGCATGGTCAAATTGTTGTTAATGTCGAATTGGTACATGCCATTTTCCCTGTACGAGTCTAGGGTGACTGTTGGGTCGCCCGTGTATTTTGTAACCAGATCTTTGGTCAGTGGACTGTCAACTAGGTCGATTTCGCCAGCGTCGAAGGCAGCGAACTCTGCAATATCTGTCCCGTAGATCTTGCAAAGCAGTTCGCCAATTCTTGGTCCATAAGTTGTTGCTGCTTTAACAGGCATCGATATTGAGGATAAAATCAATAGAAACGCTGATGCTGCTACAAAGATTCTTACGTAGATTTTCACTTTTTCCTCTCTCCTTCAAAAGAGCTACTTTTGTGCTCCTCAGGAAGCAAGTATGTGTTAAACAATGAATAAGCTTTATGGACTCATCCTCTATGAGCCACTAGATCGTTTCTAGATTTGCACTCGCTCCATTCACTTTGTGGGAAATGGTGGGTAGCAACCTATGCAGAATCAATGCAATGAGGCTTCTGATTAACGATTTCTGTACGGATAGAGAAAAGAGAGGGAGTTGCGGGAGACGTCTCCATTCCGCTATGAAATAACCTTTTTGAATCAACAATCAGCTACAGAGCGCGAATAATGTGCTTCGAATGCCTTTGAAAATGAGGTGTTTTGGGTTTTTTGAGGTCTTAGCAGGAGTCACATCAAGCTCGTGGGTTTTTGCTCCAAGCACGGCAGGAACGTGTTACGTATATCTTGAAGTCACTGGCGCAAAAGGAAACACAACCCAATCTGCAACATCCCGCGCGACTCTGACTCCTGTCCCGGTTGGATGATATTCACTTTTAGAAGAACACGAGACATCAGAGCCCTTAACGGTTCATCTGGTTCTCCTAGCGATCTTGTTAACTGGGTTCGCAATTGCCAAACGCAAACCAAACAGAAAATGGCCGAAAATTACTTGACAAACTCCACTCTTGTCAGTTTGACTTCGTTTAGCGGGCGACTGTTGCTGTCCACCGCCACGTTCCCAATAGCATCCACAACATCCATCCCTGCGGTGACGTGACCAAACACAGGATGCTTACTGTCCAAGTGATTGTTGTTCACAAGGTTGATGAAGAACTGGCTGCTCCCAGTATTCGGACCCTTGTTCGCCATAGCCACCGTGCCCCTATCATTGCGGTTGTGATCAGTAAACTCGTCTGGAATCGCTGGAATGTTCGAGTCACCGGTCCCCGTACCCGTTGGGTCACCGCCCTGCACCACAAAATCCTTCACCACCCGGTGAAAAATCGTCCCATCATAGACCTTGCTCCAAGCCAGCCGCTTAAAGTTGCTCGTCGTGACAGGCATGTCGCTGAACAACTCAACCGTCACGTTCCCCATGCTCGTCACCAGCCTGACCTTATTCGACAAAGTCAAAACCACGCTGAAACTGTTGTCCGCCAAATCCGTCTCATTCGCCACCTGCCCGACTGTCATGTTCAAACGGTAGTCACCCAGCGCAAGCCCAGCCGTGGTCCAAACAAATTCGACCGACTGCTCCGCGCCAGCCGCCAAGCTTGTTACGTACTTCGAAAACACTTTCGAAGTCCCGTTGAACGGAACCGAAGCGTTCATGTTGAAAGATTCTGCAAACGTCCCCTGGTTCCGCACGACAACAGTCACGTCAATGTTCAAACCCTGAGGAACCGCCTGAGAAGAAGGCGAAACCCGAGCAATCGCCACGTTA
>Ga0315277_10008692_pt1 | contig 13023 bp, 10 predicted proteins | sample YL17G05_15_MG_FD_203695 | JGI IMG/M metagenome (GOLD analysis project Ga0315277, IMG submission 203695) | Sediment microbial communities from Yellowstone Lake, YNP, Wyoming, USA - YL17G05_15 | ecosystem: Environmental > Aquatic > Freshwater > Lake > Sediment | place: USA: Wyoming | collected...
TCAGCGCGACCAAGCGCAAGGCCCGCGGCTACCGTTCGACCACGTACTTGATCACCATGCTCTACTTCGTGGCCGGCAAGCTCCGCTTCCCCCAGTTCTGAGGTTCCACCGAAAACAGCGGAGAACCTTATTCTCTCTCTCCCGACGAACGGACGCTGGCGCTCGGCCACGACAACGGGACGGCGGACTGGTGGGACATGGCGACCCGGAAGCGGCTGGACTTCTTCGACTGGCCTCGCGCCGACATGATCCGCGTGCGGTTCTCACCAGATGGCAGGTACTTTGCCATGGCGGGCGTGAACGAGGGCCGGATGATGTTCTGTGACCTGACCACCCGCGAGCGCAGGCCCATCGGTCGCGGGTACCGGAGCGGACTGCATGACCTCGTCTTTTCCACGGATGGCCGGCGGCTGGTTACTGCCGGGACCATGCCGAATGGCGTCGTCAAGATCTGGGATGTGGAAACCGGTCGGGACGTGGCGACGCTGCCGGGAGAAGCCGGCTTCCTCTTCAATCACATTGGATTCTCGCCGGACGGCAAGACGCTCTTCGCCAACAGCCTGGAGATGGTGTCCCTGCTCTGGCGCGCGCCGTCGTGGGAGGAAATCGAGGCGGCAGAGAACCGAAAACAGGGGCCATGAGATACCACAGAAGCCAACGAAGGGAACCAAGAAGAAGCGGGTGGCCCACCAGGCAGGTGTCCAGTTCTGAATCCCCTTTGTTCTCTTCGTTTCCTGTGAAATTCGCCTTCACCCTCATCGAGCTGCTCGTGGTCATCGCCATCATCGCGATCCTGGCTTCCCTCTTGTTGCCTGTGCTCTCCAAGGCCAAGGACAAAGCCCAAGGGGCCGGTTGTTTGAACAAGGCGAAGCAAATGACGCAGGCCTGGATGATGTATGCGGACGACAACGCTCAACGCGTGCCCATGAACATCGGCTATCTGGCGCAGGCGGACTGGGAATCATGGATTCGGGGATGGATGACATTGGACTTTCATCCATCCTGGGTGGATGTCGTGCCGCCCTCTGACAGCACCGATGTTTCCTATCTGCTCCACAGCCCGCTCGCGCCCTATGGGGCCACGCCCACTATCTGGCGCTGTCCGGCGGACAAAAGCATCCGCACGGTTGGCGGCGCACGCCTGCCCCGCACCCGGAGCTTCTCCATGAACGAACAACTCGGGTTTTATCACCCCAATCGAATTCCGGACGCGCCCGGCTTTGTGACGGACTGGATGCGGAAACTGGTGGTGAGAAAGACCACCGATTTCCGAAATCCAGGACCTGCGCAGTGTTTCGTTTTCCTCGATGAGCGGGAGGACTCGATCATGGACAGCCACTTCTTCCTCCATCCGGCCGGCTTTCGGGAGGGCAATCCGAACTTGTATCGGCTGGTGGGTTACCCCGGCAGTTGCCACAACGGCGGCGGGAACGTCAGCTTCGCCGATGGCCACGCGGACCCTCGCAAGTGGCTGGACCCGCGCACCAAGCCACGGCTGGTTCCGGACCAGAATATTGTCCAGTCGGTTGACGGTGTCCCCTCTCCGGGCAACCCGGACGTTCGCTGGCTCCAGGAGCGGACGTTCCAAAGGGGCGACTGAGCGGCTGTTCACCGTGACGGTTGATTTACCCCCGCTGGAGCCCCGGCTTCCCGCCCTGACCATTCTGTTGATGAGCCACGGCAAACGCGGATAACACGGATGGGACAGGCTGCTTGGCCTCCTGTCCCCTCCACCGGCCCGTCACCAAACCGGCGACCAGCAATCGCAAGCTGGAAGCCGCCTCAACTCCGGCGCTCTCCGTGCGATCCGTGGAATCCGTGGCCGGCCTCTGTGGGTCGGCTCGGATTTCGGGCTTCGCATTTTCCCTGTTACCTCCGCCGGCATTTCCTGTGGTACACCAATGATGAGCCTCTATATGTCAGCAACGTAACGATGATCTGAAGCCAAGAACAAGCGGTTGACCCGCACGAAAGGATCCTATGAGAACGAGCATCAACACCTCCAAATCCGCGGTGGCGGGATTACTCCTGCTCACCATCATTGCAGGGGCGCGGCTAAACGCCGTGGCCCAACCGCGAATCCTCACGCCGCCGCGCAACGTCGCGGTTTTGCCCGGCCAGGACGCGCAGTCGGTCTTGCCCGGTCAGAACGCGCAGTTCCGCGTTGTCGCCTCGCCTGGCCCGCTGGCGTATCAATGGGGATTCAACGGGACGCCCCTGGCGGGCGCCACCAACAACAGCCTCACGGTCACCAACGTCGCGTGGACCAACCTCGGCCGCTATGACGTCGTGGTCAGCAACAGCACCGGCGCAACCCTCAGCACTCCGGCCTGGCTCTTGTTGGCGACCCGCTGGACGGAGTTCGTCATTTTCGGCGCGAGTGACATGCAGGGAGTGTGCGGTGGCGCGCCGTGGCCCGCTCAACTGGCCAACCGGCTGGGAGTGCCACTGCGAGACAATACCTACGGTGGGGCGGACAGTTCTCAAGTCCGCACACTGATCACGTCTTATTTGGGGACTCACACTCTCACCACCAATACCCTGATCGGGCTGTCGGGCGGCGGCGGATACATGGATCTGTTGCTGGGAACGGACATGGAGCAGGCGGCATCGAATCACCTCGCCAACGTGCGCCGGCTGGTTGAAGCGGGCGCACGGAGCTTTCTCATTCTGAAAATGTGGCCCCTGGAACAGATGCCGGGCGCCGTCGCAATCGGTCCGTGGGTGACAAACGGACTGAACATCCGGTTCGAAGCCCTGCTGGACGAAGGCCTCGAAAACTTGAAGGCCGAGTATCCCCTGACGGTTTACCGGCCCGACCTGTTCGCCTTCTGGACGGCCATCTTTCAGAATCCGACCGCCTACGGTTTTCACCTGCCCTTCGTGTACCCTTACACCCAGGTCTATTGCGATGGCGCGCATTCCACCCTCGCGGCCCATACCCTCACCGCTCAGGAGTGCTACCGCTGGTTGACACCGCCGTTGAGGATTGACCTGGCCGTGCCCACGACGGAGGGAGATGCAGTTCTGCATTGGAGTGGCGGCTCGGCGCCCTTCCAGTTGGAACGGATGACGGACCTCCGGTCGGGCCAGTGGGAGCCGGTCGGACCACTCAACTTCCTCTCCGAGGCCACCGTGAAGCGTGAAAGCTCCCAAGGGTTTTTCCGCGCTTTGTTCCTGGGGCAGTGAGGGTCGGACTCGATGAACTCGTCCGAGCGAACGCCCAAGAATCCGTGCTACGAATCCGGTCCAAGACAGGTCTACGGCCAAAGGGAAGCGGCCAATGCGGTGTGAAGCCGCCGCCGAACGGTCCCGAAACCATCAACCCAACATTCGACAAAACACACAACCCCTATGAAGAAGCACCAGGCAACCGCCGTCCTTGTCCAGTGGACGAAAATCGCCGTGCGCACCAACCTGACCGGCGCGGTGGACTTCACGGACAGCATGGTGACCAACTACCCGCAGCGCTTCTATCGCGCGGTCGCGCCGTGAGAAGGAGAGCCATGACCAAGGAACTTCAACTGAAATGCAAAGCTATGAAAACAAATCCAACGAAACCAAACCGCCGTTCTCTGTTCAATGTTCTCACCCTGCTGCTGCTGCTTGCAGCGGCAGGCAGCGCCTCCGCCGCCACGCGCTACGTCTGGCAGGGCAGTTCCAGCCCGGGGCCGCCCTACGACACGTGGGCGAACGCGGCACACGACATCCAGGACGCCGTGGACGCGGCGCAGCCGGGCGACACCGTCCTGGTCGCCGGCGGGGTGTACGCCACAGGCGGACGGGCGGTGGGCACCAATCTGTTGGTCAATCGCGTGGCCATTGACCGGGCCATTACGGTCGAAAGCCTGATGGGACCGGAGGTGACGATCATCCAAGGCCGCCAGGTGCCGGGCACCACCAACGGCGACGGCGCGATCCGGTGCGTATATCTCACCAACAGCGCCAGCCTGTCCGGCTTCACCTTGACCAATGGGGCGACGCGCGCCGTGGACGACTGGCCGAGTTTCCAAGAGTCAAGCGGCGGCGGGGTGTGGTGTGAATCGACAAACGCAGTAGTTTCCAACTGCGCTGTGATGGGCAACTCGGCTTACAACCGCGGCGGCGGGGTCTGGATGGGCACGTTGAACAACTGCACGCTCATCGGCAATTCGGCTTATCAAATGGACGGCGGCGGAGCGACTGGCAGTACGCTCAATGGTTGCACGCTCAGCGGCAACTCGGCCTGGGGTTTCGGCGGCGGGGCGTGTGACAGCACGCTGAACAACTGCGTGCTGACGGCCAACTCGGCTGAATACGGCGGCGGGGCGTGTGACAGCACGCTGAACAACTGCACGCTGACCGGCAACTTGGCTCACGAGGGCGGCGGGGCATACGGTTTTCGGGGAGGTTGCACACTGAACAACTGCACGCTGACCGGCAACTCGGCGACGCGGTACGGCGGCGGCGGCGTCGCGGACTCTGACTATTGCCGCGGCTCTGAGTTGAACAACTGCATTGTTTACTACAACACAACTCGCCGCGGAGCGAACAACTATTCGCAAGGCAGGTTCAACTACTGTTGCACGACGCCGATGCCGCTGGGGGGTTCCGGCAACATCACTCTCGATCCTCAACTGGCCAGCGCCACCTATTTGAGCGCGAACTCTCCTTGTCGCGGGGCGGGCAGCGCTGCTTATGTGAGCGGCACCGACATTGATGGGGAAGCCTGGGCGACGCCGCCGTCCATTGGCTGCGATGAATATTACGCCGGGGCGGTGGCGGGGCCGTTGTGGGTAAGCATTGTCGCGGAGTACACCACCGCAACGCCGGGTTTTCCGGTGGGATTGACCGCATTGATTGGCGGGCGGACCACGGAGAGCGTGTGGGAATTCGGGGACGGCGTGGTGGTGAGCAACCGGCCCTTCGCCACCCATGCCTGGGCGACACCGGGAGACTATGCGGTGACCGTGCGGGCCTATAACGAGAGCCTGCCTTCCGGGGTGGGCGCCACGGTGACGGTCCACGTCGTCGCGCAGCCCGTGCATTATGTCGCGGCCGCGAGTACGAATCCGGTACCGCCTTACACCTCTTGGGCCATGGCGGCCACGAGTATCCAGGACGCGGTCGAGGCGGCAGCGGTGCCGGGGTCTTTGGTGCTGGTAACCAACGGAACCTACAGCAGCGGGGGGCGGGCGGTGTCCGAGGCCGAAACGAACCGCGTGGCGGTGGATAGGCCGTTGACAGTGCGCAGTGTCAATGGCCCGCAGTTCACCGTGATCCAAGGCTACCGAGTGCCTGGCACAGGAACAGGCGATGGGGCGATCCGCTGCGTGTATCTCGTCAACGGTGCCGGGCTGGTGGGCTTCACCTTGACGAACGGGGCTGCCTGGGGCGGGGGCGGAGTGTTCTGTGAATCTGAAGCCGCCGTGGTCTCTGACTGCGTGATGGCGGGCAATGCGGCTTCGTGGGGTGGCGGGGCGTCCGGCGGCACGCTGAACAACTGCACCCTGACCGGCAACTCGGCTTCTCATTCCGGCGGCGGGGCGGAATCAAGCACGCTGAACAACTGCACCCTGACCGGCAACTCGGCCTATTGGGGTGGCGGGGCGGGGGAGGCCAGGCTGAACAACTGCACACTGACCGGCAACTCGGCTGAATACGGCGGCGGGGCGTATGACAGCACGCTGAACAACTGCATCCTCGCTCAAAACCTGGCGAGGTGTGGAGGCGGGGCGGATGAGAGCACGCTGAACCACTGCACCGTAACCGGCAACTCGGCTTCTGATTTCGGAGGCGGGGCTTCAGGTGGCACGCTGAACAACTGCTCGTTGACCGGCAACTCGGCTATCTACGGCGGCGGGGCGTATGACAGCACGCTGAACAACTGCACGCTGACCCGCAACTCGGCATCCGATTACGGCGGTGGGACATACGGGACAAGGTCTTGGGGCGCGCTAAACAACTGCATTGTCTATTTCAACACCGCCCAGAACGGTCCAAACTACTACCAAGACGCGCTCAGCGAAGTTCTCAACCACTGTTGCACCACCCCGATGCCCACCAACGGTGTTGGCAACATCACGAACGTGCCGCTGTTCGTAGATTACGCCGGTGGCAACCTACGCCTGCAATCCAACTCCCCCTGCATCAACGCCGGCCTCAATGCCTACGCCCCCGGCCCCACGGACTTGGACGGCCTCCCGCGTATCGTCAGTGGCACGGTGGACATCGGCGCCTACGAATTCCAAGGGACAGGCTCAATAATTTCTTACGCCTGGCTCCAGCAATACGGTCTGCCCACCAACGGCTCGGCGGATGCCACCGACCCGGACGCCGACGGCCACACCACGTGGCAGGAGTGGCGCTGCCTGACCGATCCCACCAACGGGCTCTCGGCGTTGCGCCTGCTCTCCGCGTCGCCCGCCGGTACCAACGTGACCGTGGCTTGGCAGAGCGTGGCGGGCGTGGACTATTTCCTGGAGCGGAGCACGAACCTGTGGGCGAGTCCGCCATTCAGTCTGCTGGCACCGGACATCCCCGGCCAGCCCGGCACGACGGCCTACACAGACACGAACGCCGCGCCCTTGTCCCCATTGTTCTACCGGGCGGGAGTGGTCCCGTAGAAAGCCGAAAGCCACAGCTCGAAATTGGACGGCGTTGGTTGGCTGTACCTCGATGACCTGTAAGCGGCGGCTAGCGGGCGGCACTTCCATCTTGCGGTCGAGCCGTGAGGTAGTGGGTCTGATCAGGCGGGACCGGTGGATGGCCCGGCATTTACAGAGCCAATTGACCCAAGCCGCGAGCCGGTCGTCACTGCGGCAGGTAGGGCGCGCGGCGTTCTTCGCGGGGACGGAGTTCGCTGGCGTACTGTCGTCCGAGCGTCGCGGCGTGGGTGTGCATCCAGTCGGTCAGGCGCGTCGTGCCGGTGGCCGGTGTCTCCACGGCCAGCAACCCAGCCATCAGCCCGCGAATCTCGTCGCGCGTAATGAACGTGTCGCGGACAAACCAACCGACGATGCGGCTCATCGCGTAACCGAGACCCGGCGGCACGCCCACGATCATTCTCCGAACGCCAATCGCCTGGCCGACTGCCTGCACGAGTTCGCGGTAGGTGAAGGTTTCCGGGCCAATCGCGTTGACCACCATGTTCTCGCGGCTCTTCCCCGCTGCGACCGCCAGCGACGCCAAGTCCTCCACGTAAATCGGTTGCAGCCGGTAGCCGCCGTCGCCAAACACGCCGAACACCGGAAACCGCCGCAGCGCCCAGGCGATGTTGTTGATCAGAATGTCCTCGCGCCCGAACAGCACCGTCGGACGCAGGATGGCGTGGCCCAGACCGCTTTCGCGGAGCGCGCGTTCCAGCCGCGCCTTTCCGGCGAAGTATTCGAGTGGCGAATCTTCGCTCGGGTTCGTGATGCTGACGTGAACGATGCGCTGAACCCCGGACCGCCGTGTCGCCTCGAACAGCGCCAGCGTGTTCTGCACTGCCCGGGCGTGCGAGAAGGTCGGATGATTGAACCGCACCCAATAGGTGTTGTAGAGCACCGCGACGCCGCGGAGGGACTCCGTCAGCCGTGTCACATCATCGAAGGTCAGCGGAAATGCCCGGACGCGGTCACCGAACGGGTGCGGCCGCTCCGGCGAGTTCGTCAGCGTGATGACGTTGAGGCCGGCGTCCAGCAATCGGGTCGCGATGTAACGACCGGAGTAGCCGAAGGCGCCAGTCACGGCGTGGGTCTCTGGACTGCTCATTTCACGATTCCTTCCGGCCCGACCGAATTGCCCCACACCTTGTCTTCACTTGTTCTGCAGGGGCAGCGCGTCGAACAATGCACTGAGGCTCGTGAGTGGCGCGGGCTTGGACGGGTTCAACGTCAGGCGCAGATACTGCACTGCGTCCGGGAGTGAGCGGACGGATTTGGGCAGCGTGGCCGCCGCGGCGTTGGCGTGGCCGCCGCCCTGGAGCTTTTCCGCCAGTTTCAGCGCCTCGCCGTTTCGGCTGCGCAGGCTGACGATCACGGTACCGTTGGCCCGCCGGAAGGCCGTCATCAGCACCGGATATTTCGTCGCCCGCTCGTCGAGCAACTGATGGACGATGAGGTTGTTGTTCCCCACGACAGTTTCGACGAAGCCGACGTCCGGTGTGATTTCCTGCACGTGGTCGCGACTCCACGCGAGGCCGAGCGGGTCCTCGATGCGGCGCTTGGCGGCCATGACTTCGAGCAGCGGATGGTCCAGCAGGCGTTCAATCTCGCCGTCCAACAGCGCGTGCAAGTTCCAGAAGCCGTAAATCTTCACCAGGTTCGCGTAGTCGCCAGCGAGGATGAAATCCGGGTCGTCTTCGAGAAAGAGGTCCGAGACGTCGTTGAGATGGACAAGGCGGTCAAGCGCCGGCGAGCCCAGGCCCCGGGCGCAACAAAGATCGTAGCAGAGACGCCCGGCGGATTTGGAAAGGTCGTGGATAAACTGTGCGCGCTGGGGCACAAGCTCGGTCGCGTGATGGTCAATGATGACCCAGTTGGGCCGGTCCATGCGCGCTTCGAGCGTGAGGTCTGTGACCCAGGCGGAGGGCTCGGTGAGCGGGCGTTGGCGTAGACCATTGTAATTCCAGGCTTCGAGCCGGATGTCCGCGTCGAACAACTTTCGGGCGAGACGGCGCAAGAGGACACCGGCGACGAGACCGTCCAAGTCGCTCTCGTGCGTCAGGATTACATCGGGCTTCGGGAGGGAAACCATGAACCGACGGTAGGCGAAGCGCGTCTCGAACGCGAGCACGGAATCGGCCTCACGCGGAACTGACAGGAAAATGGGTGACTGAAACATGGAGAGCCTCCGCTTTGTAGCGCCGGTCTTCCAACCGGCGAGGCGCTCCGTTTCATCTTCCTGTCAGCGATTTTCCTGTCATGCGCGCCCCACAGACGCTGGGGCAAGGCGCGGGCTTGTCTTTTCGGAGAGCCGGTCCTAGCTTTGCCGCATGAAGAACGATGTCGTTCCGGTGCATATCCGCGGTCTCTGGCCGAACCAAAGCGGCTGCGCGATCTTCGTCGGGAACGACGAAAAGGTTTTCATCATCAACGTGGACCCGTGGATGGGGAAAACCATCAGTGATTTCATCAACAAGCGTCCGTCCGAACGCCCGCTCACGCACCATCTCATCCTCAGCCTGTTCAAAGGTTTTGGCATCACGCTCGAACGCATCGTCATCACCGAGTTGAAGAACCAGACCTTTTTTGCGCGGCTCATCCTGCAACAGGAGAACGAAGTCGCCCGCAAAATCGTCGAGGCGGACGCGCGCCCGAGCGATTGCCTCGCGCTGGCGGTCGCTCAGAAATGCCCCATCTTTGTGACGCAAACGCTCTTCGATCAAATGGAAGACATGAGCGAACACCTCCAGCGGATCAACGAGCAGAGTGGGGAGGCCGAGTAATTCTTCATGCCTCTCGTCCCGGTCAAATCGGCCCGCTCCGTCGTGCTCGTCTGTGGGGAAGATGAGTTTGCCGTGAAGCAGCGGGCGAAGGAGATTTTCCAGCAGTGGAGCGCCGAATGCGGCGGGTTTGGGGACGAGACGATTGACGCGGGCGTCAACAACGGTGGCGAGGCGCTGGCCGCGCTGGCCCGGTTGCGCGAGGCGCTGCAAACGCTCCCCTTCTTCGGGAACGCCAAGGTCGTCTGGCTGCGCGACTGCAATTTTCTCGGCGACGACCGCGTGTCGGCGTCGCAGGCGGTCACCGAAACGCTGGCGGAAATCGCGGACGAGTTGAAGGCGTTCGATTGGAGCGGCGTCCGGCTGCTCGTCAGCGCCGGCAAGGTGGACAAGCGCCGCGTGTTCTACAAGACCCTCGAGAAGCTCGGCACGGTCGAGAATCTCGCCGGCTGGTCGGCGGACGACAAGGACTGGGCGGAGCAGGCCGAGATGTGGGCGCGCAAGGCCATTCGCGAGCAACGGAAGGAGATTGACGAGGACGCGCTCGCCGCGTTGGTCAGCGCCGTCGGCCCGCACGCGCGGTTGCTGGCGAGCGAGGTGGAGAAACTTTGCCTCTACGTGGGTCAGCGCGCGCAAATCGCGGCAGCAGACGTGGCGGCGATTTGCACGCGGAACAAAACCGCCCGCGCCTTCGCCGTTGCCGATGCGCTCGGCGACCGCGACCTGCCCCGGCTGCTCAAGCGGCTGGATGAGGAATTGTGGGACATGCAGTTCGACCGCGACAAATCGGAGATCGGCCTGCTCTACGGCCTCATTACGAAAGTGCGCGCGATGTTGCTCACGCGCGAGATGGTGCGCGAAGGGTGGTTGTCGGCGGAGGCCGAATATGGCCGTTTCAAGGCTCAGTTGGCGCGCGTGCCGGCGGAGCAGTTGCCGGCAGAGAAACGGTTCAACCCTTTGGCGATGCACCCGTTCGTTTTGCATCGCGCCTTGCAGCAGTCTAAGAATTACTCAAGCGCCGAGCTGATTCGGGCGATGAACATCCTGCTGGAATGCAATCGGCGCCTGGTGTCGAGCAGCCTCGAGGAATCGCTCGTGTTGCAACAGGCGCTGGCCCGGATCGTCGGCACCGCGCGGCAGGAAGTTCGCGCGGCGGCTTAGCTTTTGTCTCGATGAGTTTGCAACCTGCCAAATTGCTGGTGAGCGTCTGCGGCCGCGACGTTTGCGTGCGGATTATGGGCCGTGCGTGCTTCAGTTCGGCGCCGGACTTCAAGACGCTCGTCACGGAGTTGCAGCAGCAGGGTTACCGACACTTCATCATTGACGTGAGCGACTGCCTGTTGATGGACAGCACGTTCCTGGGTCTGCTCTGTGGGCTCGGGCTGAAGCTCCGCGAAAGCGGGAACGGCGGCGCCGGAGTGGAGTTGCTCAATCCCAACCCCCGTGTGACCGAACTGCTCGAAAGCCTTGGCGTCGCGTCCGTCGTCCGGCTCGTGAGTGGAAGTTGCGAGATGAGCGACGCCGCCATCCACACCTGCGAGTGTCACACACGCGAGGCAATGGCCCAGGCCAGCCTCGAAGCCCACCAGACCCTGATGTCTCTCAGTCCGGAAAACGCCGCGCGGTTCAAGGACGTAGCGCAGTTCCTTGCGGAAGACCTCAAGCGAATCAAAGCCGCCGGCAGTTGACCGGCTGCACCGGCTTCCAGCGCGCAGCGGCGGACGCGCGTCCGGCTCAGTGGTAAGGATTGAACGTCTGGAGCTTCCACTCCTCCAGCAACTCGCGCGGAATCTCGCTCAAGAACCGCGACGCCTTCTGCATGAAATCGCCTTCCAGTCCGCGGGTGGCACGGATCAGCGGGTAACTCAAGTAAAGCTCGTTGCGCGCGCGGGTGATGGCCACGTACATCAGTCGCCGTTCCTCCTCCTCGCCCTCCGGCGTCTCCAGCGACCGCGCTGACGGAAACAATCCATCGCACAGCATGATCACGAAGACGACATCGAACTCCAATCCCTTGGCTTGGTGAATCGTCGAGAGGCGCAGTTGCTCGGTGTCCTTGTTCGCCGGCTTGTCGTCCTCCGCCTCGACGTTCGTGAGCAGGGCCAGTTGAGTCAGAAAATCGTTCAACTCCTCGAACTGTTCGGCGAACACGGCCAACTGCTCGATATCTTCGAGCCGCGAGCAGTAATTCGTGTAGCTCGCCTTGAGGTGGTCTTCGTAGCCCGCCTCGATCACCAACCGGATCATCGCGGACGCATCGCCGCGCACGTCGTCCGCCTCCAACTGCGCCACCGTCGCCACCAGTTGCGCCCACGCCGTGGCGGCTTTCTTCGGAACGCTGGTCGCACACTTTTGCAGCGCCGCCGCCAGCGGGCTTCGGGCTTCGGGTTTCGGATTTCCTTCGGCTTTCGGACTTCGGATTTCCGCCTTGGTTCGGTGTTCGACGTTTAATGTTCGATGTTCGATGTTCCCCGCCCCTGCCTGAAACAACTGCCAGAGTTTCGCCGCCCCTTTCCCGCCAATCCCCGGCAGCAGTTGCACGATGCGCTTGAACGAAAGCTCGTCGCGCGGGTTCGCGACCAGCTTCAAGTAAGCCGCTACGTCCTTGATGTGCGCCTGCTCGAAGAACCGGATGCCGCTCGTGATGCTGAACGGAATGTTCCGCCGAGTCAGTTCGAGCTGCAGCTCCAGCGCGTGAAAGTGCGAGCGGTAAAGCACCGCCATCTTCTCGAGCGCCGTCCCTTCCTCGCGCAACTCCAGCACGCGCTGCGCGACAAATGCCGCCTGTTGCGCCGCGTCGCCGCACACCACCAGCCCGGGACGCAGGCCGGACTTCCGTGCCGGAGCGAGCGCCTTGGCGAACTGGTTCACGTTCGCTGTGATGGCCGCGTTCGCCACGTGCAAAATTTCCGGCGTGCTGCGGTAGTTGGTTTCGATCTTGAAAACCTTCGCCTCCGGATAGCGCTCGGGGAACTTCAGGATGTTTTGGAAGTTCGCCCCGCGCCAGCCGTAGATGCTCTGCGCGTCGTCACCCACGACCATGAGGTTGTGATGCCGCGCGGCGAGCAGATCAATCACGTCGCTCTGGAGCTTGTTCGTGTCTTGGTATTCGTCCACCAGCACGAACTGGAAGCGCCGCTGGTAATGCTCGCGCACGTCCGCCTGCTCCTCCAGCAGCCGCAGCCAGAGCACGAGCAGGTCGTCGAAATCCATAGCGTTGGTGGCGCGCTTGCGCTCGGCGTAGCGGCGCTGGACCTCCGCGACGGGTTTGGCCAGGTGCGAGAAATAGTCATATTCCTCGCCGAGGATTTGCTCAATGGGTTTCTGCGTGTTCGCCGCCAGCGAATAAATGTCGCCCAGCACCTCCGCCTTCGGAAACCGCGTCGCCTTTGTGTCAATGTCCGCCTCGGCGATGCAGGTGGCGATGAGATGCTTGGCGTCCTCGCGGTCGAGGATGCTGAAATCGCGCTGCCAGCCGAGCAGGGGCGCGTGTTGGCGGAGAATGCGGTTGCCGATGGCGTGAAACGTGCCGCCCCAAAGCGCCGCCAACTCCTGCCCGAGCAAATCGGCGACACGGCGCATCATCTCGCCGGCGGCCTTGTTCGTGAATGTCAGCA
>Ga0315277_10008693_pt1 | contig 13022 bp, 11 predicted proteins | sample YL17G05_15_MG_FD_203695 | JGI IMG/M metagenome (GOLD analysis project Ga0315277, IMG submission 203695) | Sediment microbial communities from Yellowstone Lake, YNP, Wyoming, USA - YL17G05_15 | ecosystem: Environmental > Aquatic > Freshwater > Lake > Sediment | place: USA: Wyoming | collected...
GGTATCTTCATTAACCTTATTGAGACCCAGACCATAGCTTGCAATGGTGCTCGTAAATATCACTCGCTCAACATTGAAAAGCCTTGCGGCTTCAAGAATATTAAATGTCCCTCCCGCATTGACCTGATATGCAGTGATCGGCTTCTCTTCTGCAGAAGCAGATAGGAGGGCTCCCGTATGATAAATGCCGTCAATTTTATTCTGTTTAACTACCTCCAGGACTTCTGCCCATGAGGCGAGGTCCCCCTGAACAATTTTTACCTTATCTTTAATATCGTGAATGAGGGGAGAGCGTGTAATGACATCAAAAAGCACAACCTCTTCGCCTTTTGCCAATAGAGAATGAGCGAGATAAGTACCTAAGAAACCCAGACCTCCAGTAATTAGTTTTGCCATATTTCCCTTCTTTCTTAATATTTTGAGTAAGGTTGGTCTAATGAAGTAAGAAATATAAGAGCAAAAATCGAGCCAGACAGATTTTGCTTCCATCCAATTGTTAACCCTTTGAATTTTAATGGATTTTTATTTAACTTAAGATGCATCTTATTTGGTAAGTGTAGAAATAATTCTACACAATATGGAGAATGGAGTAAATTTCAATTAAATTACAGAGAGTTAAGTTTTGTGTAGAAATAAATCTATATGTAGATTTATTTCTACTGTTTTAGGAAATGTTCTGTGAAATATTCAGCTTTTTCATCTTTTTATAGATTGCTGTTCTGTGAATTCCCAAGAGTCTTGCGGCCTTATTCTTATTATTGTTTGACACACGAATGGCGTGAAGCAAAGCCTCTTTTTCCATATCTTCACGGAGCCGCTTGAGGTGTGAGGGCTGAGTCTTATTGGATTCTGACCTCATCCTCTGGAGGAAGAAAGGGAGATGACGAATCTCAATCGTGTCTCCCTCAACGGCATAGATCGTCCTCTCTAAAATATTGGCAAGCTCCCTGACATTTCCAGGCCAATCATAATTTTCGAATATTGTCAACACCTCAGACGAGATTCTTGGCATACCCGTCCCGAGATCCTTGTTTAATATTTCAATGAGGTTGCCGGCAATATGCGGAATATCCTCTTTGCGCTCACGAAGGGGAGGAATATGGATGGGAATGACATTTAGACGATAATAGAGGTCTTTTCTGAATTTGCCCTGTTCTATGCTCTTTTCCAGGTTTTCATGGGTGGCCGCAATCAGCCGAAAATTGCTCTTGGTGATGCGTGTTCCGCCTAATCGCTCGGTCTCCTTCTCCTCCAGGACACGGAGGAGTTTCGGTTGCATCTCCAGGGGAAGATCGCTGATCTCGTCAAGAAAGATCGTGCCATGGTGAGCCAACTCGAACTTCCCGGGTTTCCCCTTGGCTCCCGCGCCCGTGAAGGCCCCGGGCTCGTAGCCGAAGAGTTCAGACTCCAGGAGGTCTTTTGGAATGGCCGCACAGTTGAGCCGAATAAAGGGGTGGAGCCTTCGATCGCTTGCGTGATGGATGGCATGAGCAAAGAGCTCTTTTCCTGTTCCGCTTTCTCCTATTAAGAGAACCGGAGCGTTAGTCTGAGCCGCCTTCAAGGCCAATTTTTTCAAATCGGTAATACGTTCACTTTTACCCACAATATTGTTGATGGTATATTTGGAAGACCTCAGACTTTCGAGCTCCTTCTCATAAAACTCGACCTTCGATTCAAGAACATTGAGCTTCTTCGAGAGGGCATGGACATCTCTAACGTCTTTAAACATCACCTGGCCGTATACAGCGATCACTTCTCCATTCATCTCAATCGGAATACGCTGGACCACCATATCCTGATCCTTGATTCGATGGGGCTGATTGAGCTCAGGAACCCCTGTTTTTGCGACGATATGCATCCGTGTATTTTCCAGCACCTCGGTACAATGTTTTCCCACCATCCTTTCGGGAACGACCCCGAGGAAATTACCATAGGTCTTACTGAAAAAGATGATTTTCCCATCCGGATCGGTGATCATCACCCCATTATGGATATTATCAAGGATCGTTTCGTAGAATCGGATCTTTCCCTGGAGCTCATTGAGATCGTTTTGTGCCATAGGCTTCTCTTCTCAAAGATTGAAATTACTCTATCATAAAAAGCACCGTTTTCAAAATAGTTCCTCTTCATCGATAGAAATCACTTTAAGGGAGCTGAGTTGAATGGTTTTAACCTCCCCCATATTCGGATGAGAGGTTAGGACTCTAAGCACCTTTTGCTCCAATAGATAATTTCTGATTAACCCCAGAGCCAGAGTCTCATCGTTCCTGTCCTTCAATCCCACCAGAAGGCCGTTGATCCGTAATGCCCAATCCAGAGGGAGGGTATCGCCATTTGGGTCGAGGACTTCTCCCTCTATCCGGAGTTGTTCGACGGACAGCTCCCGAATAGCGGCGTGTTTAAAATAGTCTCGAAACTTATTCATTCTGTAGTCCCTCCGCTCCTCCATCGACCTCGTTCTGACCTGACCGGATAAAGGCAGGCGATGAATTTTATAAAGGGAATTTTCTCTGTATAGTTCTAATAAGGGTTCTATTTCGGTTGATTTTTGTAAAGCAATGAGAAATTTCGAGGATAGGAGATCGATTTTTCTTCTTTTTAATTCCTTCCCCGCTTCGCCTAAAATGAACCCAGTGGTATCAACAATGATGACATCTGCTCCGGATGAGTGGGCTTTATCCGCCATCCTTTTTGTCCCTTTTAAATGGATCGGAAAATACCCTTCAGGGGTAGTAGTCCCGACGAAGAAAATTTCCGGCGGCGACAAGACGATCTCCCAATTAGGGTCCGATTTGAATACCGCAAAACCAATCGTGGTGGGTGGGCCCAGGAAGGATTGTCCAATATCTGCATCAACCAGAGCCACCTTTAATCCACGCTTACAAAGATTGAAGATTAAAAATTTGGCAAGGGTGGTTTTTCCTGTGTCCGCGGCTCCAAGGAAAAGGATCGTTCCTTTTTCCTTTTCAATCAAATCTGCGAGAACCAGCCACTCTTTCGGTGACAAAACCTCCATGAGGGTTACTGTATTGAGATAAGAGAAACATGTCAAGGGGTGGTTCAATAGACGGCAATGGGGTTGATATCGTTTCTCTAACTGAGAAAAACGAGAGTCTTGTGGGCGGGCTGGATGTCCGACGTGCCGGAAACCAGCCGAAAGTCAAGAATAAAGATTTGAACCCACGAAGTAGAAAGCGGTTTGGGTACCTATCCCCGGCTGTCTATGAACGGCAGTTCTATGCAAGGCAAGTTATAAGGCGGGTTGCAGCGTGAGAGATAGTTTCGTGTCCGCTATTGACATCAGGGGTCACCCTTGCCGTCTTTGACATGGGCGATGATACCACAACCCCCATGACAGCTACGGCAAACCGTTCGAATCTTTTTTACTTCTTCCATCAGTTCTCCTCCTTACCTCGAATAGGGGTGATAAATTTAAGAATATAAACAAAGGTCAAAAGGATATCCGCATTTTTTAGGATAGCAGGATTATCCTGTGCCAGTGCCTGTAACCTTTTAGTGCTTTCCTCGATCCTTTCGATCTCATTTCTTATCTGATCATTCATTTTTATCTCCTTCTCTTAAGTGAGAGCTCTAAAAAATAGTTCACGCTCTCATGATGGCACACCTGCCTACCGCAGGCAGGGATTTCAAAAAAGATTACACAGATTTTCAGAGATCTCTTAAGTCTTTAAAGCGTTTTGCCTTAAGCGTATACCGTGGTAGAGAACCCGGAGGTTCCATGATGACATTGAACGAAAGATTCGTCGCGATCTTAAGGCTCTCCCGGAGTCGAGCCTTTGTCTGTTCAATGGAACTTACGGTGATCCCGGGATTGGGCTCGGCTCTGAGCGTGATGACGTCCATCAGGCCTCTTCTCTCCACAACGATCTCGAATTCCTCTACCTCCTGGAACTCCTTCCTCAGCACCTCCTCAACGGTCTTTGGAGAGAAGAGCACTCCCCGGACCTTACGGAGATCGTCCGTTCTTCCCACTACCTCTTTGATCTTTTTTGAGGTCCTTCCACAGGAACAGGAATTCTTCCCTTTGATCACGAGATCCTTCGTATTGAAACGGATCAGGGGAAAAGACCTTCTCCCGAGAGGGGTGACCACTGCGACTCCGATCTCACCTTCCTCGACCTCTTTTTGGAGTGTTTCGCGATCAAGGATTTCGACCAAAAAGAAAGGCTCGATGATATGCATCCCGTCTTTAGCCTCACACATACCGGCCCAGGCGCAGGGTTCTGTTCCGCCGATGTGGTCGAAGACATGACATTGGTAGAGCTCTTCTAATCGTTTTCTCGTTGCCGATGGCATCGGTTCTCCGGCACAGAGCATCCTTTCGATTCCAAGAGAGGCCGGATCAATGCCCATGGATTTTGCCTCTTCGGCGATATGAAGCCCGTAGGTCGGCGTATTCATCATCCCGTTGGCCCGGATCTCAAGAATCTTGTGAATCCTTCCCTTCGTATCGAGGGCCCCTCCGGGAACAAGTTCACAGCCCACTTTTTCAGAGGCAAAATGGGCTTCCCAGAAGGCGACATAGACATTGTAGCCAAAGGGAAGAAAGACCCTGTGACGGGGCCTGAAGCCTGCCATATAGAGAATATGGCACCATGCTTCAATCCTCCATTGCCAGCTCTCATAGGTTTCGGGAACGTAAATGGGCTTTCCGGTCGTGCCGCTGGTCTGTCTGAAGGTGGTCACCTTTTCGATATCGCTTCCCAGAAGCCCGCCGTAAGGAAAAGGCTCTATCTCCTGATATTTCCTCATCTCCTCTTTTTCAGTGAGGGGAATCTTCTTGAGATCGTCGAGAGATCGAATCTCCTTTCCCTCCATTCCTTTCAGCTTGTCACGATAGAGGGCGGAATGCTCCTTCGCAAAGGAGAACATCTTCCGGAAGTAAGAAAGCTCGATTTGATCATACGCCTCTCTGGGCAGCGTCTCCAAGTATGGATTCCAATAGTTCATTATCCCTCCTATTTCCTTGTGTTTCTCGATTGTTTTGGGTAGATGGTTTCAACATCAGCGCCGAGTTTTTGTGAGATCTGGAAAGCCATATCGGCCACTTTTGGTCCGTATTCCTGAATTCTCTTTTCAGGAAAGGTTCCGATGAGGATGAGGCAACCGATAATTTTTTCATGGTTCGCGAACAAAGGAGCGCTTACCACATTGACTCCGGGAGTGATGTTGCCAATATCTTGCGAATATCCAAGGGCTCTGCATCTCGTCAACTCCTCCCTCAGAAGCTCTTTGTCCACGCGGGATGGGTCCCAATAGAAGAAGACCTTTTTCCGTGACAGTATTTTTTCCCTTTTGGTTTCAGGCATGAAAGCTAAAATGGATTTCCCGTGTGCGCCCAGAGTGATATGAAACCTGTGCCCAAGCCGCACGGTAAACCCAATATTCTGATTTCCTTCATGCTTGCCGACCACGATGACATGTTCGGCGTTGATCAATCCGAAGATGGCCGTTCCATTCGTTTCAACAGCGAGACGCTGAAGAAAGGGAGCAACTACTTCCGGATAGCGAATGTTATCCAGAACATGGCGCGAAAGGGAAAGGAGACCGGGGCCGAGCGAATAGGTTTTGGTCTGGAGATCTTTTTCCACAAATCCGAACTGGTTAAGGGTGTTGAGGATGGAAAACCCCTTGCTTTTATGAATCCCGACTTCTCTGGCTATCTCGGTCAGCCCCATCTTGAAATTGGAATTTTTACTCAAACAGAGAAGGATTCGGGAGGCCTGTTCCACCGCCGGGACAATGGCCTTGTAAGAGGATTCCTTCTTGCTTGATTTCTTTTTCTCCTGCCGAAGGATTCTCACAGAATGGCAACCTCAAGGGTGGTTCTATATATAGAACAGCGTTACAAAAACCACCCGAATATTACTGAAATCCTCACGCACTGTCAAGAGATTTTTTTGAGATTTCTGAAAAAAAACAGAAATCTCTGATTACACCGATTAGGAACCGATTACACGGATTAGAAACACTTTCCCTCCCTTTGGTCTCCGACCCAGCCTCCGGCTCAGAAGAGCCTCTGGCTCGGAGAGAGGGGTCTCTGACCCGGAGGGCAAAGGGAGGTGGGGAGGGATTTTCTAAATAAGATTTCAAACCGCTAAATAATTAAAATTCTTTTTCCTCTTCGGTGATGCACTGATCCAATATTCGGATTGCTTCATCGATCTCCTCTTTACGGATAATGAGGGGCGGGGCAAATTCGAGGGCCTGGCCCATGGTCTTAATGATGAGGCCCTTCTTTTTGGCCCGATCGGTCAATCGGACGACCCGCTGGGGAGGGAAGGGGGTCTTTTTCTTTTTGTCGAGCGTAAAATCGATGCCCGCCCACAATCCGGTGCCTCTCACCTCTCCGACAATGGAATGGGGTTCAAGAGTCTTTAAACCCTCCAAGAAATAAGCGCCTATTTCACGAGAACGGTCAATCAAATTCTCCTTCTTCATGATTTCGAGATTCTTCAGAGCAACAGCACAGGCAACCGGATGATTGGAATAGGTGTGAAGATGGTGAAAGATCTCGATGGGCTCCATCACCCGATCCGTGCATCCCACCCCTCCGAGGGGGACATAGCCGCTCGAGATCCCTTTTGCCATGGTGATCATGTCGGGTTGAATATCGAAATGATCGATCCCAAACCATTTGCCCGTCCTTCCAAACCCACAGATTACTTCATCAATGATGAGGAGAATTCCATACCGGTCGCAGATCTCCCGGACGATCTTCCAGTACTCTTTCGGAGGGGCGTAAGCGCCAAATCCCTGCTGAATAGGTTCTCCGATAAAGGCGGAAATCTGTTCGGGATCCTCAAACTGGATAATACGTTCAATGTCCTTTGCGCAGGCGAGATCACAATTGGGATAGGTGAGATGTAAAGGACAGCGGTAACAGTATGGAGATTCTACAAAAATCGTTCCCGGTGCAAGGGGTTCCATGATCTGACGCATGGGGAGGACTGTGCCCAGAACATTTAGCGCCCCGCCTGTAACCCCGTGGTAAGCCCCCCGCCTGGAGATGATTTTATAGCGTTTTTTATCCCCCCTAAAATAATGATAATGCTTGGCCAATTTGATGGCAGACTCTACGGCCTCCGAACCGCTGGAGACGAAGAAGAATTGATTGATCTTTCCAGGAGCGATTTCAGATAGGACCTCTGCCAGCTTGAGGGCAGGTGCATTGGCAAATTCCATCGGCGTAAAGTAACAGAGCTCCACTATCTGGTCATAGGCAGCCTGTGCAATCTCCTTTCGGCCATAACCGACGTGGACAGGTCGGGTCATCCCGGCTTCAAGGTCGAGGTAACACTTTCCATCCTGATCGAAGACCCGAACGCCTTCCCCTTTCATGATCACTGTGAGATTGTTTCTGATCCGATCTCGATGAGTCCTCGCCAGGATGAGATGGGAATAGTCCATTGGGGTTATTTTATCTTCCATCTATTTCCTCCTTTTAAACTTCTTCTTCCTTGAATTGTAACACTTTAGTGCTTTGAAAAAACTAATCTAATCCCCCTTCATTCCCCTTTGCCCGTTGCGCCAGCGCATGCGCGGCGAGTCAAAAGGGGGAAATCTTTCCCCTCCCTTTGGTCTCCAACCCAGAGCGGTCTCTGACCCGGAGGGAAAAGGGAGGTTGGGAGGGATTTTACAAGACGATTTCAAACAGCCAAATTGATACGTTGGATTTAGCTCCAGATTCCTGGAATATTTTCATTGCAGGACGGGCAACGGCCATTTTTAAGATTGTTCTTTAACATAATAAAGTGAGTCCGTTCGATCAACTTCTTACCACATTTCGGACAATAAGTGCTATTGGTAGGGTGGCCCACCACATTTCCGACATAGACATACCTGATTCCTTCTTCCCTTGCAATATATCTCGCCCCTTCAAGAGTCTTTATAGGGGTAGGAGGCAGATGGGTCATTTTATAGGAGGGTGAGAAACGGGTGAAATGGATAGGCGTGTCTTTTCCGAGATGTTCGACGATCCATCGGCACATCTCTTCGATCATCTTCGGATCATCGTTTAAGGTGGGGACCACGAGATTAACAATTTCTAACCATACCTTCTCTTTTTTCACGGTGATAAGGGATTCGAGAACAGGCTTCAGAGTGGCTGAGCAGACCTCTTCATAAAATTTTTCACTGAAACCTTTGAGATCGATCTTGACGGCATCAAGAACCTTCAGGAGTTGAAGAAGGGGTTCTCGATTCATATACCCGTTCGACACAATAGAAGTTTTTATTCCGCCCTGCCTGGCAATGACGGAAATGTCATACAGGTATTCATAATAGACGGTGGGTTCGGTATAAGTAAACGAGATGGATGAAAGTTGATGGTCCTTTGCCTGCCGAACGATTTCGGATGGCGAATAAGAGTGAAAATTCAGTTCCTCAAGGCTTCTCTGCGAAAGATGCCAGTTCTGGCAATATTTGCAGCGGAGGTTACAACTGGCACAGGTGAGGCAGAGCCTGGAGTGACCGGGGATGAAATGATAGAGGGGCGCTTTTTCAATCGGGCCAATGTCAACGACAGCCGGTTTTCCATAGACGATGGTATATAATTTTCCCTTCTGATTTTCACGATTCCTGCAGAAACCTCTTTTCCCATCGCCGATCACACATTCTCTCGGACAGAGCTGGCACTGAATGGTTTGACCATCCAATTTGGTATAGAACGTGGCTTCACGATGCGGTGTGGGTGTGGATGATTTTCCGGCCGCCTCATTCAGGCGGGATAAACCTCCGGTTGCAGCAACAAGTTGAAACATTTTTTTGAAAAAGCTCCTCCGATCAAACATATCGTAAAACTACAATCCCAAATCTTCCTTTTCCTTGGCAATCTTTCATGATGGGTCATCACCTTCGAACCATGAAAATCCCTTTAAGTCCCCCTTTAAAAAGGAAGATAATTACCCCTCCCTTTGCCCTCCGGGTCAGAGACCGCTCTGGGTCGGAGACCAAAGAGAGGAGAAATACTTCCCCCTTTGGAAAAGGGGATTGCCGCTGGCCCATAGGGCCTCTGGCCCGGAGGGAGGGGGATTTAGGATATCATAGCGCTTTGATCAGAACTCCTTTTCAAAAAACTAAAATGTTACAGAAGTTTAAATTATATGTAATATAACATTAATATTCAAACAAATTATTCAAGGTCAAAAGAAGGTTCATGACAATTCATGGAAGGGTAACTATATGAAATTAATTGGATAAAGAACGAATTGCTGTCCCGTTAAAATCCTTTCAGTTCTCCAGAATTTGTTTGACAAAATTGATTGGCAAGTATAACATTGCAAGAAATTACAACCTGCAGTTCAATGATTGTTAAAATGGAAAAACTTATGGCATGGTTTAATTCTATAGAAATTCTGACCAAACTTATCCTTATTTGTCAGATACTAATTGTAAGTATAACTGCATTTACAATTTGGGCATCTGTGCAAAAAAATAGACTAGAGAATCAAGATAAAAATGCATTGGTTCAACAGATAAAAATAAATAACGATACAACATCAAATCTTTCAGAAGAAAACGCAGTTTTGTCTAAAGAACTTAATGCAAGCAAAGAGTTAATAGCCAAATTAGAGAAAAAAACATCTCCCAGAGAATTAACTGAAGAACAGAGCACAACATTACTCAACTTATTGTCATTTGAATCAAAGTTTCAGGTAGCTGGTATGTGTCGGATGATGGACACTGAAAGTTATAATTATGCAGAGCAGTTAGTATCCGTTTTTCGGAAAGCAAAATGGAAAGTTAGAGAAACAAACCGAAGTTTCTTAGATGATATTGATAGTGATGTTGTTGTTGCAATCACCGAAAATGAACAAATTGAAGTAGCCAACCAAATTATTCTTACACTAAACAAGGTTGGTATCGCAGCCAAGAAACTCGATAAAATTCGCGAAAACTCTTTCTCTGGTTCACAACCCGATACTATTTACTTAATCGTTGGAACAAAAAAATGAAACGACCTTTTAACATGTCACTTCAGCAAATAGCCAGGACGGGGCGGCCGTACTATCTTGAAAGTCCTATTTGCCCTGTCTGCTGCTGAGTTTTGCGTTAGACTGGCTGTAAAAAGATATGGCTGATAAAAACAAACTTCGCGAATATATTAAATGGATAGATAGCCTCCTGCGATCAATGGACGTCTGTCTCGCTAGAGAAGACCCAGGAAACATCTGGAAACACTCTGGCTACAAGCAATACGCTCGAAAGTTCAGGCAAATTGCGACTGTGATAGCTAAAGATGTTTCAATTCCTCCAATTATCGACGTATTCGATGACGAGAAATTGCCAGGATCTACTTCCACTATTGCAATGCAACAGAAAGACATTTTCGAGGCGGTTCATGTAAATGCTTCTGTTTTGAAGGGATATCTTGAAAGTCAACTCGGAGTTATTGAGGACGAGGTCGCCGCGCTTTGTGACTTCCTACAAGCTCGCCTCCGGCCCGCAGTCTTGCGACCACCAGAACGGGAGCGGGATGTACAAGATGCACTTGAGCAAATTTTGATTGGTCGAGGGCTAGTTAAGGGGCAAGACTACGATCGTGAGGTCGGGCGCGTTAAGATTTCTTCAAAGGAAGTCGTTCCTGATTTCATGCTTCCGAGGCTCAGTCTTGCAATTGAAGTCAAACTTATCAAGGATGAGGCGCGAGTCAAGAAGGTTATCGACGAGATCAACGCTGACACAATGTCATATTCAAAACGATATCAACGTATAGCATACGTAGTCTACGACATGGGTTTAATCCGCGATGAACTAGAGTTTCGTCATGACTTGGAGGCTACAGAATCAATCTCTGTAATCGTAGTGAAGCACTAAACAGTTTAATGGTCTAACCTGTCGCTGGTGGCGGACTCGGTTTCCTCGCCGCACAGCTTGTCGTTAGCCCAGAGAGAGTCTATAATGCCAACGAAAATGGTTGCTGAAGGTCCAATGGTGGACTTTCATCATAACATCTTTTGCTACTACCGCGGTTTTAAGGACGAGGAGCGGTCTCGCATACGGCAGCTTGAAGACAATACCACGAAGGCGCTCATTAACACGCTCGAACATGGCCGCGGGCCAGTCGTAGTACCCTTTCTCGAATGGTTGGGCGTCCATACGGGTGAAAAGCCCAGATTTTACCTTCAGAGATCTATGCTTCCCGATGTGGCCGTTAGGAAGAAGAAACTCCGGTTGCTGCTTGCGTTACTACCCCGAACAGTTGACATCCCTCTCGACGCCTGCGAGAAGGCTGCTCCCGGAGATAGTCGTCCGGATGCATGGATCCTGGGGAAGGATTTCGCTGTACTAATCGAGAGCAAGGTTCTCGCACGCTTCGACCAGGAGCAGATGAAGTTGCATCTCAACAAATTGTTTGGGGAAGACGAGCCTCCGAGATATCGCGAGATAACGTGGGCTGATATTCATAGGTTCTTTTTGGATCTATGCACACGCTTGCAAGGGTTAGAAGGTTGGCTTGTTCAGCAGTTCGCTGAATACCTGGAGGTAATCGGAATGAATGACTTCTGCGGTTTCAGAAAAGATTTTTTCGATTATTTCTTCATTCACGATGATGAAGACGCCCGCAAATGGGTTAAGCACAACATGGAAGTATTTGCTAATAATATCCTGGACGAGTTAAAAAAAAGCATCCCTTTCTATCAATACGTTGATCTTGGAAGAATCAAATTATCGGATACTTATTGCTGGGCCGCTTTTGGGAATTCCAAGGAGACGTACCGGAATTTGGCACATCAAACTATTGCAGCAGATTCGCAAGGTTTGAATATTTTCGTGAATGTTGAGCTAAAGCCCGCAGTTGAGAAACTCCGAGATAAGATCAGAAATAGCCACCTGGAGTGGAGAAAGATCGTGTCTGAATTGAACAGGCATTCCGCTTTCAGCCTAAAGGTCGAGGAGCGTGTACAGAAGCAAGCACAAAACTATGATTACAGATCCATTTGTGTGGTGGAATCGGCCTGCCTTAGTGACCCAAGATTAGCTGATGTCAGTTACACCTATGTGGAATCACTATTGGAGGAGATACCGCTTCCTTATCTCACTTTTGATACAAAGGTGAGCCGCCAGGAGGCTATTCAAGCGTCAGGAACAAATTACGGGCGGAAGCTGATAGAGAAAATTACATCGCTCATGGCCGGTTTCCATCCCTTGGTGGAGTTCATCAATAGGTCTTAAAGCAAGGGCTAACCAGCGGGTCAAGTCGGACAGGTATTACGCTGCGCTTCATCCCTGCCGCTTACCCGCGCCGTTGAGTCTGTAGGAAAAGTCATCTTTCGAAAATTTGCTATCAATAAAATCAAATACTTACGATCCTGAAAATAGCCGAAATCGGGCTTTTTCTACAGACTCGTTAGGTGAGCACAATTGAAATGAAAAAATCATTTTTTTCAAAATACCAGGGAAAAATCTACCCCTTTGGGACGTAGTTTAGTTATTTAAATAACTTGACCGTTCTGTCGAATGGTGATAATAGTAGGTCATGCCAAGAGGGCCACGATTAGATGCCCCTGCAACCCTACAGGCCCCATTTCTATTAAGGGGCTGCTCATCCGCCCATCGTTTTCTGCTAAAATCATTAAACATCAATTGACAATAGCATATTATTGATGCATACTGATACATACAATAATGCATATTAAATAGGAGGGGTTTATGAGGACAACGCTGAACATAGAGGACGAATTGCTTGTGAAGGCAGCAAGATTGACCGGCATTAAGGAAAAAACCTCTCTGGTCAGGCTCGGTCTTGAAGCGCTGATAGCAAGGGAAAGCAGTAAGAGGCTTGCCAAATTGAGCGGGACCGAAAAAAAAATGGAGATGATTCGTCGCAGAAGGAACGGGGAAACATGAAATGGTTCTTGTTGACACTTCAGTGTGGGTTGCACATCTGAGAGATGGAACGATTGGCCTTGAGGCGCTGTTGAATGAAGGACATGTTCTCTGTCATCCGTTCATCGTCGGTGAGCTTGCTTGTGGGAATCTCAAGAACAGGGCCGAAA
>Ga0315277_10008695_pt1 | contig 13022 bp, 23 predicted proteins | sample YL17G05_15_MG_FD_203695 | JGI IMG/M metagenome (GOLD analysis project Ga0315277, IMG submission 203695) | Sediment microbial communities from Yellowstone Lake, YNP, Wyoming, USA - YL17G05_15 | ecosystem: Environmental > Aquatic > Freshwater > Lake > Sediment | place: USA: Wyoming | collected...
AGGTCTTGGTCTAGGTGGTCTAGGTCTTGGTCTAGGTCTTTGTCTAGTTTTGGGTCTAGTTTTGGGTCTTGGTCTGGGTCTTGGTCTGGGTCTTGGTCTAGGAGATTAGTAAACCATGAATGATTTCAAAAAATGGATGGAAAGAATTAAATTCATTAATGAAGAGTATCCATTTGGTGAATTGAAACTGTTAACTAATGAAGAAGGAAGACTACACCATGACGTTGAGCCTGCCTACGTTTCCAAAACAAGAGTTTCTTGGTATAAAAATGGAAAACTGCACGGAAAAGATATTGACATCTATGGTTCTATTGCTTATTATTATGACAGCATTCTGGTCCCCCCAAATTTCATCACAGATTCAGTGAATCTTACGATAAAAGAAGTTTTAAATCACAGCAATGCTGAGGTAAGATATGTTGGGATTAAAATATGCGGTTATGACAAAATTGAAAAAATAGCAAATTTCATAGATATTGACAAAGATATGAAATTATTCTATATAGATAAAATTTTTACAGAGCCAATTGCTATCTTAAAGGTGGTTAATTCCACCCCTGAATATGACGGTACATTCAAAGCATATTATTTAAATGTGCCGCCTACTATGAAAACTTGTAAAGAAGCTGTTGCATGGACTTTTTACAAAGAAGCAAGTGATTACCATCCATCCATAGAAACCTAAAGGAGAATGAAATGTTTCAATCACGTCAAGGAGATTTGTTTTTTGAAGAAGTGGCGGCACCTCCTCAAAAAACAAAAGAAAGGAAGACGCCAGTTCTCGCCTATGGTGAAGTAACTGGTCATTGTCACCAAATTAAAGATTTTGGAGGAGTTGCTTTATTAGAGGACGATGAAGCAATTTACATGCATAGTTCGCGTAACAATATCTTTGTTACACACGATGAACATGGTGATATTGCTTGTCCAAAAAACACATGGATCAAGGTAACACGACAACGTGAATATGATCCGCTGGCGGCTGAACTTGAACGTAAAGTGGCTGACTAAATGGTTTTAGGAGACAGTGATTTTCACTGTCTCCTATTTTGGAGGTTTTTAATGTCTTACAAAAATCATGCAGAAAAGTTTGTTGGGCAAAAGGTTGCAGTGTTGTGCGCACGATATCAATATCGCGGTTTGCTAAGTGCTGTGGATGATGAATGTACAGTTTTAGCGAATAGCACCGCCGTTGAAATTAGTGGCTCCGCTCAATTGGAAACACCACAGACCGAAGATAATATAGGTTCAAGCATTATCATTAAGAATGATGCTATTGAACTACTATATCAACCCAAGTGGGCTATGGCAAAGTTGCCAGCCGAAAGGTAATCTGACCAAGACCAAGACATTGGAAATAACCAATGTCTTGGTCTTGGTTATTTATCATTTTTAGCGGCGAAAACCCCTACTTTTGTAATCAAAAGTCTAAGAATACTATTGAACATTGGAAAGAAGCTGTAAAGTTGCCAGAAAACAGTTGCAATTCTGCTAACATGGAGGTATTATGAACCTGCCAACTGTAAGTGAAGACTGCTGTTTCCCTATGGAAAGGGAAATCTTAGATGACGAATTTCTTGAAAAATATTTTGCTCATCTAAATGAAGTGAATCCAACAATAGCAGGGTTTGTAGAAAAATTCGCTAGTAATTTGCCCGAATGCTGTGCGAGTGCGGCATTACTAGCATCATTCATCACTTACAGATTTTTAGAAAACCAAGCAGAAGCAGATGGAATGAAAGAATAAAGGGGAAAATAAATGAGTGAAAGAACGATTCATAAGGTTAATCCAGTCCAAATCAAAGGCAATGATCTGATGGCATTTATTACTTATGGTAAGGTCAAGGCTGTTGACGCTGATGGTTTAAGATTGATTGTCACTGATATTTTAGGTAAAGAAATTAGCATTAAGGGCAAAGACCTTATTGAAAATTCTCTTTCTGCCGACCAGTATCAGGAAGAACAAAAGATTAGCAAGACAAAGGCAGAAGAAATCTTTATTGCCTCTGGCAACAAGCCATTAACCGTAGCTTTTTTAAAAGCTGATGGAACAGAACGTGTCCTTAGAGGTAGATTAATTGGACCTGGACCACTTGGTAGAAGCATGGTAGAAGATTTGGACATTGATGATCCAAAGGACCGTATACGGCAAGTGGATAATAGAAACATAATTTTTTTGATTGTAGATGGAATTAAATATGTTGTCAAGTAAGTTGCCAGACGGTACACCCGTCGAAGATTGGATGTTGTTGGACAAGCCTCCAGAACAAATTCTGGAAGAATATAAGTGGCGTGGTTTCTCTGATGGCTTCCGTGGACAAGCTGCTGCCGCTGTATCGAATTATGTCCAACCACAGACCAGTTACTTCGACGGGTTTACTGAAGGGCGTCAGACTCTTGAGCAAATTATGAAAGTAGCTCAAGAAGAATATCCTGATGACCCTATGGGCATGAACAAGGTAATGCACAAATCCTTTGTGTATTATGAATTAATGCGAAAGGATTTGTGCAAATGACACTTTGTCAAAAAATCAAACGTGATATCCTGCTCATTGTCCAGGGGCTTGGTACTGCTTTCGATGCTTCGGTAAGAGAAAAAGCACTAATCGTATCCCTTGATTCAGGTATCACTGCCGAAACAGTTGACAACCAATACAATGAATTGGTTGAATTGAAGCTGCATTGGGATTATGAGTATGAATTCAGGGAAGGACAAGTTGAAACCAAATTTCCTGAATACTCAAGTCATTATGAAGCAAAATCAGTTGCCAGGAAGATGACTGATGGTACTTGGGTTGGCTGGGTATATTGGTATGGTGGTGGAAAGTACGGCACCCCAGAAGATATTGAATGGATGAAAGACGCATATGACTTGGAACTTATAGAAACTGAAAAACTAGTTGTGGTCCAAGAATTCAAACGAATCAATGATAAAACGTCCTAAATGCGGTCACTGTAAAGGCCCACTTGATATTTGGCATGATCCAGATACAGGCATTACATTGCTTTGTAATAATTTGCAAGGACGGCACACTCCAGCAATTACTGATACAGAATTTGAAGAACGGTTTAATAGTTTGCCTGGGGATGATGTTGTTAAACTAGAAAAGTGGTATGGACCAATAAGGATAGATTGACCCTGAAGCATTAGTGGTGATGCAATAGACACGCAGTAAACACTGCGATAAATTTTAATCTATTGAATGGGGTTCGACTCCCCACGGGGTCATTGCAGGATAGCCATATGTTGATGGTGGAGTTAAAATTTGGTCCTAAATGTGGCTTCAAGCCGAAGCTGAATTAACCCCCGCCCAGCGTAAAACTGAGCCAAAACTGGCTAAAGCAGCCGCAAAGGTTAGTGCTAGTAGCAAAAAGAAGTAAATCTTATTCTAATTTGAAAAAGGATGCTCTTTCGGGTATCCTTTTTCTTTTGACATTGGTATTGACTTGACAAAGTTCACTTTAGTAGTAAAATAAGGATGTAACACAAGTTATGTCTTTTTAATGTAAGGTGAACCATGTTAAACGCTACAATGAGCAGAGATTATTACATGAGGCTGTTGGATGGTCGTTCAGAACGACTAAATGAATTAATAAAAATCGCAGCCCCGCAAGATATGATTTGCAAAGAAGTTGTTCTAATAGTGCAAGCAGTGAGCCTATTAAATCCTCATGCATTTAAATCTTGGAGTAATAATGGAAAAGAACTCAGCACAGCAACAGGATAAGTTTTTATTTATTGGCACCGATGAACAAACGGCGAAGTCCGCACCAGTTAAAGGCGTTAGTCCACCTATATTTTTGACTGACGTGTATCCAACCTATTTTTGCCCCCGTGATGTTGAAAGATGGGGAATTATCTCAGTAAATCTGAAATACCTGGATATGCCCAGTCCATATCCCCACAACTCAAAACATAAATGGCAAAAATCACTAGATACATGCGGACTTTGCACTTATCATACTCTAATCCCGCCTACGGCTATAGAAAAAGTAATGATCTATACCCCATACGGCAAACATAGCAACAGCCTAATAACCGAACTTCTACTCGCCCAAACTGACCCACGCCTATTGACTACTAAAGAACATAAATTAAATTATGACAAGAACCTATGTTTAACTAAGTGGTTGAATGGTGAAGAAGTATTGGTTGATAGTTTTGAGCTTTGTTTTATTAACTACAAAGCATTGGATGAAGTTAGAGATAAAATACACAATAAGTCTGGATTAGATATTTACTATATTAGAGCAGAAGAGAAAAAAAGAAGGAAAATACAATAATGCGTTATTAATTAATATTCAGCAAATTCTTCAAGGCAAGTCATCAGAATGGTTGGAAATAAGAGGATAAAATGAAAATTAGAATCATGGGTCAGACCGAGTTGAAAGAATTGATGGTTGCAGAACCTAAGAAGCATGATGTATTACATTACACAAATGCACACTCGCCTCCTACTCAAGAAGTTAAAGACTTCGCCGTTGATTGGTTCCATATTCCAGCAGATGATTTGGATCATTATCGTTTAAAGATGTATTTCCCGCCAACTGCAAAGAATATATCTGACGCATTGGAATGGAGCAAAAATAAGACTGAGTTGATTGTAGCATGTCATGCTGGCATCTCTCGCAGTTCTGCAACCGCATATATCATTGCTTCAAGAGCATTGGGACCAGAATCAGCCTTGGATATACTTGAAAAGGGTCATCACTGGCCGAATCGGTTGATTGTTTATCTTGGGTCCAAGCTTCTCAAGAATGATAAGATTTGGGAGATATTTGTTGAGTGGCAAAAGACTTGCAACTATATTGACCCATCGCAAAATAATGCATGGCCAACAGAAGAAGTTAAAGCACAAATTTACTGGCCGTCAATTACCCCCGACCTAAAGACGGCGGAATACTTTGAAGAAAAATCAAAAGACAGATAAGCAAAAAAGGGAAGCTTGTGGTCTATATAATATTAAGTTATTGGAATTAGAGTATATTTATTGAAAGATTATAAGGGGTAATATGCCTTACTTTATGAATGTCATTGGAGAGCAGTTTAACCAAAGTTGGCCTATTGACCAGTCCGCAATTTTTAATATTAATGCTAATATTAATAATATTGCGGAAATGGTATCTTTTAATAGCGACACATTTGACTTCTCAATAACCAATATCTTTACAATTTACATAGCAATTGACCAAGATAAGTTATTCTATCAACCAATCTCAGTGAACGTAGCTGGAGCAAATCCAGTGGCAACCAGAGCAGAAGAAGCAGTAATAGCATTGAATGCCAATGCTCTATTTGCTAATAGTTTTACTGCATATGCACAAAATGCTACTCAAGGCTCCAGCGGTAACGGTGGACCTTTCGTCATTCTTATTAGAGCAAAATTGCCAAGAGTGGCAATGAGATGTTACATTGATAATAGTGGGGCAGAAACTAAACTACAGTTTAATAGAAGGGCACCAGTCAAACAATTACCTACTTATTTCTCAAGATACACAATCGCTAACAGATTCAACTTCCAAGATTCAAATGCACAGTTGATTGAGCTTAATCCACTTAATCCAGTTGATGCTCAGATTATCATTAATGCTGGGCAAGACCCATTAGTGGTATTGGCTGATTGGCAGTTACTTGCTGGACGTTCTAATAGTGAAGTCTTCCAGAAAATCACTATGGACGGTAGTGGTAGAATTGTAGAAATAATTCAATATTATTCAGGGTCTGTTGCTGGGGATATGGCAATCAAAATTCAATATACTTATACTGGCGCAAATCTAACCCCAGACCAAGCGACCGAAATTCCGACGACCTTAAAAGCTAGCGACTTGGTTATCCCGCCTCCGTAATAATGTTTTTAGTTTTTAGATAATTGTTAAAAGCGACAAGATCATATTTATCAGACTTAGAATAATTATCTGTAGCTTTTAAAGGCTGCAAATTATCCAAACTGTTGATTATGGCAGGGTCTGTAATCCCAATTCTAACAAATGCTGCAATAGGGAATAAGTGATCTATTTGCCAATTTTCATTCTTAACCTTATTCCAGTTTGGATGACTTACTATGTCAATTGTAATCTAATGATTTGGAAAATTTCTATTGACAATCCAATTTTTTGTACGATTGTTCAGTTAGTGCAAGCGTGTCACGCTGTTGGGGAAGCCTCAAGAAGTTACCCATCACCAAAAGGCATCATTCCAAATCTTGTTGTCATTGGCGTTGATAATGAGCAAAAACTAATTAAAACTAAGAACAAATTAGATACACTAGGAATTAAAACAGAAATATTTATTGAGCCTGACATTGGTGGACAATATACGGCTCTATGTACAGAACCAGTTAGTGGTCTAACTAGAAGAATATTCAGAAATTACAAACTATTAAAACAAAATGGAGGATGATAATGAAACTCTCATCATATGAAGAGTTCCATGATAAGACATGGAATGAGGAAGCTAGGACCACAGCAATTATTAAATTCCCCTACACAGCAGTTGTAGAAGGAATTTACCCAGAAACCGATTTCGCTCACAGATGGTGCTGGAGACAGTTTGGACCACCAGAATGTAAACAATGTTATGATTATTCATCAGAATATCCAGCTTGCCCTATGGTTCTGGCTATAGAAGAATATATTATAAAAAAGTCCTATAAGGACAAAGATGGCAAGGTTCATGAGTATAATTATCATACCAGAGAACCAGAAAAACACGGTCATGAAGGCACCTGGGCTATCGTTTGGCTCGGTAAAACAGGATATGATTATGGATTTACGGAGTATTATTTCTTAAACGAAGCTGACAGAGACACTTTTGTAGCCACTGCCCCTTCGTTCGACTTAGGAGAAAATTATGTATAGTGCAAAATTGATTGAAAAGGTTGAAATCAAGCCTGGTTGCTGGAATTATAATCAAATTGGTATCTTCCAAGATGATAAACAAATTGGTGAATATCAACGCAATTATCCAAGTTATGGTCAATTACCCCGACCCTAAAGAGGTCGGGGCTTGGCATTCCAATTCTAAGCAACTTCTAACAGTTTCTTAGCGGACACCGATAGGTTGATTGACAACAACCCTTTTTCCTTTATATTCTTAGCACCATTGCAATCAGCATTCTCATTATGTCCACACTGTTTACAAACAAACTCAGATTGGCTTTTCCTATTTGCTTTCTCAATATGACCACATACATTACATCTTTGCGATGTATAATGTGGATCAATCAAGATAATTGGTACTCCAACAAGTTTTGCTTTGTAAGTAATGAAGCTTCTCAATTGCCAAAATGCCCAACTAAGTCTTTCTGCTCGTTGTTTTTTCCTTACCGTTGTCTTACTGTTAATACCGCTTAAGTTTTCAAGAGCGATAGCACAGTTGGTGTCTTTGGCTTTAACAACAAGATACTTACTTATACAATGATTTTCATTTGTTCTAAATCTACTTTCTCTGCCTGATACTTGTTTCAACCATCTTTTAGCATGTTTGTTTCCTTTGCTTTGTAAATCACTACACAACTTGTGTAACTTAACTCGTACTTGCTCAACTTTTTCATTGGAGAAAACTTTGCCAGTATTGTCCACAGCAATGTTTTTAACACCTAAGTCTACACCGAGTACGTCATCAGGTTCAATTGGTGTATCTTCAGGCATATCACAAGTAGCATACAAAAAGAATTTGCCTTTACAATATATTAAGTCTACTTGTCCTTGAACACGGTTTATTCGACCTGCAAAGTATGCACAGACCTTGAGGTTAAAATACCTTCTACCGTCTAGTGTTGTTAAACTTACTTGTGGAAAATCCGAACCGAGTCCTTTGAATGTCAAAATACGAGAATCATAAGTGATGCTTCCGTGCTTTTTGAATATTGGTTGTACTTTCTTATTTATTTTGTAAGCTTCACAAGTTTTGGCGATAGCACGAATGGTAAGTTGTGCAGAAAGTCCGAATTTTTCTCTAACTTTATGGTATACCAGTTTTTGGATATTAAACTTACTTGCAGACTTTTCAATAAAACAAGTTTCTGCTATTTCATTACAAGCAGCATTAAATGCTTCCATTGTATCTAGTAGTCTTTTTGAGCCGATTTCATCTGTCAGCAAGTGCATTTTGGCAATGGTTTTCACAACATATAGTAGTATGCTGGTATTGATTTTTTCTCAATAATTTTTATTTTGTCCTATGGACGGGCTAACCCACTACCCTAAAGGGCTGGTATCGGAGTACCGATACCAGCATCTACGATGTAGGGGCTTCCGCCCGCCAACAGGTGAACTGCACAAATATCCAGAAGCGAATTGGCATTGGTTGAAAGTAGACCGTTCTGAGCGTGACTACGAAGATTGCCCAGAGTGGGAATCAGAACTTAAAGCTTATGAAACAGATAGTGCTATTTATTCAGGCAATATAAAATATGACCTTAGACTTGGTTTTGTTATGGGTTGTATTTGGGGAGACGATTCTGCTTGGAAATTAGAAAGGTTAGATTTGACCGAAGCTCACAATGGCGTTCTGAAACGTGAAGCATCATTCGGTTATTTGGAATTGCCAGCACTATCATTGAAAGAATGTTTGCAAATTAGTGGTAGTGAAAATTCTTTCAATGTGGCTTTGACTACTGTTAAACATTTTTACATGAGAGATGGGTTGATAAAAAGTGACGAATAAATTCTGACAGAATTTATTTGGTTATTAAGAATAAATAACTTTACAAGGAAGGATGAGTGGGCAGGATGCCCTTTTAATTAATTTTGAATTTAAACTATATAAAATTATGGCTATAACATATACTTCTAGTACAACCATGCCTAATACGGGGGCAGGTGGCTTTTCTTCAGCAAATATCACCAATTATGGTGGAAACATATATAACTTTGATTATGGCAGCAATGCCCTTTATAGGCGAGATTTAACTACTTTGTTAGTAACGTCTGGACCAGTTTCTGATCCAGATGTTACTGGCATACAAGAAGTGGCATGGGATTATGTCAATGGCATTGCTTATAATTACATTCAAATAACTGGAGGGGATTTTAGGGTTAATAAATGGGATTTAGCAACAATGACGTTGTTAGCCTCATCAATAGATTTATCAAGTGCAACATATTTTAATTGTGATTCAATGACCTATAGTAATGGTTATTTATACTTAAGACCTCATGCGGCAAGCACTATTTCGACATTATTGAAAATAGATGTTACAACTATGGGGATAGTTGATTCAATAACCTACGATCAAGATACTGAAGGCTGGCAGATTGAGGCTATGATTGTTGATACAATTAATGAAAAATTATATATGGTTGCTGCTACTCCGCCAAATACTGGTCCTCCTGTAAACTTTCCAGTAATTCAACAAGTTGATATTAGTGGAGCTATGACTAAGGGCACAGAAGTAAATGTTGGTATTATGTCATACATACAGACTCCGTGCGCTTTGGCAATAAATGCAACTTGTACAACACTTTATTGGTCTTTTACAGTTACTGATAGTTATTTGTATACAATCGCATTGCCTGCTTTTACGACAGCAGTTGCGGCACAAACTCTTTCAGGGTCAGACTTAAAGCCAGCATCCAATGGCAGTAGTGGCGGTGGGGCTAGCTCAACTCTAATACAACTTAAAATGGGTTCAGATGGTTATCTTTATTGGCAATTGACTTGGAATCTTTTTCCAAATAGGTACGCTCAAGTTAGACAAGCTGACCAAACAGGCGCAGATACTGGACTTTATGTTAACACACCAACATCTGGTCAATTATATAAGCAAGATACTTTTGATGCGAATAACGGCATTGGTTTATCTGTAACTGGAACTTTTGGAAGGAATCTATCTAAGTTTCATTTATTCGATTTACCACCTGCACCTGTTTGGGTTGGTGGTAGTGGTAATTTTGGACCACCAATTGCAATAATAGGCTCCACAGTTATATTGCATATTTGCAATGTAACTGGCGCAACAGTTGTAACTGTTAATGGAATAGGTGCAACTTTTACGGTTCTTGATGATTGCACAATTGTAATTACGGTTCCACCAGGAGTTGGTAGCGGTGGTCCAGTTTGTGTAACAACGCCAGGTGGTACTACTTGTTCCGCAAATAATTTAATTATTACGTCAACATATGGTCCACAAATTACACAAATTCAAGGTTAATTCATTAATGCCATGTTGTAAAATACAACATGGCATATTTTGTTGATTAAGGATTATACTTTCTAATAATTCTTTTATTTCTACCACTACCACCTACACCTTGATTAAAATACGGTGACGGCAATGTAGGATCATCATTTTCAGGGGATTTTTGGAAATTATCATATGTTGAATAATGAGAAGACGTATAGCTAGGCTGTGCCGTTGTGTCTATTTTATTAGTTTTCATCCTATTCAAAATGCTTGATGCATAAGCCTGTTTTTCCTTCCATCTTTGTATGACATTGGATACTGTAGTCCAGCCAATATTATATCCTGCATTTCTTACAATAGATGCAATGGTGGCTGGGCGGGATTTAGTATTATTTTTATAAATTTTAATTATTAAATTATCTAAGTCACGATCCTTATTTTCCAACCACATCAAAAATGTTTTCATAGTTCAATATATAATCTTCAGCATGGATTTTTATAAATTACTTAATATTGGAATAAGTGCAACAGAAGAACAAATTAGGTCAGCTTATAGGAAGCTAGCAATGGAAAGTCACCCTGACCGTAACCCAGGTGATAAAGAGGCTGAAAATAGATTTAAAGCAATAAAAGAGGCTTATGAAAGTTTAATTGACAATAATAAAAGAGCTAGATACAACGCTAATAACACAAAAACTACTAAAACATATCACAAACAACCTGCACAAAAAAGAAAAGAAGTGTTTAGTTTTTACGATGCTCCTCCACCTGCCTTTGATATTTGGGGCAAACCGTTAAGCATGAAACAAAGGGAAGAATGGTCAAAAAACAACAAAATTAACATTGTCGAACTGCAAAACAAGGTAAGAAAAAATAATGATTATGAATTTAAAGATATATTTAGATATGAAAATGAAGGAGTTCCAGATATTAGGATGTAATAATTAGATTTAAGGACTAAATAGATATTATGCTAAGAGAAGCCAAACATGTAATAGTATTGAATCCACAGCAAATCGGTGGAGGAGGTGGCGGTGGTGGTGGACCAGTTTCAATCGTTAATGGGGGTGTAGGCTCTGCGATTGTAATGGCGTCTAATCCAACTGGTGCAGAACAAGCTTTAGTAGTTCGCCCAATATACGATGGTAGTATTCTTAATGTTAACGTAGTTGGTGCTGTAGCTGGATTTCCAACACCTACTTATAATGTTGTAACTTTAGTTCCAGCAAATGTTTCCACTACAGTTTCGACTTATGTTGTTCCAGCACTAATGACTTTTTACTGTGCTGGATTTATTGCTAGTGGTGATATAAATGCACTTTTCATACTTACTATTAATGGATTGCCAGTTATAGCTGGTCGTTCAACCGTAGCACAACAAACTGTTCAACCAAGTTTTCTTGGAGCAAATCCAACAGCACTTGCTGGGCAAGTAGTTACTGTAGCAGTAACTCATTATGCAGCAGGATTATTGGGTAATTTTGAAGGCACTATCATAGGAACTCTACAATAATGGCTGATTTAAATCAAGTAAATAGACCTTTACTAATAAAAAGACATGAACGAGATAAACTCGTAGCTCAATCTCAAATTCTAGCTAGAGAAATTAGAATTGAAGAATTAAAAGAAGAAATTAATAGATGTAAATTAGATATGGAAGCCCAAATAAAAGTAATGACAACAGCTGATTTTAATATTAATCAACAAAAAGAAGAAATAGCTAAAGAAACATCTGGTCAAAATTAAAATATTATATTTTAATTTTAGGGTATAAGCGTATAAATACTGTATATTAAGGATAATATCTTATAAGGAGGAACTTTGGCAGATATTCAGACACAGCTACCAGTTAAGGGTAGTTTAACAAATAATAGTGCAGCCCCAATAGCCAATAATGTTGGTGCATTAGTTGTTTTGGCTAATGCAGCTACACCATCTTGGACTGAAGGTAATCAAGTATTACTTTCAACAGATTTAAGTGGTAGTTTAAGAGTATCTACAGGTACTGCTGTAGGTAATGTAAACATAACCCAAGTTGGCGGTTTAGCAATTACGCTTGGTTCAACGACAGCTGCAAATAGTTTTCCAGTAACAATTGCTACTGATAACACATTGACTGTTCAAGGAACTAAGACTAACAATGCAGCAGCCCCTGGCACTAATAACTTAGGTGCATTAGTAGCTTTAGCAAATGCCTCTGACCCATCGTGGACAGAAGGTAATGAAGTATTACTTTCAAGTAATAACAGTGGTTATTTAAGAGTAACAACAGGCACGGCTAATAGTAATATCAATCTTGCACAGGTTGGTGGAGCATCAATTTCTCTTGGCCAGACAACAATGGCTAACAGTATTCCTGTAACCTTTGCTTCCAATCAAAGTGCATTAAATGTTGTTTTTGGCGAGGTAAGCACTGGTGTAGTCGCAGAATATGTAACTGAATCTTCCGTTGCATCTGGTTCTACTAGTACAACATTAACTTACACAGTGCCAGCCGCTGTTACTTTTTACTTAAAGCAGATTATTGCTTCAAGTTCTGGTGGTCCTTGCCGTGTTCAGGTTGATTATGGTGCAGGTCCAACAATTGTTGTTGTAGGGTTCTATAGCACAACAAGTCCAAATTATATTGTGGAATTTGCACAGCCAATTGCTATTGCCACTGGCACAACTGTTCGTATAAAGACTCAGAATAATGCAGGTTCGGCGCAGGATTTATATGGATTTTTTGGCGGAATTATTCTTCCTTAAACTTTAATTTGTTTTGTAAAGGCATATAGTAATTTTACTATGTGCCTTTATTTTTATAATAAACAACATGAATATGAATATATAAATTTAACAATAATGGGAATGCATGGCAAATATTAGAACAACAGGTAATGTTTCTGGAAAAGC
>Ga0315277_10008696_pt1 | contig 13022 bp, 8 predicted proteins | sample YL17G05_15_MG_FD_203695 | JGI IMG/M metagenome (GOLD analysis project Ga0315277, IMG submission 203695) | Sediment microbial communities from Yellowstone Lake, YNP, Wyoming, USA - YL17G05_15 | ecosystem: Environmental > Aquatic > Freshwater > Lake > Sediment | place: USA: Wyoming | collected...
GGCTGGGTTTCGAGTTCAAGCGCACGACCGCGCCGGTCGTGACTCCTTCCATGCGGGTGGCTCTCGCGGACCTGAGACTGAAGCGCCTGGTCGTCGTGCATTCCGGCGAGCAGAGCTTCCCGATGGCTGCCGACATCCAGGCTGTCGCCCTGTCACGCATCCTCACGGACCTGAAGCCCCTGCGCCAGGTCGGCGCCGGGGCCGGCACGTAGGGCGGCCTCTCGCATGGACCCGCCCGGCCGCAGCCCCACGCCCGGTCTCACCCTCGGCCACTACCGTCTGCTCGAGCGCATCGGCGCCGGCGGCATGGGCGAGGTGTGGCGCGCGCGCGACGAGCGGCTCGAGCGCGACGTGGCGCTCAAGCTCCTGCTGCCCGGCACGCTCGCCGACGAGGCGGCGCGCAAACGGTTCCGGCGCGAGGCGCTGTCGCTCTCCAGACTTGCTCATCCCAACATCGCCACGGTGTTCGACTTCGACAGCGAGGGCGGGCTCGACTTCCTGGTGATGGAGTACGTGGCCGGGCCGGAGGTCACCGAGCACCTGGCCGAGGGCCCGCTGCCTGAAGCGGAGGTGGCAAGGCTGGGGGTGCAGTTGGCCGAGGGACTGGCGGCCGCGCACGCGCAGGGGGTCGTCCACCGGGACTTGAAGCCGGGGAACGTGCGGCTCACGCCCGACGGGCGGCTGAAGATCCTGGACTTCGGGCTGGCCAAGCTGGTGCGGCCGACGGAGGGCCGCTCGCTGACGGAGAGCCTGACCGAGGCGCAGGCGCTGGTGGGCACGCTGGCCTATATGGCGCCGGAGCAGGTGCGTGGGGAGGCGGCGGACGCGCGCAGCGACCTGTGGGCGGCGGGGCTGGTGCTGTACGAGTTGGCCACGGGGAAGCGGGCGTACGCGGAGGAGCGGAGCGCGCAGGTGCTGTACGCGATCCTGAACCAGACGCCGGCGGCGCCGCGGAGTCTGAACGGGCGGGTGAGCGCGGGGCTGGAAGCGATCATCCTCAAGTGTCTGGAGCGGGAGGTGGGGAAGCGCTACCAGAGCGCGGCGGAGCTGGCGGCGGACGTGACGCGGCTGCTGGGCGGGTTGACGGTGGAGGCGGAGCGCGCGCGAGTGCAGGCGCGCCGGGTGCGGACGCTGGCGATCGCGGTGCCGGTGGGGGCGGTCGTTCTGCTTGCAGCCCTCACCGCACTGAACGTGGGGGGCCTGCGGAGCCGGCTGTTCACGCCGGCGCCGATCCGCTCGATCGCGGTGCTGCCGCTGGCGAACCTGTCGGGGGACGCAAGCCAGGAGTACTTCGCGGACGGGATGACGGAGGCGCTGATCAACGATCTGGGGAAAGTGTCGGCGCTGCGGGTGATCTCGCGGACGTCGGCGATGGCGTACAAGGGGGCGAAGAAGCCGCTGCCGCAGATCGCGCGGGAGCTGGGCGTGGACGCCATCGTCGAGGGCTCGGTGAGCCGCTCCGGCGAGCGGGTGAAGATCAGCGCACAGCTGATCCGCGCGAAGGGGGAACGGCAGCTGTGGGCGGACGCGTACGAGCGCGACCTCAAGGACGTGCTGATCCTGCAGGGGGAGATCGCGGGCACCATCGCCGGGGCGGTGCGGGCCCGGCTCACACCCGAGGAGCGGAGGCGGCTGGCGAGCAAGCGGCCGATCAATCCCAGAGCGTACGAACTCTACCTCCGAGGCAGATACCAGCTCTTCAAGCTCAACGAAGATGGGATCCGGAAGGGGTTCGACTATATGCGACAGGCGGTCGAGGCCGACTCCGCATCCGCGCTGGCCTACTACGGGGTGGGGAACGCGTACTGGTTCAGCGCCGTGTATGGGCTCATGCCGGCGAGCGAGGCGTGGCCAAAGGCACGCGCAGCGGGGACGAAGGCGATATCGCTGGACGACGATCTGCCCGAGGCTCACGCCCTGCTCGCTGCGGGGCTCTACATGTTCGAATGGAACTGGAACGCCGCGGAGCGCGAGTTCGACCGGACCCTGGCGCTCGACCCGCGCAATCCGGACAACCGGGATGCACGCTCGCTCTACTGCATGGCGGTCGGCCGGTGGGACGAGGGCGTGAACGAGGCCCGAAGAGCCGTCGAACTGGACCCCGTCTCTGCCGCCACCCACCTGCAGCTCGCCTTCTGCCTCTACTACGCGCGCCGGTTCGACGAATCCATCGCTGAGTGCAAGGAGACGCTCGAACTCGACCAGACGCGGGCCTATGCGGGCTTCATCCTGAGCTTGAACTATGGCCAGAAGCGCATGTACGCCGAAGCGTGCGCCGAGATGCGCAAGGTGCTCGAAGCTCTTCCCGAGGATCAGGTCATTCTGGCCGGCGCCGGCATGGTCTTCGGGCGCGCGGGCCGACGCGATGAGGCCCTGGGGTTCCTGGGCCGGCTGCGCAGGCGCTCCGAGAAGACCTACGTGGAGCCGTACAACGTCGCCTGGCTGTTCGACGGGCTGGGTGAGGTCGACTCGGCCATGGTCTGGCTCGACCGCGGCTACCGGGAACGCTCCGCGAACATGTACCTGCTCAGGAGCGAAACCTGGACCGATCGCCTGCGCGCCGATCGGCGCTTCCAGGCGCTCGTCCGGCGAATGAACTACCCGCCCGAGCGGAAGCGGTGACGTCCGGCCCGCTCCCGATCCAGCATCGCGGGGACCGCGCCTAGAACTCCACCTCCGCTCCGATCCTCACCGCAGGCCCTGGCTGGCACTGCGTCGGCTTGAGGTACCGGTTGCTCGGATCGCTGAACGTCCAGTCGGTGGTCCCGGTCAGGTAGTGCAGTTGCTCGTAGCTCACCGGCTTCCTCTGGCTGCCGATGTGCATGAAGTCGGCGGTCACCCTCGGCCGCAGCCTCGCCCCGGCCGCGGCGGGCACCTGGTAGCCGACCCGCAGGCTCAGGTCCCAGATGGATGGTGTGCGCCCGGCGGTCCCGCGCGTGGTCACCAGCACCGGATCGATCGAGCCGGGGAAGATGCCGAACTCGCTGAGCGGGGTGCCGCTCTGCCAGCCCGCGGTCATACCGAGCATGACACCGCCACCCGCATCGAAGCGCCCGGACAGCTTGAGCATGTGCGTCCGGTCATTGGGCAGCAAGCCGTAGGCATGGACGAGCTGCGGCAGGAAGTCGAACGAGCCGTTGTTGTTCGCGTTGATATAGCCGAAGTCCGGGTTGAAGATGCCGGGGTAGTTGCCGCGATTGCGCGACAACACGTAGGAGGCCAGCATCGCGAGCCGCTCCCCGGCCTGCTGCTGCCAGCTCAGCGCCAGCGCGGTGTACTCGCGGCGTGCCGGCGGATAGTCCCGAAGCAGCCCGCTCCCAGGGTTGCCGAAATGGAACTCGCCGGTCACGGGATCCGCGCCGTCCTCGAGCGCCTGGCGAAGCGCGCGGTACGTCACGGTCGCCCCGAGTTTTCCGCCCCGGCCGATCCGCCGCTCGTAGCCGAGTTCGAGTTCGTCGAAGTGCTGGCCCTGCAAGCCCTCGATCGACTCCTGGATCTGGCCCGGCACGTCCACCCATGCCGTTCCGCCGGACGGATCGATGCGTGGATCATGGTCATAGGCGAGGAATCGCCAGTGACCTTCGGTGCTGTAGTAATTGAAGAGCGGATGCGTCGAGAGGTCGTGGTAGAAGCGTCCCGCGGACGCGAAGAGCTTCTGCGTGCCGGCCCGACCGGGCTCCCAGACGATCCCTGCCCGGGGCTGCCACTGGTCCAGGATGGTCTGTGCGACCCTGCCGTCGGAAGCGATGAAATAGAGCCCGTCCCAGCGCACACCTGCGTTCAGTCGCAGGCGATCGGTCATGCGCCAGGAGTCCTGCACGAACGCCGACGGGATGCGGTGTCCCACCTGACCGATGAAGCGGACATCGAGCTGACCATACGTGCCGTCCGCATAGAGAATCACCAATCCAGTCGTCCCGTTCACGCTCGAGCGCACATCCTTGTACTCGAGCCCGGCCTTGATCTCGTGCGCCTGAGACAGCCATGTCCCGACGACGCCGGCGAAGGTCACGATGTCGTGCTCGACCCAGTTGACCTGCGGCCCACCGGACCACGTGGCGGTGGAGTCCACGATGAAGAGGACCTCGTTCCGGCCGCGCTCGGTCGCCCCGACGTAACGATTGTCGAATCGTGTCCACGAAAACCTCGAGCGCAGCGCGAAGTGTTGCCGGGGCGCGCTGCGCTCCTCGACGGCGAGACTCACCCTGCCCTCACGGACGTCGGTGAGCATGGCGTCCGCATTCAGGACCGTGGCGGGCGGGCTCGTCACCCCGCCCCCGACCGCCACGCCATCGCGCAACGTCGGATCCCCCACGGTCGTCACGACCACCGTGTTCCGCGGATCGACGCGCCAGGTGAGCTTGCCCGCGAAACTGTGCTTCGTGGTGCGATCCGGGAACATGCCCAGGCCCGGGATCTCGACATCCTCGCGGGTGAAGGTGGGGTTGTAGGCCAGGTAGTACCAGAGAAGATCCCGGCGGATCGGTCCGCCGAGGCCAAACCCCACGTCGTAGAGCGCGTAGTCCCCCCGGTTGGCCTTGTACCGGAAGCGCGGATCGACCCCCGCCCGGTTGCGTGTGTAGAACCCGAAGGCTTGGGCCTTCAGTTCGTTGCCGCCCGAATAGGTGATTGCGTTGATGGTCCCACCCAGCGCGCTGCGGTACTCGGGCATGTAGCCCCCGGCGCGCAGCTCCACCTCCTGGATGAAGTTGTAGGGCAGACCGGTCCCCGTGAGTCCGTACACCGGGTCCGTGCCGTCCACGCCGTCCACGTAGTAGCGGTTCTCGGTCCCCGTGGCGCCGGCGACGTTCACCGGATCGCCGTGGTAGCTCAAGGTGGCCTGTGGCAGCAGGAGAACCGCGCTCGCGTAGTCCCGCTCGATCGGCAGCGCGGAGTAGTCCTTCGCATCGAGCACGCCGCCGACCTCGGTCGAGGTCGGATCGATCAGCCGCTTCGGGGTCACCACCACCTCCGGCAGGTTCAGCACCCGGTCCGGCAGGCGGACGTCCCCGAGCGTGGTGGTCTGCTCCAGCCGCACCCGCACGCCCTCGAACGTCTGCTTCTGGTAGGCGAGATGCGAGAGCTTCACCGTGTACTCGCCCACCGGGAGCGCCAGCAGCACGAACGTGCCGCGGGCCGTGGTTAGACAACCACGCCCGCCCTGCAGCGACGGACTCGTCACGCTCACGTTCACCTCGGCGATGGGCTGGCCCTTCGCATCGAGCACGCGCCCCTCCAGCCGGCCAGTGGTCTCCTGGGCCAGCGCGGGCAAGGTGCAGAGGGACAGGAGCAGGGCGACGGCACACCAGCGCAGCGGGGCTCGCATGGCGCTCTCCTTCGCGGGCGCCCGCCGGAGGGCGAGGCGCGGCCGACTGCAGGGGCGCGGCGCGCGGAGGCCATCGGGGACGGTCTCGAGGGCGCCGACCTGGGATCTCGACTCCGGGCGTCCCGCCGCCGGGGGAGAGGCACGCGGGGCCGGAATCCCCACCACGGCCACGCTAGACGCCGGACTCGCGGAGGGTCAAGGACTCTCGCCTGCGCACGCCATGTCGCCTGCCTGCCCTGTCAGTCAGCGGCGGCCTCCATCCGACCCCCGCCGGACCCGCGCCGCATGCGGCCTCCGCCTCGTTGTCCCGTCCGGCGCAAGGCCTTAGAGTGTCCGGCACCTTTCGCGCAGGGGGGCCGGCCGCAGGGCAAGGTCCTTGCAGCGTGGCAAAGGACGTCTCCGGAAGCATCCCCGAGTGACGTGGAGTGCGGTCCCCCCGGCGGTGTCGGAGCCCGTGGCCAGCCCGACCTTGGCCGCCGCGGACCGCGGTGATGTGCGCGGTGTCGAAGTGAACGGCCGATCGAGGAGGTTGTTCCGTGGCGAAGTTCAAGATCGCGTGGTTGCCGGGCGACGGCGTCGGCGTGGAAGTGATGGAAGCGGCGAAGATCGTGCTCGACAAGGTCGGGCTCGACGCGGAGTACGTCCACGGCGACATCGGCTGGGAGTTCTGGTGCAAGGAGGGCGACGCCTTCCCGCAGCGCACCATCGACCTCTTGAAGAACGTGGACGCCGCCATGTTCGGCGCCATCACCTCGAAGCCCGTCAAGGCGGCCGAGAAGGAGCTGGTGCCGGCGCTGCAGGGCAAGGGCCTGGTCTACCGCTCGCCCATCGTGCGCATGCGGCAGCTCTTCGACCTCTACGTCTGCCTGCGGCCCTGCAAGGCCTACGCGCAGAACCCGCTCAACTTCAAGGAGGGGATCGACCTCGTGGTGTTCCGCGAGAACACCGAGGACCTCTACGCGGGCGTCGAGTTCAACACCGTGCCCGACAAGCTGCGCGACACGCTGACCGAGCTCTCGCCGCCCTACAAGGCGTTCAAGGATCTGCCGGGCGACCAGTACGCGATCTCCTGCAAGATCAACACGAAGAAGGGCTCCGAGCGCATCGTCCGCGCGGCCTTCGAGTTCGCGCAGAAGTTCGGGCGCAAGAAGGTCACGGTGGTGCACAAGGCCAACGTGGTGCGCGCGACCGACGGCCTCTTCCTCGAGACGGCGAAGCAGGTGGCGAAGGACTTCCCCGACATCGCCATGGACGACGCCAACATCGACGCCATGACGATGTGGCTGCTCAAGAACCCGTTCAGCTACGACGTGCTGGTGGCCCCGAACCTCTACGGCGACATCATCAGCGACCTGTGCGCCCAGATGGTGGGCGGCCTGGGCTTCGGCTGCTCGGGCAACATCGGCCAGAAGCTCGCGGTGTTCGAGCCCACGCACGGCTCGGCGCCCAAGTACGCCGGCCAGTACAAGGTGAACCCGATCGCGACCATCCTCGCGGCCAAGATGATGCTCGACTGGCTGGGCCAGACCGACGCCGGCAACCGCGTCGAGAAGGCGGTGGCCGAGGTGGTGCGCGAGGGCAAGGTGCGCACCTACGACATGGGCGGCTCGGCCAAGACGCTCGAGATGGCGCAGGCCATCGCCGCGAAGCTCTAGGGGGGCGGGGGACGCATGGCGCGCAACGTAATCCACGAGGTGGGGCCGCGGGACGGCCTGCAGATGGAGAAGCAGGTGGTCCCCCTCGAGAAGAAGGAAGCCTGGATCCGCGGCCTGATGGACGCGGGCGTGGACATCGTCCAGGTGGGCTCGTTCGTCCACCCGGAGAAGGTCCCGCAGATGGCCGACACCGACGAGCTGTTCCGGCGGCTCACCGCGGGCAAGACCGGCGGCACGGTGCTCTCGGGCCTGGTGCTGAACGAGAAGGGGCTCGAGCGCGGCTTGAAGTGCGGCGTCGAGATGTACTGCATGGGTGCCTCGGCGAGCGAGACCCACAGCCAGAAGAACACGGGCATGGGCAGCGAGGAGGCCACGCGGCGCATCGTCGGCGCGGCGCAGCAGGCCGTGGCGGCGGGCAAGAAGGTGCAGGTCTCGGTACAGTCGGCCTTCGGCTGCGGCTTCGAAGGGCCGGTTCCCGAGGAGCGCGTGCTCGGCATGGTGCGCGCCTACCTCGAGGCGGGGCTCAAGAGCATCAGCCTGGCGGACACGGCGGGCCACGCCGATCCGGCCCAGGTCGAGCGGCTCTTCGGCGCGGTGCTGGCTCTCGGCCCGGGCGTCGAGTGCACCTGTCATTTCCACAACACCTACGGCCTCGGCATGGCCAATATCCACGCGGCCATGCGCGCGGGAGTGACCTCGTTCGAGACGTCCTTCGCGGGCCTCGGCGGCTGTCCGTTCACGAAGGTGGCGGCCGGCAACGTGGCCACGGAGGACTTCGTGCACGCCCTGCAGCGGCAGGGCCTGCGCGCCGACGTCGACCTCGGGCGCGTCATCGAGGTCGCGCGCGACGTGGCGGCGTACTTCGGGCGGGACATGCAGGGCTACGTCTACAAGACGGGGCCCATCAAGACGAAGGAGCCTTCATGAGCAGGTCCATCCTCTCCGGTGTGCGGGTCCTCGACCTCACGAACGTACTGGCGGGGCCGTTCTGCACGCTGCACCTCGCGCTGCTCGGCGCCGAGGTCATCAAGATCGAGAACCCCAAGGACGGCGACCTGGCCCGCAAGCTGGGCATCGTGCCCGAGCTGAACGACCAGCTGATGGGCACGAGCTTCCTGGCGCAGAACTCCAACAAGAAGTCGGTGACGCTCAACACCAAGAGCCCCGAGGGCAAGGAGATCTTCAAGCGGCTGGTGAAGACCGCGGACGTGCTGGTGGAGAACTTCCGGCCCGACGTCATGGGACGGCTGGGGCTGGGCTACGACGTGCTCAAGGCGATCAACCCCCGCCTCGTCTACTGCGCCATCTCGGGCTTCGGGCAGACGGGCCCCGACGCGTTCAAGCCGGCCTACGACCAGATCATCCAGGGCCTGAGCGGCGAGATGGCCGTGAACGGCGACGAGCGCCTGAACCCGCTGCGGGCCGGCTTCCCGGTGTGCGACACCGTCGGCGGGCTCAACGGGGCCTTCGCCATCATGGCGGCCCTCTACGACCGCGAGCGCACGGGGGAGGGGCAGTTCATCGACGTGGCGATGCTGGACTCCATCATGCCGCTGATGGGCTGGGTGGCCGCGAACCTGCTGATCGGCAAGCAGCAGCCGGTGCTCATGGGCAACGACAACTTCACCGCCGCGCCGTCCGGCGTGTTCCGGACGAAGGACGGCTTCATCAACATCGCCGCCAACAAGCAGGAGCAGTGGGAGGCGGTCTGCGACGTGCTCGGCGTGCCCGAGCTGAAGACCGACCCGCGCTTCCAGAAGCGCGACATCCGCAAGAAGAACCGCAAGGAGCTGACGCCGCTGCTGGAGGTGAAGCTCGCCGAGCGCGGCACGAAGGAGTGGGTGGACCTGCTGAACGCGAAGGACGTCCCGAGCGGCGAGATCCTGAGCCTCGAGGACGCGCTCAAGCAGCCGCAGATCAGACACCGTGGCACGTTGAAGGACGTGCCGGTCGAGGGCATCGGCACCATCCCGCTCTTCGGGCTCATGGCGCAGTTCGAGAAGACGCCGGGGGACATCACCGCGCCGCCGCCGCGCCTGGCGGCCCACACCGCCGAGGTGCTGGCGACCGTCGGCGTGGGCGCGGAAGAGCTGGCGGCACTCAAGTCGAGGGGCATCGTCTGACCCGCGTGGCGTGGAACGCGGGCTCGTGGCCGTTCAGGGGAGGGAGAGCATCACGATGGGCATGACCTATGTGCAGAAGCTGATCGCCCGGGCGTGCGGCAAGACCCAGGTGGGGGTGGGCGACGTCTTCGAGCCGCCCGTCCACCTGGCGATGTCGCACGAGAACGGGGCGCTCGTCATCAACCAGTTCAACGAGATCTTCCAGGGCACCGGCCGCGAGCCGAAGGTCTGGGACCCGGACCGGATCGCCATCATCTTCGACCACCGCGTCCCCGCGGAGTCGTCCAAGACGGCGACCAACCAGAAGAAGATCCGCGACTTCATCGCGAAGCAGGGCATCAAGAAGTTCCACGACATCCGCGGCGACGTGGGCGGCATCTGCCACCAGATCCTGCCCGAGAACGGCTACGTGCGGCCCGGCCAGGTGGTGGTGGGCACCGACAGCCACACCACCACGCACGGCGCGCTCGGGGCCTTCGCCTTCGGCATCGGCGCGACCGAGATGGCCTCGGTCTGGGCGCTGGGCAACATCCTCAACGTGGAGGTGCCCGGCACCATCAAGGTGGTGGTGAACGGCCGCCTGCCCCGGGGCGTCTACCCGAAGGACGTCATCCTCTACCTGGTGGGCAAGCTCACCGCCGAGGGCGCCAACTTCAAGGTCATCGAGTTCCACGGCGAGGCGATCCGCAGCATGCCGACCTCGGGCCGGCTGGTGCTGTGCAACATGACGGTGGAGGCGGGCGCGACGGGCGGCGTGGTGCCGCCGGACGAGGAGACGCAGCGCTACCTGCGCGAGGAGGCCCACGTGACGGACGCGCTGGACCTGTTCGGACCCGACGCCGACGCGGTCTACGAGCAGGTGGTCGAGATCGACACGGCGAGTCTCGAGCCGCAGATCGCCTGCCCGCACACGGTGGACAACGTCAAGCCCATCGGCGAGGTGGCGGGCAAGAAGGTGCATCAGATCGTGGTGGGCTCGTGCACGAACGGCCGCCTCGACGACCTCGAGGTGGCGGCCCAGATCCTCAAGGGCAAGCGCGTGGCGGACAGCACCCGCATGCTGGTCTTCCCCGCCTCGTGGCGCATCTACTCGGAGGCGCTGCAGCGCGGCTACCTGCGCGACCTCGTGCAGGCGGGCGCGGTGGTGTGCAACCCCGGCTGCGGCCCGTGCCTGGGCGTGCACCAGGGCGCGCTGGCCGACGGCGAGACGGCGCTCGCGACCACCAACCGCAACTTCAAGGGGCGGATGGGCAACCCCAACGCCGAGGTCTACCTGTGCTCGACCGCGGTCGCCGCGGCCAGCGCGATCACCGGCGTGATCTCCGACCCGAGAGGAGTGCTCTGAGATGGCCACTGGCAAGGTCGTGAGGAAGCTGGGGGACGACGTCTCGACCGACATCGTCTACCCGGGCCGGTTCATGGCGACGGTGCTGCCGACGGAGACGCCGCAGTTCGCCTTCGCCGACGACACGGAGTTCAACAAGAGGCTCAAGGCGAAGGAGGTCGCACCGGGCGGCTTCATCGTGGCCGGCAAGAACTTCGGCTGCGGCTCGTCGCGCGAGCAGGCGGCCTCGTGCATCAAGGGCTACGAGCTGACCGTGGTGGCCCGGCACTTCGCGCGCATCTTCCTGCAGAACTCCATCAACGTCGGGCTCGACATGGTCATCTGCCCCGCGATCGAGGCCGAGGAGGGGCACGAGCTCGAGGTCAGGGAAGGCAAGGTCTGGAACCACACGACGGGCCAGTCGTTCGCGATCGAGCCCCTGCCGAAGGCGCGGCAGGCCATCATCGACGCGGGCGGGCTGATCCCGTACGCGCGGCGGCTGCTGATGGAACGCACCGCGCGCTGAGGGTCCTGGAGGCGCCCCGCGCATGATCGACCGCACGCTGCCGCTGATCGACCTGCACCGTCACCTCGACGGCAGCGTGCGGCTCGAGACCATCCTCGACCTCGGGCGCCGGCACGGGCTGCCGCTGCCGGCCTGGGACGTCGAGGGCCTGCGCCCGCACACGCAGGTGGGTGGCCAGCAGCCCGGCGTGATGGAGTTCATCGCCAAGTTCCGCTGGATGACGGGCGTGCTGGTGGACGCGGATGCCTGCCGGCGCATCGCCTACGAGAACGTCGAGGACGCGCGCGGTGAGGGCATCGACTACATCGAGCTGCGCTTCAGCCCCTGCTTCATGGCCGAGCCGCACGGTCTCGATCCCGCGGCCGTGGTCGCGGCCGTGGCCGAGGGCGCCGAGGCGGGCGCGCGCGGCTTCGGGGTGCGCGTGAACCTCGTCGGCATCCTGAGCCGCACCTACGGGCCCGAGGCGGCCTGGGGCGAGCTGGAGGCGCTGCTCGCGCACCGCGACCGCCTGGTCGCGCTGGACCTGGCGGGGGACGAGGCGCGCTGGCCGGGAGACCTGTTCGTGGAGCACTTCCGCCGCGCCCGCGAGGCGGGCTGGCAGGTCACGGCGCACGCGGGCGAGGCCGCCGGGCCGGAGAGCATCTGGCAGGCGATCGAGGGGTTGGGCGCCACGCGCATCGGGCACGCGGTGCGCGCCATCGAGGACGCCTCGCTGCTCGAGCACATGGCGGCGCGCCGCATCGGCATCGAGGCCAACCTGACCAGCAACGTGCAGACCAGCACGGTGGCGGACTACGCCAGCCATCCGCTGCGCCTGTTCCTCGAGCGGGGGCTCCTCGCCACCCTCAACACCGACGACCCAGGCATCAGCGCCATCGACCTCGCGCACGAGTACGAGGTGGCCGCGCCCGCCGCGGGCCTCACGCCCGCGCAGATCCGGCAGGCGCAGAGGAACGCTCTGGAGATCGCCTTCCTGCCGGAGGCGGAGCGCCGCGCATTGGCCGCGGCGAAGGAGGCACGGGGATGAGGTCGGCGATCGCGACCCTGCTGCGCTGGCTCGCCGTGCTGCTGCTGACGGCGCTCGCCGTGACCGCCGTGCACCGCTTCTACGGGCGGCCCGCCCTCGGCGTGGACGACGCCAACATGTTCTTCACCTACGCCGACCATCTCGCCCACGGCCAGGGCCTGGTCTACAACGTCGGCGGCGAGCGCGTCGAGGGCTTCACGTCGTTCCTCTGGACCCTGTTCTGCGCGGCGGTGTTCCGCCTCGCGGCGTCGCCCGAGCGGATCGTGCTGGCGCTGTCGGTCGTGCTGTTCGCGCTGACGCACGTCGTCCTGCTGCGCGGCCTGAGGCGCGCGGTGGCGCCGGCCGCGGCGTGGCCGTACGAGGCGCTCTACCTGCTGCTGGTGTTCTCGTCGCCGGCCTACGTGCTGTGGACGACCATCACGCTGATGGACACCTGCCTGTGGGGCACGTTGCTGGCCCTCGCCACGTACGCATGCCTGGCGCCGTCCTCGTCGCGGCCGGGGCACGCCGCGCTCGCGGCGCTGGCCGCCCTCATGGTGATGGCGCGGCCCGAGTCCATGGTCGTGGTGCCGCTCTTCGTCGTGCTGTGGGGCCTGCGGCAGTGGGAAGCGGGGGCGGGGCGCCGCGCGCTGGGCGCTGGGGCGCTCTACGCGGCGGTCTTCGCCGCCACGCTCGCCGGGCTCACCGTCTTCCGGATGGCGTACTTCGGCGTGCCGCTCCCGAACACCTACTACGCGAAGGTCTCGCCCGCGCTCGCCTACAACGTCTTCCACGGCCTGTCCTACGCCCGGTCGTACCTGCAGAGCAGCGCGATCGCCTCCATCGCGGTGGCGGGCGCGCTCGTCGTGGTGGTCTGGCGCGTGGTCACGCTCCTGCGCCCCGCCCGGGGGCGCGCGGCGGGAGCCCCGGGCTTCTCGCCCTTCGAGGCCGTCGCCTGGGTCTCGGCGGGGCTGCTCGTCGTGCCCGTCGTCACCGGCGGGGACCACTTCATGCTGTTCCGCTTCTACCAGCCGGCGTATCCGGTCTTCTGCCTGACTCTCG
>Ga0315277_10008697_pt1 | contig 13021 bp, 14 predicted proteins | sample YL17G05_15_MG_FD_203695 | JGI IMG/M metagenome (GOLD analysis project Ga0315277, IMG submission 203695) | Sediment microbial communities from Yellowstone Lake, YNP, Wyoming, USA - YL17G05_15 | ecosystem: Environmental > Aquatic > Freshwater > Lake > Sediment | place: USA: Wyoming | collected...
TCAGTCTTCTCGGCTTGCTAGCTTCTGCTGCCGTGGAGGTTTTTCTGGGAATATAGTAAGAAACCACTTATCGCAAGAACAATCGTTTCATATCTCCGCGCAATGTCTAAAGGTGTGGGTCCCCGAATGTTTTCCCCTCTGCTCGTGATCTTCTTCTTCAGCGGTTTTGTCTCCGCAGGGTTATCTTTCAGCATCGCATACCTGATGCTGGTATCATTCAAAGCAGTGCGGAGCGCATATCTGGTTGGCTTCCCAATTGGGTTCACTCTCCTAGGCATGTCGTATCTATTCTCAGGGACCCAGTATGTGTTGTCTTTACCTGAGAATCTTTCAAATTGGCTCAATCTGCTCCTTGGTCTTTCCGGTTTCGCGTTCCTTGCCATAACCTATTTTCTCAAGAAGAAATCTGTAAAATGGCGGTTCATTGGCACATTTCCGTTTCTTGCGCTGCTCGCATTGTTTGTGGTAGCCGTGGGTGTCGTGGTCGCCTACGATTTTCCAACCTCGTGGTATCAGAGCGTTGAGCTAGAATTTCATATCCTGAACCTTGGATTGCTCGGCTACGTAATTTACAGCTTAAGTCAAGCTTTGAGAAATGAGGTAGAGCTAAGTAGCGTCGTGCTCGGGTTCACATTTCTTGCTATTGAGCAGTACAGCCTGCTCCTTTGGTCACTCGACCGGAGCTTCACGTGGTCATTTGTATTCGCGCAATTCATACGGTTAGCTGGGTTGGTCATTTTTGTGATCTTCATCATGAAGGGTTTTCGACACGCGTGATTAGGTTTGGAATCCCGACAGGCGGAGTTGAAAGAGCCTCGCCGTGAACGCACGAGAATCTTTTATGACATCTTAAATTCCATTGTGACCCAGGAGGCGTCCGGTGTCGCAAAGATTACAAGGGTACAGAACGACGTGAATCTTCCTTCGGATAGGTTGAGGGTCCGCCTCAAGGAGATGAATGCGCTCGGCCTCGTTGAATATGGAGCCAAATTAACCAGTACACAGAAGGGTAGGGCTTTCATGGCGGAGTATCAGAAGGTCGTTAGCATCCTGCAGCAGTTCGGCCTTTTATAAATGAGAGAAAATTAGCATGTTTCTGTAAATGTCCCAAGAGCATACGTACGTTAGTTACGTACGTGCTTTTAACACAATCAATCCACTCACTTAGCCGTAACTGTTGATGGGGGTGAATTGTTAGAATGTATATTATGAATCGCCATTTCAATAACAAAGCAGTCTCTCAAGTTATTGCAGCCCTATTGCTAATCGCTATAGCCGTTGCCGCAGCCATTTTGCTGTACGTCTTCAGCATCGGCCTCCTCGGAAGCCTAGGCTCGGGTGGAGGTCAGCAAACCAAGGAGCAAGTGATCCTGGAAGCATACAACTTCCATATTGGTGGGACCCTCGAGGCAACCTTCAGGAACGTTGGGCCTTCATCAGTGAATTTGGCGGACGCTGATTACTTCGTAAATGGGGTTGCTGCAACCGGCGGTAAGCCTGCCTGTCCGAGCGTTACACCCGGCGGAGCCTGCGCAGCACCATCCCTGGCCTTTACCGTTACGAGTCTTGTGGCCGGTGCGGCATACGCGTTCAAGATCGTCACACCCACCGGTGGCGTATTCTCGTATTCAGTAATCTACGGCGGAGCTAGCTAAGAAACCGCCGTAACCCTCCTTTCTTTTTCCATTTTTCCTAATGGACTAGACAAAGGACATGCGCATTCGAACCCTCGCGACGTGAACGAGAAAGACCTGCAGCACCTGCATGGTATCGTAAGCTCCGCTGAGCACGGTTTGTTCTTACCGCGATGCTAGTTATGGTTTCAGCGTCGAGTTTGGCAAGTGCGCGTATGAGTTCGGAAGGCTGGCTGGCAGCAAATGCTTCGAGGGCATGTTCCGTGAGAGCATGATAGGAGGCTCGTGGGCGTTCTACCTAGAGACTGACAACGGACGAATTCAACTAATATTCTACTGTGGAATCCTGCAGACTACGTCCAGCTTTCGGGGGAAGGGAATTGATGCAGCGATGACCGAGATCTCGAAGAATATCAAGGTGAAGCGGTATTCGCCGTACTGCGCAAACCCGAGTGAGGTTCCAATTCAGCCGGGAACTTTGCTTCACGTGAGGAGAACACTCATCACACCAACCATGTGGCCTAACTCGTCCTTGCAGTTCATCGGTGACTTGTGCGTGTTCGAGTATTGCCTTGGCGATATATGTGTGTGGCTAACTAGCTTCCGCTGGGCTGTTTGACGCAATCGTAACGCCAGCGAACGCATCATGGAATAGCAGATAACTGTAGTTATGCGTAGCATCGAATTTTATATCGAGAATTGCTCCGGCCTCTGTGACAGTCTCCCCAGACGATAGGAGAGCTGACCCCGCAAAGGCACCTTACGCACTTGCAGATGTCCAAGTAGAATCGCCAGAGACTCCTGTCCAAGAGCCTACCTGCGTTTGAAGGTTGTAGTCCGTTGTGGCTGCCGCAGTTGCGCCTGTTCCTACACCGATTCGGACGCCCCCGACGTAACTGTAATTGAAGTTGGAGTTGTTGTGCCATATGTACTCTATTCAGTTCCTACCAGACCACTCAATACAACAGGTCACGAGCAGAATCCTACTGGAACTAACTCATACTGAAAGACGTACAAGTCTCCGTTGAACTGCAGAGTTGGTTCGAATTGGTTCGTGGGCCAGCTGGAGGGTATGAGCAACGTGCCTTTCACATGAACACATGTTCCATCAACTAAGTGAACTTCGTCAGCAGAACGGCAGTAGTCTTGCACGGCGGTTCCGCAATAGAATATCAAACGGATGGCTTCGCCGCCTTTATCGAGGTAGAAGACCACTTCGTCTTTTTGGAAGCATGGAGGAAATGACTTGTTGCAGAGAGGTTTCGCCACGACGTAATGGTATGTGCCGTTGTAGCTGATCCCAAGGTAGCCGCTGTAAGTCATTGTCGGGGATGTGGTATGATAAAAGATGCCGCTGTGGATTGTGATCGCGGAAAAGAGACCAATCGAGGCAACCAAAATGAGGAGAATGGAAATGGAATATCTTGAGAATTTCAGCCTTTTGCGGGTGGGAGGCATTCCATAGACACCTTCAGCTAATGGAGCTCCATCCTTCTGCCATGCTTGTTGTCCACTGTTACCGTGCTTCTGCAATCTGGGTGACGGCATATATCAATTCATAAAGAATACACATGTGAATCCACACGTGAGCGCTCGATATGTACATCATGAATAAGCATTTCAATAATCGGGCGGTTTCGCAGGTTATAGCTGCGCTTCTGCTGATTGCCATAGCCGTTGCTGCAGCGATCCTACTTTACGTGTTCTCCATCGGATTGTTAGGTAGTCTAGGTTCTGGTGGAGGTCAACAGACAAAGGAGCAGCTCATACTCGAAGCGTTCAACTGGCCCACCTCCGGTGATTTGACCGGTTCATTCAGGAATGTTGGCACAGCAACAATTAACATCGGAGGAGCTGACGTGTTCATAAACGGTCTACAAGGCACGCTCACGTGTTCCACAGCAACCCTTACCCCCACAGGATCATGCACTTTCACCGTCACAGTACCCGCTGGCACGTATAATCCAGGAGGAGCATACTCACTAAAGGTCGTGACGCCCTCCGGTGGCGTCTTCTCCTATTCGGTAATCTACGGTGGAGCCAGCTGATTCCACGTTCTCTCGAATTTTCTCTTCGATCTCACGAAAACGCACTTCTCGTTTTCCGCGAACACGCACCCCGACCAGTGTAGAATCTGTCAAATCAACAAGTCATGAACGGAAGCAAGTTCCTATAGGAACCGAATAGTTCCGGAAAAGAAGGCTGAGCTATCTTGAAGGTCTGAAACGTTGGTGTTTCAGATTTTGCATTTTCTACGCTCAGCTCTGTCAGTCATTCCAAATAGTCACCTTGCCATGGGCCCTCGGGTTACAGCATATTAATGTCGAGTGCCAATTCAACTGTATGCTCACGTGGAAAGACCACATCAATGTTGCTAGTGTGATGGCGGAGAAAATGGGAGCCCGAAACTCTTACAAAGACAAGATTAGGGATGTTTTGGCAGAATCGACTATGCCTATGGATGTCGAAAACGTCCGCCAGAGGTCAGGGCTTAAGAACTGGGAGTCCACAAAGGCTATTCTTCTTGAGATGGTTCTTCTGGGTGCTATCGCCGGCCAGCAGACCACGAAAGGTTGGATCTTCTGGGTGAAACCAAACCCAAAGCGAACCAAGAGAAACTAAGTGACCTTTATGGCAAAGATCGATACAGTTCGCAACAAACTACATTCAGCAACTAGCTTCCGCATACAATTTCCCAAGAAACGAAGTACTGACGGGGGTGGAAAGGGCAAAGCGAAGTCCAGCTCCGTTGTGGTCCTCGACAAGCCCAAGGCTCCAGAAACTCAGGTCCCGTCCAGCTTCAAGGAGGTCTTCTCGCTCATTGAACCCTACGCCTACGCCGCCATCACGCACGACCCGAACACTGGAGGTATGCTATACTTCCTAATTGAGCCCACCATGTTAGATGAGGATAAGGCGCTCTACAATAAGATTCGCGACTTTCTGGTAGAGGAACTCGATGTGGACGTTCGTAAGGTCGCATCGAAAGAGGAAGCTCAGAAGCTTCTAAGATCAAAAGTCGAGACCGTGATAAAACAGTACAAGATCAAAGTCGAAGCCGAGATCCTTGATAAGCTGATGTACTACTTCACGAGGGACTTCATCTACAATGGCAAGATCGAACCTCTAATGAGAGACCACATGATTGAGGACATCAGCTGCGACGGTCCCGGAGTTCCAATCTACATTTGGCATCGGCAGTATGAATCGATGCCTACAAACGTGATATTTGACAGTGGAAAGGAACTGGACAGTTTCGTAATCAAGCTAGCCTACTTGAGTGGTAAGCACATTTCAATCGCTTCACCAATGGTCGACGGCGGACTCCCCGACGGGAGCAGAGTTCAACTCACATACTCGACAGAAGTCACTAGGCACGGGAGCACTTTCTCGATCAGACGTTTTAGAGCAGATCCAATGACTATCACGGATCTGATTACCTTCAATACCTTGACGTCCGAGATGGGAGCGTATTTCTGGTACGTCATGGAGAAGAAGGCATGCACCCTCATCACAGGAGGAACCGCCTCAGGAAAGACTACCCTGCTCAACTGCATATCCATGTTCATCTTGCCAGACGACAAGATCGTCACAATCGAAGACACCCCTGAACTCAACATACCCCACAAGAACTGGATCTCTGCGATCGCAAGGATCGGTTTCGGCTCGATCGGAAGTACAGCAGAAATTTCACTCTTCGATTTGCTGAAGGCCGCGATGCGGCAGAGACCCGACTACATCATAGTAGGCGAAGTGAGAGGCGAGGAAGCATTCACCTTATTCCAAGCCATGGCCACCGGCCACGGAGGCTTATCCAGTTTGCACGCTGATTCAGTACTGGCGGGAATTCGGAGACTTGAATCAGCTCCACTGAATATTCCGCGGACTCTGTTGCCAACTCTCAACCTGATTGGCATTCAAGCCAGGTTGAAGATAGCAGACAGGCCTGCCCGCCGGTTGCTCCACTTGGCCGAAGTGTTGGGTATCGATGCGAGCTCAGGTGAACTTGACATGAACGATGTGTTTCGATGGGATCCTAGGACGGATTCATTCTCCTATTCCGGTCGGAGTCATACGATTGAAAGACTGGCTGAGCGAGCAGGCGTGCAATTGGACATTGTGCAGGAAGAGATTCGCCGTAGGAAGATAATACTTGAGTACATGGTTAGGCAGAAGATTCGCAGATACCAAGATGTCGGGGCGCTTATCAGGGACTACTACGCAGACCCCGACAAAGTGTACGAGAAAGCGAGACTTGGCATGTTAAGCGAGTAGGATCGATAATGAAGACCCCTAAGACCCTTAAGCAGCTTGAGCTTGCAGAGAAATCGCTCTCATCTCTCAGAGCACCTTGGTTGCTCGCATATCGATACCTTGGGGTCAGAATTCAGAGATATCTCCCGTACTTCACTGATCTCGGCGACACGCTCCAAAAGGCAGCCCTCAAAATTAGCCTACAATCATACGTCAGCCTAATGGTACTCCTTTCGGGCATGTCGCTGGTCTTCAGCTCTATCATCAGCGGAAGTCTCGCGATCTTTGCAGGGTCTCAGATTTGGTTAGGACTCTTGTATGCAGTTGGAGTTGGGGTCTTGTTCGGGACTCTAGTGTTCAGCATTCTCTACTTCCTACCCTCGTTGATGGCTTCGAGTCGCAGAAAGAGGATGGACCTAGAGCTGCCGTACGTGGCAAGTCACATGTCGATACTTGCATCAGCCGGAATCCCGCCTACACGAATGTTCAAGTTGCTTGAGGATTCTAGGACGACGCCTGAAGTCGCGTCGGATTCAAATGAAATAGTCCGTGATGTAGAGATTCTTGGCCACGACATCATGACCGCCTTGGAAGATGAGAGACAACGATCACCGTCGAAGGTCTTCGGAGATATTCTGGAGGGATTAGTCGCAACAATCAGATCTGGAGGGAACATGAGGAGTTACCTGCAAGACGCGACGAAAACCATAATGGATCTGAGAAGAATCGCCGCGAAGCAGTTAATCGAGTCTCTGGGTGTCTTTGCCGAGATGTACATCTCCCTGCTCATCGTTTTTCCTTTGCTCATAATTGTAATGTTCTCGGTCATGGCTCTCATTGGGGGAGGGTTGGGAGGATTGTCCGTTACAGTGATGATGTCGTTCGTGACTTACGGGATAATCCCGATCTGTGGGATCGCGGTCCTTGTAATGCTCGACTCTATACTCGTGGAGGACTAAAAATGCCAAAGATCGAACCCAATGAGAAAAAGCTGGTCGGAATAGTCTCGATCGCCCTAGGTCTCATTGTTGCTATGAGTGCGATTTTGGCCGCGTTTGTGTTTCGTTTCAGCAATATGCCCCTTGATTGGGATCAGATGATCATCTTGGGAATGATTGTCGCAGTTTTTCCGCCAGCCACTGTCGAATACTTGGACTTGAGATGGCAGCGCGGGATCGACAAGAACATCCCAAGGCTTCTGCGTGAGATTGCAGAGTCGGGCAAGACAGGGCTCACACTTGTTCGAGCTGTCGAGGTTTCAGCTGACAGGGACTATGGTCCCCTTACGCCCGAGCTGAAACAGATGGTGGCTCAGATATCATGGGGAACCAGCCTCGAAGACGCCTTACGATCGTTCGCAAAACGAGCTCGAACGAAACTTGCCCAGAGAACCGCTGATCTAATCTCGGAGGTCGCCCGCTCAGGTGGTGACACGCAGGAGATAATGGAGCAACTGAACAAACACATCGGAGAACTGCAGAGCATAGACCGCGAAAGGTATGCCCAGATGCGACCCTACGCCGCTGTCGTTTACATAGCGTTCGGAGTCTTCCTGTTCACAGACATAATGCTAATTCGCTCCTTCTTCCAGCAGATCTTGGAACTCCAATCCAAGATACTGAACACCCCAGGCGGAGCGACAAGCATATTCGGGGGCGCGTCCTCAGTCGACATCGCCTTACTCAAGAAGATCATGTTCCACGCTGTTATCGTTCAAGCATTGGTCGGGGGTTTGGTGGCTGGTAAAATGAGTGAGGCAAAGATTGGGGCAGGACTAAAACATGCACTTATCCTCCTCGTGATAGGTTTCATATCATTCTTGATTTTTGTATGGAGGACGTAAGTTAATGAAAATACGTAAACTAAGACGTAACCTTGCCGTGAGCACAATAGTGGCAAACATGATGATGATCACGATCACACTATCGCTAGCGGCGATACTTGTCGCCTGGGCAGGAACAACATATGGCTCATTCAGCGGAGGCTCGCAACTATTCTTCCTCCAAAGAGGACAAGCCATGCAGGAAAGGTTCGTGGTCGAAAACGTATGGTTCAACAAAACAAATAGTCCAAACCAGATCATGATATTCGTCCGGAATGTGGGCGCAAGAGAGGTCAAAGTCGTTGGTCTCTACATCGACGGTGCACCTATCACTCTGACCTTGTCAAACGTTCTGAGTCCTTGTTCAGTGAGCTCAGGCTCAGTCACCTTGGTCGTTGGATCGGGCAACCCGAACAGCGTGTGCGAATTCAGGATACCAATTACATGGACAGGCGGCCACGTCTTTTCTATCGTGGTGGCGTCAGACAAAGGCAACCAGGCTACGTATAATGCACGGGGGACATAGCGGGGGCGAGTTTTGAATGCGTAAGCTTTGGTTACGAAGGCGGGGCGTAAGCACCATGATAGGCGGAATAATAGTCCTATCCATATTTCTTGTAGCGCTCGTCTCAATGATGGTGGTAAGCCAACAGTATGACGCGTATCAGGGCACGGTAAACCAGATGGAGCAGAAGGACATTGACAGATATTCCGAGCAGGTTCAGCCCACTTTTCCAGGATTGGCACCGGGTTCGCCATCTAGCTTCATATGCGGTGCATCAACGTGCTATACTTACACGATGACAGTAAGCAACCTTGGCATTGGCACACAAATCGCTCGAATATACATAAACTCGACCTCAGGCCCATGTACCACTCCCAGTCTCTGTGTCCTAAATGCCGCGGCCACAGCCAGCCAGAATGCCTTCCTAAACTCAGCTCAATTCCCTGCACATCTGAATCCTGGAGAATTCTTCCACCAAACGGAACTGTGGGTTGGAGGCCAACTCCCCGAAACATGCGGGCCGGGTAATAGTTTGAAGTATGGATGCAACACAGTCACAATCGTGACCGCGAGAGGGCGGGTCTTCTCATTTCTATTTCCGTTTCCTCCCTCAGGGCTATCAGTGGGAGGCGGAGAGGGAGGTGGAACTGGGATTTACATCGGACCACTCGTGATTACTTTCAACAAAACGTTGATCGAATACACAACACACAACCAACTACACCCTCAAGTACCAATTGGCCTCAACAACGGATACTGGAAGATCCCAACGGGGCCTCTCATATTCTATGTTCAGATTCAGACAGATGTTGGCACGCCCAGCGACGTGTACCTGACCGCACAATCAGTGTTCGAAATGGCCCTGTTTGACAGTCCTGGTAGCGTGAACTTCTTCTTCATCATAGCCCCAATTAGCAAATCTTTCTGCACAACCGATTTCTCCACCGCTGTAAACTGCTATCTCAAAGACAGTCTAGGTCACGACGTCTATCCAACCACGGGTGGCACCACCAATGGCGATCCGAACACTTTATCAGGTTACCAGGCCTGCTCCGTGTCGCCACAAAACTATGACGATGCCCACTGTGGCAAACGATACGTTATACCCAAGCCAACGGTAACAGGCAAGAGAGGGGAGCCGGTTATAGTGGCCTTTTCGGCTAACGCGTTAAGTGGCAATAATGCTCAATCGATACAGGGTTCTTGGGCCCAGGGGGGTGGGCGGTCTGTCACCAGCTTTCTGGGCCTCTCGTATGTCTACAATACTGGAGTGGTAGGTTCTGAATACGTCTACGGTGTGACGCTACCATTCATTGCGATGTGCGTCGTGAACAATCCGCTCACGGATAGCTGCAGCGTTTAGAAGTGAAGTGTGATCGCGGGGATCAAGTGACCATCACGAGCTGTGACTAATGCGCAAGCTTTGGTTTAGGAGGCGCGGGGTGAGTACTATGATAGGCGGAATAATAGTTCTAGGCCTATTCCTCACAGCGCTCGCTGCTATGATCTTTGTGAGCCGGCAATTCGACACCTACCAAAGCACCGTTAATACGATGCAGCAGAAGGACATTGACCGCTTCTCGGAAAACCTGGTGGCGATACCATCAAGAGATGGCATTTCAAAGGGGAACCTATTCTCAATACCATGCCCTGGGGGCCTCTGCAACAATTACACGCTGAGAATAAGCAATCTTGGTATTGGCGCTCAGATAGCTCGAATCTACATAAACTCGTCGAAATCTGACCAACCAAGCTGTACTTATTGTGTGTTTGATTCTGCCGGCAGTGCTCAACCAATGCGGTTCCAAGTCTCAGACCAGTACGTGAACGCCGGAGAGATCTCTCATAACGTTACACTCTGGCTACCTGGAAATCCTGGACCAAATGATATCACATTGCCACAAACGTGCTACATCAAAGGGGTTCTGACTCTATGTGCTGGGGCTAACTCGATCTCAATCATCACAACAAGGGGCAGAATCTTCTCATTTTATTGGCCTTTTCCGGCAACTGGGCCTGGATCGTCTGGTGCTCCTGGTGGGCAAGGGGCAACTGGACTCTATATTGGGCCTCTCGTTATCACATTCAACCAGTCCTTGATAACCTACAGCACCTCGTCGATAAATCCTCCACCTGTCCCAAACGGTGGCAAGAATGGCATCTGGGCGGTTCCCACCGGGAACCTAATCGTCTATGTCAAGATCCAAACGGATCGAGGCACGCCTACCGATGTGTACCTCACCGCACAATCCGTGTTGGAGATGGCTCAATTCAATAGTCCTGGCGTGGTGAGATCCTTCTTTGTCATAGCCCCAATAACACAGAATCTATGTACGAACGTTTTCCAAGCATATGATCCCTCCGTTGATTGTAGCTCAAGCACCTCAAATGACCTGACAAAGTTCAACGGTGGAGACCCCAGCAAGATTGTTGGGTATCCTTTTTGTCCACTGCCAGCGACTCAATACAATAACCCGAGCTGCAATGCCTACGGAACTCGCATCAGAATTCCAGCACCCACCTCCCAACAGATTTTGAACAACCAGAGGGGGAGCCCGGTCATAGTTGCATTCGCAGCGACAACTCCTAGCGGCAGTAACGGGCAGTCGATTCCGGGTGGGGGCGGGGGGGGTTGGCAGGGGAGTTACATCACAACTTTCCTTGGCTTAACATATGTTTTCGATGCCTTCACGGGAGGGGGACCATACTTCTACGGTGTTACGCTGCCTTTTGTCGCTTTGTGCGTCAGCAACACCCCGCAATCCACCTCGGGATGCGGCATCTGATCATGCGGACACTGCAGATTGCAGAGGCTAAGCTTCGCCCCTTGACATGAACACAAAAGCTCTGAGCTTTTTTCTTCGCGCGGGAGACTCGGAGAAAACCCGTTCAGGGACTGCCGCTGCTTTGTCCAGCGACGCACGTATATGAGAAAACTGCACCTTCTTTTGTTGTAACCTTCACAGTATAGGATATTCCCTGTGAGATACTGAAGGATATTGGTATGAATAGGGTCGCGTTGCACGTAGTTTGTGGTAGCAAAGCCGTGGTCGTCTTGCATGTGCTTGTGTTGTTGATATTGATTGCTACATAACTCGTGGTGCTAGAAATATAGAAAGCTGCAATGGTGCCGCGCCCTGATCCGACATTTCTCAGTATGAGATTCAGGCGCTGCAGATTTGTCCAATCATAATACTCCAACGCGATCTGATTGGTATATTGGCCCTGCTGTGGCTGTGCGCCCTGGAGAGAACCCAGCATGCCCGACGAGTAGACATACACAATGATGGCGCCCGCCATGACTATCATGACCATAATCAGTGCGGCGACGAGCTCTGAGATACCCTTTCTCCCAAATCGCATTTTTCTTCCACGCTAAAGTATCACGAAGCCAAATCCTTGAACGCGCCGCGTCCAAGAAGGGCGTTCGTCGCTTCCTTCAAGGAAGCACCCTCAATGCAGGATATTTTCATGTTCCGTGCTAAGGTCTTAGCGTCATCAGTCAAGTTTGGCACAGCGATCAAGTAGCTCTCAGATGCCTTCGCGTCCTTCACTTTCGCTGCGAAAGCGCGAACAGCTTCGGCGGGGACACCTGCGTCATTGGCTAATACATCGATGGCAATTGTCTTGGCTCCCCATCGCCCCTTGACGGTGGCAACTATGTCAAACGGTTGAGGTTGCCCGGATTTTCCTGGAAGCTCATGCGGCGCCATCGCAGTTACACCTAGCGCTTCCAGCGTTGCGACTGTGTCGGAATACATGAGCAGCTCGCGCCTGACTTGGGACAATGTGTCCGGGTTTAGCCTGTACTGGTATATCGGTACGAAGCGAGTTCTGTCTGACGCGAACTGGTGATGCCTAGGTCTGCAGAAATGCGAGTGTGAGGGTACGTTGAATGATTCGGTGCAGTTAGAGCATTTGTACCATGCTCCTACAGCCCGATACTCGACGCCGAAGTTGTGGAGCACGGTCTGACATTTCGGGCAGACGAGTTGATCTCCTTTCTTGAAAGTGTCATCGCTCGCAACTTTGCCGCACTTCAAATGCTCATAGAGATAGCTTCGCGCAATATCGTAACTGAAACATTTCGGGCACAAATAACGTGTGCTCAATTCAAAGGAACCGCATTCGGGACATGCGGGTACCTTGTCCACAAGATCAGCCACAAGCACTTTTGCCTCGACCATGCGGCCAAGAAGCTCGACAGCCTTCTCCGTCGACGACGCCGCCAATAACGGTTTCAAATCAGGGTAGTGAATCTCGTCGGTCGGGAGAGTCTCGGGGGTTAATGGGGTTCTAGCGCTCCGAATCATGAACTGGAGTATCTTTATCGCGTCTGGATCGGAGAATATCTCCCGATTGGTGAGATCTTGTTTAACATCCATGCGAGTGGTGAGCGTCATTGTACAGATTCCTTGAAGAGAGGTTCTTGAGGTCTAACTTCGAATCCCTCTGCGGAGATCCGGTATGACAGAAGCCTCTGGCGAACTTTCACCCCGCGCATCTTCTGAATCTCAAGTACCTGGTAAGTCGCATGCTTCTCTTGCAAGGTGTGGAGAAGGAAGCTACCCTGAGCTAGGATGGTTTCTGTGCCGAATCGCTCCACCCGGGGAGTTTCTGACTCGGTGAGGACTAAGGTTGTCAGCTCAAGCTCTGAAAGCGCACGGTAAAACTGCAACAGTTTGAAGCGAAATTCCGATTCGAACCTGTAGGCGCCCTCAATCGACATGAGGGAGTCGATTACGCACCTTTTGGCTGCAACTCTCTTTCTCGCGTTCGCTATCACGCCAGCAAGTCCATCCAGAT
>Ga0315277_10008698_pt1 | contig 13021 bp, 13 predicted proteins | sample YL17G05_15_MG_FD_203695 | JGI IMG/M metagenome (GOLD analysis project Ga0315277, IMG submission 203695) | Sediment microbial communities from Yellowstone Lake, YNP, Wyoming, USA - YL17G05_15 | ecosystem: Environmental > Aquatic > Freshwater > Lake > Sediment | place: USA: Wyoming | collected...
CTCCCGTAAGAGATTTGTGACAACTTTAATTGCCGTTTCATAATATGTGGAGCCTGAGATATCCCGTAACCACCGTTTAAGCAAATCGTGATTATTATCCCGGATCATTTGGACTAAGGGCGAATCTTGAACGCAGAAACCCAGATTTATTGCCTGTTTATCATCCCACATCAATTTACTTGACATTATTTTAACCTTATCATCTGGCGTTCTTAGCAACTGAACATAATAATGATGATCATTTTCAAAATTTACACTCCCTGAAGTCTCATATTCATTTAATACATCCTCGTTGTTTAAGTTATTACCGGGACAGAGAAGTTGGAGCGCCTTCACAAAGCTTGATTTCCCCACGGCATTTGATGCAGAAATGATTGTAATTCCTTTTTTCAATAAAATATTTGTAATAGGTGACTTGCGGAATCCGCCAATGCCTTCGATTTTAACTTGAATTTCATTTTTTGGCATATTCTAAAACTTCCTCCGCAATTTTCTCTGCTGGCAGCTCATCTTTAATCATTTGAATAATTTTCTCTTCCAAATCGATTAATTTGGGATCCGCAGTCTTTTTCGGGTCTAAAATTTCTCACATCTCCAAGTGCTACTAATTCGCTTGAACAAATACAGCTTTGATCAATTTTGTTTTCTCATTTATTTACCAATATACTTCATTAACTTTTTCCAATTCTCAATTTGTAAGGCAAGCTCGCTATCCCAAGAATCAGAAATTTTTCTTGATGCGTCCTAATTCTAGGTTACTCTACATAGTAAACTAATGATTCCTATGAACATTTGCCTCTAGTTCATTGAATTACGAATTCTTTTTCCAGTGCGCGCTAGAAATCTCGCTGAATTTTGTTTCTAGTTATCACTCAATCATTTATCAATTAATTGAAATCTTGCCTTATTAATTTAAAAAATTATTAATTGTCTTTCTTTAATTATATACTGGAAACCCGAGTTTTCATAACTTTTATAGGGCGAGTCCTGCATTATATCTCATGCAAGAAATTGCGGTTCTCATCCTGAAATTCAAAAACTCCGAAAAGCCCGACGAGTACATCAATACAGAACTCACGATCAGCGAGCTAAAAAAGGCCATACACTTCTTTGAGGAACGGAAACGTAAAAATACAAAAGGCGGTAGGAGCAAGAAAATAGAAAAATGGGTTCAACGAATTTTAAGTATTAAGCATTACTTGATCTTTCAAGAATTGGAGTCTGCCTATAAATCCGGGGAAATTGGACGCGATAGCTATTATCGCATTCACCATATCTTAAAATCGTATGGTTATAATCGAAAACTCCTTGATTCCTTATATCAATTTACGCTGATTATCCGAAAATGGCTCTATCTGATTGTTAACTATGATAAATTTCAAGAGGCGAGGGCCGTTCTCAAAAAAGCTAGCCAAAGTTTCTAACTCCGCTTTATAAGTATTCCAAGAGATTCGCCACCGACTCTAGAATTAAGTCCGGCTTAGGTCCTGATGGCGAGATTTTCGCTATTTCTTGTGAGCCGGTACCCGTTTTCACCAGAATTGTGCTAATATGCGCATTTACTCCTGCCTGTACATCCGTTGAGTACCGATCTCCGATAATGACCGATGCAGCTGGGAGCTGGTTGCTCTTCTCTAGAATAAATTCAATCATGCACGGATTTGGCTTCCCAATAACCATCTCTGGTCCTCCACAACCTGCTGCATTCAGCGCGGCCACCATACACCCTGCTCCTGGTAGCAGGCCCTGCTCCGTCGGTAATGTAGGATCGATATTCGTCGCAATGAATTTCGCCCCTTTCACTATTGCTGTCAAAGCTTTCGCCAGTTTTCGGTACGTTAAATCGCGATCAAGCCCCACAACCACTAGATCAACGGGAGTCTCCATATCCTCTTCTGAAACGATCCGGAAGCCCGCTTCTTTTAACTCAGTAATGAGCCCCTCCTCTCCAATAATATACACACTCGCTTTCGGATAAGTCCTCTGAAGAATTTGCGCTGTAGTATAAGCGCTCGTTACGATCTGTTCTGGTCGTGCAGGAATGCCCATTTTCTGGAGCTTCTCCGCAAATTTCGCCCGCGTTTGCGTCGCATTGTTCGTCAAATAAAAAATTGTCTTCTTCTGCTTCTTTAGTTTCTCAAGGACTTCTTTGGCGCCTGGAATTAGTACATTCCCTAAGTAAATGACTCCATCTAGATCGAAGATGAAGACTTGAAACTCCTTCAGATTCATAGCAATGACTCGCCTAAGGTTCCGACTAGGTTCTTCACTTTCGCATAGGCCTCTCGAATCATCGGGCGCCCGTGGGATAGGAAAATGACGTCAAACTGAAACTTCAATAGTTTCTCGATGATCCTTTTCGCCTGCTCATAATCCGTGCAATACATTTCCGGCGGTGCGATTAGCCCACCCTGATCGAATATGGTATCGCCTATCATGATGGCTTTCTGTTTCGGCAGATAGATTGAAATATTCCCTTCCGTATGCCCCGGCAAATGAATAATTTCCATACCGCAGGAATCCAATCGTTGCCCATCCTGCAGAAAGAAATCCGCTTTCTCGCTAATTTGTGTTGACTCCGCCTCGTGATATGCCAGCTTGGCACTGGTCGCGACTCGAATTGTTTTAAGGTTGGCCACATGATCTATGTGATAATGCGTGATAATGATGAGCTTCAACGGTTTCCCTAACTTTTTGATGTAATCTAGTATTTTAGGCCCATGCTTCCGATTCATTCCCGTATCAAACAGCACCAAATGCGTGCCACAATCCACTATAAAGACCGAAGGGTGGTCTGTCCCGTCTATCAGATGAATTCCATCTAATAATTCACCCATTTCCATCTTGCTCCATAAACACCTATGTCGTGTCACGTTGCGCTAGGTATTCCTATATTAAACAAGTTTTAAATAATCTTAAATATTTAGGATTACCTATAAATCAATCTGCGTGATTCAACATGGCAACGCCGGGTATTAGATTTGTACGCCTTCCTGTACCCTTACAGGAGCGCCTAACTAAAGTTATGCGTAAAGTTGAAAGTGGGGAAATCGACCCTGATTGGGGCAGCCAACTCTTTCTGCGATACTTCGCGCAACGCCTTGGAATCATCGTAAACAACTCTTCCAAGCGCGATTTCCTCAATTCGATCGCTAAAGGAATGCGGCTGGCACTCATCATCAAAGGGACAAATATTAATCATACTGCGACGTTTGGCGATACAGTCACCCAAATCACCATCGAACGAGGGAGTAAATTAAGTGAATCCGCCATGATTTTCATTAATATGGATATCTTTCTGGATGTGATTTTGAGTAGGAAAGATCTTATGCGTTCGAGCATTGAGAAGAAAGTTGAAATTCGCAAGGTGGCTAACCTGTTTAAATGGATGGGTCCCATTGCCGCTATGCAAGATGATCGGACGCAAGCACTCCTCGAGGAAAAATGTCCTCCCCTTCTCGACCAAATTATTACTGAAATTGAATCCAAAACAAGCATGAAATAAAGAATATTTTTCTTCTTTTATGACCATTTCTGGTTGATTTCAAAAAAAGAAAAAAATGGGGTTATGCGCCACTCATTTTCCGTTTTTTACGCATGCGAATGACCACGATGAGCGCTACGATCAACACCATGACGCCAATTATAATTATCCACGCCCACCAGGGGAACTCAAAAGGAGCAGGTAGATAGAGTACCACCGATTGGACTGCTGCGGTTGCATTCAATTTGCCATATCCCCACTGATAATTCGGGACTGCGCCGACGAAGCTATCATTCACCGCCATTCTCCGGAGAATTCCTTTGATTTCACTAACTGAAAGGGTTCCGTTCTTTTGGAGCATTAGCGCAACTGTTCCCGCTACGTGCGGTGCCGCTTGACTCGTCCCTCGATACGCGTTGCTATGGCTCGTCCATGTGCTCAAATCTGTCCCGGTCGCATTCCGCGAGACGGAGGAATTGATTCCCTGGTCCCTCGTATCGTCTCCCGGCGCACAGAGATCTGGCTTTTGATATCCATCCATCATCGAATTATAAACAGTTGAACCAAGACTTGAAAAGGGAGACAAATTTTTGGTCTTCAGATCAAATGATCCAACCGAAATCGCATTAATTGCCGTAGCAGGATGCGTAATAGTAAATTCCGGATTAGCTTGAATTTGGTATATATTCGGAGGTCCAACTATTGCAATATAGCCCCAATGTGTCCAGAGCGGATAAGGTCCAAGTGGAAGTGTGCCATTGATGAACTGATTCGTATTATCCCAAATATAGGATTGAGTTGGTGTTGTTGACCAAACAACGCCGCCTACTTGAATGCTCCATTGGTCTCGTGATATAGCGGTAGTATGCGTCATTCGAACACAAAACATGTTAGTCAAAGGTGAATCTTGCCGCCACCAGGTAACCTTTACTCCAGTTACTGGCATAACGGCTGTTTGCGGAACCGAGGACCCTGTACCCATGTTAAGGAGGTCTGTAGCTGGAGGAGGTGGTTGAAGTGGAGGACCTGGAGCAGGCCACATAGCAGTTCCATGATATCTCAGCACAAAAGTCAAATTTTCTGGTTTTTGGTCCCAAATAACATCCCATCGGATTTCATTTGGTTCAGAACCAGAACCAGCTCCAGAAATAGTGCTGAGGAACGGGAGGTATATAAAAGAGCCTGGTGGGATACTATCTGATCGATGAATGAATTTATTCTGTAAATTTCCTGCCGCCACAACCACTGGAAAATCCAATCCATCAATTAAGGTTTCAATGCTACTAGTGCCATCAAGATTACGCCAAATGTAGGCGCCTAAGGATAATGAAAGCACGTCAATGTTTTTTTCTGCAATCATCGTAATTGCATCTAAAAGCTTGGTATCATTGTAGAGATTTTTCGTTTGATTCCCGATTTTGACAATAACTAAATTTGCATTTGGTGCTACTCCTGTAAATTTATGGAAGGGTTCTCCATTTTCTTTTAATTGCCCGCCAACTGCAATCCCTGCCACATTGGTCCCATGCCCATCGAAATCATAGGTTGCCGCGGTTCCCGCTTCAATTTGCGCTTGGGTCCAATTTTGCCCCGTCGTCATATCGATAATTTCGAGGATTTTACTTTCCGTTAAGAGGACCACGGTGTCTCCTACATTGAGATAGCCATTCCCGTCTTCATCCATTGGAAGCACGTAGTAATCGGTCCCATAATCGAAGTACCCATTAAAATTCCTATCTACGAAATACCAATCATATTCAGCATCATACCCAGCTGGGCCATCAACAGAATCAATGAGAAAGAGACTTTCACCAGGATCCGCTGTCCCATTCCTGTCCAGATCAGCCGCCCATGTCATCAGCATCGTTGAGACAATAGAATATCGAGCACTCCAATTCGGGAAGAAGAAATCCGGATGGCGATAATCAATGCCCGTATCGATCATTCCGATTATTTTACTCTGGCCCGTTATTGCCTCTCCATCTTTATCCTTGAAATGGGTCCAGACATAATCCGCTCCAATCGCTGGCACGCTCTCATTTTCTGCCGTTCTTAACATCGTATTTCCGATCAGACCGAAACTAGGTCCGCAGTTCTTGAATGCTTGTCGCAACAAACTAGGTCCTATCGCTATATTCAGCATCACCAGTAAGCCAATTATTAAAACACTTTTCATCCACGTTTTCATGTTATTCCTCGCTTTTTTTCTCAATAATGGCTGATTTTCAGTACTTTTTTATTCAAACTTCTGCTATTTTTACTTTTTTCTTTTCTCCAAATTACCAAGAATAAGAGTTCTAAAGTGATTTAAGGTTCAGAAAATTTCTTTTGGGTTTTATCACCTGCTGTCGTACTATTTTAACATAGGTAATTCCACTCGAAAATATGATTCTGATAGCTTAAGTTCCATATTATCTCGATAAGTCCCGGTAAGTACCGCCATCTTATTGGACTCCTACCTTTGTAATTCCCTACTTTTTTCTAAAAATAAAGATGATAATTATAGTTATTTTCTAAGTTATCAAATCGGTTCCTAAGCCTTAAACTTCGAAATAAGTCTGAATTATTAAGTCATATTGAATATTATATCATAAATTAGCCTATATTTGGATTTCATCTTTCCATAAACCTTTTTTTTGTAAGATTTACCTTAAACGGTAGTTTTCTCTACCCCTTGATTGCGTATGGAAACATCCCGATAGTACCCACGTAGCATCTTCTCGACCTAAAAGCAATTGGTACTAAAAATTTATTGAATAATACTAAATATTCTAAAATGATCGATTATATTTCAGACAATGAAGGTATCCATTTTGAAAAGAAAGAAGGAGGAATAAATATCAAGTATTTTTTAAGAGTTCTAAATTTTTGGTTGGAGGATTTCCACTAAAATTTGAAAGAGAATCGTTTTATATATCTTTCACACTGATTTTCAAACGGATTTTCACTTAATTTTGAAGAATTAGTTACTCTTATTAATTCTCGAAAAATTATATTCACACATTCACCATTATATTCACATCTTCACAACTGTTCAAACCTAGTATCTTATCTTAATTTCCAGTGGAAATAAGGGGGTTATTTCATTCACATATGATATAAGGTCAATAATAGAAGATCTCCAAAAAGTGGATAATTCTAGAATAGATCAGATTTAGGTATTTCACAGATTCACTTCACAGTCTATTTTTCGAAGCTGCACTCGAAACCATCCTCTACCCATAGTAGATGTGTATTATGGAGAAATAAGTAAATTAACTGTAATATCTAATACTTCACATTTTGCGATTCACGAATTTCACAAGTGAATCTCAAAGTAATTAAATGTGAATAAAGGAATCATACATGTGAATTCAATTCAGAAATATGAAGGATAGAAAATATAAGGAGGGATCGCTAAAATTATGAATAATGGTTTAAGTAAGATTGAGGAGAGTTAAATGATAGGGTCGAATATAGAAGAAAATGAGATGATTTTTGAACAAGGGATGAGGCATTACCAGGCGAAGGAATGGGAAAAAGCCTATGATTGCTTCCAAACGGTGGAAATGACCATATTAAATGGGATAGGAGAAAAACTAAAGGATGTAGGGCGAATAGAATCGGCCGGAATATATTTTCACCGGGCTGAGAAGGTAAAGCTGAGAGGTTTCAAGTTAGCCCCAGAAAAATCCTATTTTTTACGGTATTTCCTGATTATTACCGGTGTGATTGCAATAATTTGTACAATTTGGAGTGTCCTTTTGTTCCCTACCATCCAATTTCTGTTTTTGTTAATCGCTTTATTGATTGATCTCATGGCGTTCCTGATTATTCTCCCCTTTGCGATTGTGAAATGGGCTACCTCGAGGCGAACGACGTCAGCGGATATGCTGCAGAAGATAGCCCTCATTGAAAATGCAATAAATCAGCCAGCGAATAACCCCGCCGTAACGGAATTACAAGGATTCTTGAAGAGGGAGAATCTAAGGCGAAAAAGAGCGCAGTTAGCACAAAAATTAGTGCAATATGAATACACGGATGCCCAATTGACTAAATAAAGGGATTACTTTTTCTGGAGCAGCGTTGCATCGGCGTAGGCGGCAAGGATTTCGCCAAAGAAGAGCCGGTGGGAGCAAATCGCGCCAGATTCGGCGGTATGGATGACTTTGCATTCGTAGCAAATAAGAGCCTGCTCTATCATAGGGACCGTTATGTGTTTGGAGGGAGTCAATTTGAGACCCGCCAGGGCTATTTTATCCGTATCGCGTCCCGAGTAGCTCCCTGCAATATTCACGGCCTCTGCGATTTGCGGGGAGGGGATATTTAGAGTAAATTCTTTCACATTGTTCAAGAGCTCGAAAGTGTAGCGACTGGGCGCCACAGCGACCGTGCAAATGGGGTACCCCCAGAGTTCGCCGATACTTTTCCAGGCGAGCGCCATCACGTTAATTTTCTGCTTGCTTCTGGAAACCAGCAGGGCATCGGTGCTGATCGTGATTTCGGCCAATTGATACGGTCCAATTTCGATTTTAGTCACGGGGATTCGTCTCAACTATTAACTCGTACTTCCTTCAAGTTACCGTGATATTGTAATAGGGGATATTTACCACAATATTGAGGAATTTGGTTTTTACCAAGGTGGGCTCCTGTCCCAAGCCGAACCCCGTGAAATCGATTTCGGATTCCTTGAAGGCGGAGGCGCCGGCGAAGTTTTCTAGGAGCTTATCGTTTTTCACGAGATATACACTTCCACTTTGTAGGAGATTAAGTTCTCCCAAAGGCCGCGAAGTGTTAATCTGAAGGATGAAATCGAGCAGGATAATGGACTTCGCAGACAGGTTCACACCTTGCGTGAAGATGATGCCATTTTGGGCGAAGGAAGTGGCATTCGCGGTGCCATTAGTGATGCTCCAGAAAGTTATTTTCGTATTGGGGATGTTTAGATTGAATTTAAGAGAGGCATTGTAGCGATCTACTTGGACTTGGGTTTTGATTTCGAGCTGGAAAAAGACGTTCGTAGGAGTATATCGATTCACGCCGAGAGGGTTAGTGGTCATCGTGGTTTTATTAATCCAAGGGGACATTTGAAGTTTGGTCCCATTTTCCATGAGGCAGGCCCAAGTCAGCTGGGACACAACTTCGGCAAGCTGGTATTTAATACTAGAGCTACTGGGATAGGAAGATATGGGCTGAGCTGGGGGCTTCAGTGAATAAGTGGCATTATAGTAATCCACAATGTCGCAATCGACCGTGGTATGCTCGGGGAGAATGCTATAGTACGCAATGATTCGGTTAAAATTAATTTTTTGCGAGTCCTGGTCGAGTGTGGCATATACATAGTCCCCTTCGGAAAAGTAGCAAATCTTAGCGGGCGGGATTAAGAATTGGACGGCGACAATGATGATGATGACAAGAGCAATGGAGCCAACAAGCATATATTTCTGAGTATCAGAAAACTGCTTAGCGCCTAGTTTTTTCGAGGTGGGGCGCGTTTTTTCATAAGATTTCTTGAGTTCTTTCTTTTGACGTTTAAGTTCCTCTTCCTCTTCTTTCCGGAGGTGCCTCCGAGATGCCATAATCTAATCTCCGACTCAAGGGACTCAGAGTTCTCGGAAGTCGATCCCTTTGCGTTTTTGGACCTTGAACTCTTCATCAGAGGTGGCGATAATATGGAATTTCTCCTCTAACTCGAATTTGTGGAGGAATTTCTTGAGATAGGTTTTGAGGTCGCGTTTATTCAGCTTTTTTTGGGTAAATCCGATGAGGATATTTTTTCCGGAGCGATCCACGATGGACCCCGCGGGAAGCCGCGTCTCCATGAAACTGTTGAGTTCATTGAGAAGCCGATCTTCCATCCAGGTTAAATGATCTGCGTCGATAACGAATGAAACGGAGATTTCTTTTCCTTTATCTTCGGGCATAGTAATCAGCTCACTACAAGAAATATCATATATAGGATTTATGGTTTAGACCTTTCAAAATCTTCATCGAAGGCTTTTTCGGAGGGAGGCATCGCTTTGGATTCTGCCCCCACATCACCAGGGAGTAGCTCCATGATGTAAAATTTGACGCCTTTCCGGAACTGCTCCTGTAAGACTTTCACATTCTTATAATTATTATTGAAGAGCATGAGGCGGTAATTGGCAAGATCTAGTTTATTAACTGTGCAAATTTTACGGATATCATCAATGAGGAATTGTACGAATCGCTGGAGATTTTCCAGGGGTTCCACTGCGTTTTTCTGGAGAAGAGGACTTTTCTCGGTGGAGAGGTTCTGCCAGCGCTTAAGCAGACGTTGATTGACATAGCGTGGGACGAAACAAATAACAATTAGCAGTGCGGCATAGATAACATAGGTTATCCAGAACAAATCTGGAGGAATATCAACAAATAAAATGACGGCAAATGATAATACAAAAAATCCGATCATAAGAGGGAGGAGTAATTTCATACTTTGGCGGCGAATTGATTGATTGAATCCATTTTCCCGCGCAATTTGCTCGGCCTGAGCTAGGATTTTTGTAACGCTATCCTCCACTTTGTTATCAACCCAGCTATCTCGAATTTCACTACGAACTGAGACTAATTCACCAAGAATTCGGTTTTGATATTGCTCGATAACCTTCTCTTGATAGAGCAAATCGAATGGGCGGGTGGAGAGATAATCTAAAAAGGCGATTACACTGAATTCATGTTGCAGCAGATGCTGCGGTTCAGGTTTCAAATTAATGTTTTGAGCGGAATCATCCATAGGTTTCACTTTAAATAATTTTTAATTACATCGGCTTTTGTAATTATGCCGGCGATATTTCCTTCTTCCATGAGGAGTACGGCAGTGTGTCCATGATGAATCAGAAGGTCTTCAACAGACTTCAAAGAGGCTGAAATTGGTAACATTGGTAACGCATCTTCTCTATTTAAAATTTGTCTAACGGGTTGCGTCAGCACAGTGGTACCTTTATCGATGATATTTTTGGTGATGGTGGATTCTTTAATGGCGCCAATTATTTTTCCGGTAGCATCGCAGACCGGTAATTGGCTAAATCCCTTAGTGAATAGGAGTTCAGAGGCTTTGCTGACCGTCGTTGTATCTTGGATAGTAATGACTTTGGAGACCGCAATTTCGATGGCATTGCTATCTTTTTGGCGGTGTTCGCTGATGACTTTTAATATTTTACGAACGGTGCTAAGCCTGGGATCGACAGTGCCTGCTTCGATTCTGGCAATTAATGATTGGCTGACTGCTGCTTTTTCAGCAACATCTTGTTGTGTCAAGCCAGAACTCTTACGTATTCGCCTAATATCCTCAGCAGTTGGAAGATCTACCATGATATAATCCTTAATTCTGGTTTATAATTTCGTTTCAGAAATTTAGAAACGTTATGAAAATTAAAACTTACCTATCGAAATGGAATTTTAATAACAGAAAAAAAACGATTAATAAGTATTAGAAGTGCGAAAATGTCAATTCTGAGCATGAATTGTGAGAAGTATAAAAGTTTGATATATTTAATTATAGCTAAAATGCATCTTCTCTTGTAATTCTATAGCAATGCTTTTCTACTCAACGAAATTAGCACCAATATTAATATTATCGTCGATCTATATATTGGACATGATGCCCTATTTATTAAGCATTCAAAGGCTCCAGTATCTAGTTTAATCGCAGAAAACCGACATATAACTCATAATCCAATTACAGCTCTGCCTAACTTTTATTTATCATGAATCTCCCCAAGAAAAGGTAACAATAAATTGAAGATTTCTAGAATTAACGTTTGATTTGGCTTTAATTATGGAATACCACTAAAATATATTATAAAAAGAACTAGTCTGTCGATGAAATTCATTATTAAATTGAAAAATGGGAAAATTTGCTAATTTCGTAAGAATCAGTTTTAACAGGAATCTGTCTATTTTCTTGAATTATTCTTAAAAGAAACAACCTCCCTATGGTGAAGCAATTTTAAAGGCAAACTTTAAATTCTATGGTATTAAAAAACAAATAATTCGGAAGAAGAAATTCTTGAATACAAGATACCGAAAAAAAGTTGAAGAGTTGAACTAAGTGAAATTTTGTGACGAATGTGGAGCTTTATTAGTTCCAAAGGTGGAGAAAAAGAGCGATAAGGTACTCTTAGTATGTAGAAAATGTGGGAATACGGTGACACCCGAACCTACTGAAGAAGTCGATTATGTAATAGAGTCTGACTTAAATCATGTGAATCGGGAAAAAATAAATGTATTTAAAGAGCCCGCCAAGAAAGTAAAACGAATTACGGATGAAGATAGAGAAGCTTTCGAAGATTTCTTCGAAGATGACAGTGGCGTAGAAATCGAGTAATGAATTCCAAATAAAAACTTCTAAATAACCTGCGCTCTTTTGATATAGAAAGGGAGGGCTATCGAAAATTGCTTGGCTATTGTAATTCGCCCTCATTTCTTTGATCTTGGGTCCTGGAACAATACCTCTAAAAATAAAAGGGACGTTCATTATCATTGTAATATAACGGCGCTTCTGTTGGGTATTTCCATGACATTGCGAATAATCTTTGATCAGAGTCATAATGAGTTTTTGACGGTTGCAAATACGAGTATTTTTCAAGCGCTACTCACCGAAATGGATTTTATTGTATTTTCCTTGGTAGATAGTCCCATAACATTTGACAAAATAAAAGATGAAGAGATCCTATTTCTGGGTTGCCCTTCTGCCATCTTCCAAGAGCCAGAAATTATTGCCATGAAAAAATTTGTAGAGCTCGGAAAAATCGTATTGCTCATCAGTGGAAGTGGGGGCGATTATGCTAATAATACCAATTTAAGCGAAATTGCCCGTCGATTTGAATTTGAATTCAATCCTGATTATGTAGAAGATGAAAAGCATTATTACAATTTCTCGAGAATTCCTATCATTCAGAAGTTTTCTAAAAACCCAATGATTAAGCAAGTGAAAAAATTGGCGTATTCCGGCTGCTCGATTTCCATTTTAGATTCAAGCACCACATCTGTTCTTTCTACTGATTCAGACTCCATTCCAATGAATTCATCGATTATGGTGGTTTCTGGAAATCGATCAGTGTTCGGTATAGGCGGGTACTCTTTCTTTTCCGACGACCCTACTTATGGGATTAAGGCCTTGGATAATCTCCGCTTCGTTTATAATTTGTTTGAATATATCAAATCGGGTTTCGGTAAGACCAAAGAGGTGAAGCAGAAAGTAACTGCAAAACCCGAGTCACTGAGTTTAAAAGAAGCCAAAAAACAGTTTCTCAAATTGATTTCCTTGAAAATTCAAAAAATGAATATTGCCTCCGAGGATATTGATAAGTACTGGGCCGAATGCTCCAATTTACTTAAAAATCGGGAGTACGATCAAGCAGATGCCCGGATCGCTTCAAATTACCAGCAATTTATGCAATCCATTGAGACCGCTGCAAGCGAAATTGGGAACTTCTTTAGTGACTATAACGCAATATTCCCGGACTTCAAAGAGGCAATCCAAGAAAATTTTAACCAATGGTACGAAACAGAAGGCGAAATTCGAGCCAAATTGGA
>Ga0315277_10008699_pt1 | contig 13021 bp, 8 predicted proteins | sample YL17G05_15_MG_FD_203695 | JGI IMG/M metagenome (GOLD analysis project Ga0315277, IMG submission 203695) | Sediment microbial communities from Yellowstone Lake, YNP, Wyoming, USA - YL17G05_15 | ecosystem: Environmental > Aquatic > Freshwater > Lake > Sediment | place: USA: Wyoming | collected...
TCATCGCCTCGAGGAAGCGTACGGAAAAATCGACAAGTTTATCAAGAATAATAGCGGACATGAGCCTGATATGCTCTTGTTTCTTAAGTATGGCCTCCAGGGGCAGAAAGCAAAAGCGCTGGCCTCGGTGACAGAACGTCTTAGAGGATTTTGCCAAGGAGACGAGCCCTGGTCCTGGATGCTCGCAAAGTGCTATGCTCTCGTTGAAGAGAAAGAAGAGGCGATGCGCTGGCTGGAAATCGCCGCCAACCGTGGGTTTGTCAATTATCCCTTTATCTCCAAATATGAGCCCTTCCTTAAGAACATCCGCGGCGAAGCGGAATTCAAGCAACTAATGGAGCGGGTGAAGCACGAATGGGAGCACTTTGAGGAGTGACGAAGGACGCCGAACCCCGGCCCGCCCGAAGTCGAGGATGCCAGGAAGAGGCTGGCGGGGCTGAAAGAATAAGTTCTAAGAGCTTCTTTTTAATCACATCTCACCAGTAGAATATCCGCCCCATCGTCTCCACCTGTTAAGAAAATTCCTAGGAACAATGGAGAACAACGATCTCAACCGAGCCTGTAGGAGACCCTGCAGGCTTTTTTGGCTGGAGGCTAAAGCTGTTGCTAGGGACAACTTAGCAGGAGGCGATGAAGTCCTCTCCTGTAGAGATAGGCGGCCCTGTTTTTCATCGCGTGGAGGATATGCGGTCTGATTCTGACTTCATGGTTCGTCGGATACAGACCGCTGGCCCAAAAGACTTTTTTGCTTAGGACTATAACGCTAAAGGTAGTATAATAAAAAAAATAAAGGTTATTTCCTGCTATCATCAAGCAGATTGATGCTGGCCATCCCTGATAGGCAGAGATATCCTAATCGCAATGAAAAAGGTTGGGTTCAATATTTCGTTCGAGGAACCGGGGCGAACATCGGATGCTGTCGGGATTTACATGAGAGAAATGGGCAATATCCCGCTGCTGACAAGAAAAGAAGAAATAGGCCTAGCCGAGGAAATCGAACGGGGAGATCAGATAGTCATTAAAGCCCTTTCCAAAACACATTTTGTCCAAAATGAACTTCTTTCACTGGAAGAGAAACTAAATAAAAATGATGAAGTCACCCTTGCTTTGTTCGATTCCACTGAAGAGGAATTCGCAACAGGAATACTCGAGGAGAAGAAGCAGAAGATTCTTGCCATGCTCAGTGAAATAAGAAAGTTAAGCACCCGATTAAAAATAATCCCCACATCAAAGAAATATGCGGTTGCGCGTGGGCGTCTCATCGTTAATATGAGTCATCTCATCAGGGAATTAAAGATCCGCTCTGGTTATAGAAAACAAATTATCGAGAGTCTCATTGAAAAGCTAAAGGCCGTTGCTAAATTAGAAACAAGTCGCCAAGAATTAGATGCCGTTCTAGCCGGAGTTGAGGGCAAGAAAGAAGGAGAGGGACTGAAACTGAGAATCAAAAATATCGGCACGCTTCTGAGGTTACACAAGAAAGAGAGCGGTCTTGATTCACAGAAATTAAGAAAGACACTTCAAACCATCGCTGAGGGAAGGCAGATCAGCGATCAAGCGAAGAAAAAGCTTATCAGCTCGAACCTGAGACTCGTGGTTTCCATAGCCAAGAAGTACAGCAATTACGGACTCCAGTTTCTTGATTTGATCCAGGAAGGAAACATCGGCTTGATGACAGCAGTGGATAGATTTGAATACCAAAGAGGGTATAAATTGTCAACTTACGCCCATTGGTGGATAAGACAGGGAATAACACGTGCCATTGCTGACCAGGCAAGGACGATAAGGATTCCTGTGCATATGATAGAAGTCATAAACAAATTAAATAGAGTGTCAAGAAACTTTGTCCAGGAAAAAGGTAGAGAACCAACAGGTGAAGAGATTGCGAAAAAGATGGATTTGCCCGTCTATAAAGTTCATAAAATAATGAAAATTGCCCAAATGCCCGTTTCACTCGAAACCCCCATGCGAGAAGGAGAAGAGAGTAAGCTGAGTGATTTTATCGAGGATAAGGACACCCTTTCGCCCGTCGATGAAGTCATCTCTATTGATTTGAGAGAGAAAATTGAGGAAGCGTTGAAAGCTCACACCGAGAGAGAAGTAGGTATTTTAAAAATGAGATTTGGGTTGGGAAGCGGCAACGAGCATACCCTTGAAGAAGTCGGGCAGCAGTACAAGGTTACCCGTGAAAGAATAAGGCAAATCGAAGAAAAAGCGATAAGAAAACTAAAGCATTCTTCACACGGTCGAAAACTCAAGTCCTTTTTTGAATAGTTAAATCTATATCCCGGATTTAAGTTTGAAGGAACGTTCCCTGACTTGCCACCCAATAGAGTGATACCTTAGGGAATGTTTCCCGTTTTCCTCGGATCCAAGATTCAACGCCTTGTTGAAGAAAATGAATTTGGAGTGATAATAGACAAAGCCATAGAGGACCTCTGGAAAGACTCCGATCCCGTCCTGCCCGAACTCAAGGCTGCCAGGAAGAACAAACTCCCTGCATAACTTAGTGGGAAAATTGTCTCGAAATGCTCCGCGGTTAGCGGTTCCGGAAGCGGGGTTAGCTTTAAACTTGCTGGAGTTACGCGGATAATCCGCGCAAAATGCCTTAGGGCTATTAAAAATAACGTTGTCTAACCGCTCTCCGCGTGATAAGCAACCAAGACCTTGTCATCTGCCCGCCGCTTTAGGTCTCCGGCCATTACAGCCACGGCACAGCACCGAGGCCTCGACCGAATATTTTTCATGATCTTCTCTTTGACGTGAAGGAGAGGTCCGGGTCATTTCCGGCTCTCTTGGCCCTGCGGCTGTCTTCAGCGACCCATCGCTGCGCTTTCCAGCCGTCCTTGACATCTTTTGAACTGTGATCTAAGCTTATTCACAATGGTTAGATGGGAAACTTGCGGTAACGACGTCTGTGTGTTTGATTTCTCGTCATATCACTTTCCCGCCGATCGGCATTCCATTTGCCGCTATCAGCGGGCCTGACCGAAGGTTTGATAACTCCGCGGAAGAGGTGGTACAGCGATGGGGGACGAGTCGATGCGTCTGTAACCTTCCGATAAGTAAAAGGAAAATGCAGATCAGAGGATAGCGAGGTTAAAAAATGGGTGTTCTTCAAACCGGGAAAGAAAGGCTTGAAAATCTTACAAGAAAAACCAGGATGAAAAGGAGCGAAGATAAAAAGAGACCACCAAAAAAGCGCGGGAAAAATAAGCTTTTATTACAACTAACGATCCCTTCCCGCCGCGGAATAAGGGGAAAATGATTATAGTCCATGAGCTTGATTGGAAAAAAACAATTTAGGTATTAAGAAAGGTTACAGTGAAAGAACTCGTTGAATTGATTGCCAAATCATTAGTGGACAATCCGGACAGAGTGCAGGTTTTCCAAATAGACGGTGAACAGAGCTCAATTATTGAATTAAAGGTTGCTCCGGAAGACGTGGGCAAAGTTATCGGAAAACAAGGAAGAAACGTTCAGGCTATCAGGATTATTCTCGGCGCTGCTGGGATGAAGCTGAAAAAGAGATTTATTCTGGAGCTAATCGAAAAAAGATAATTTTGTCAGGATAGGAAAATGATATCTATCGGTGAAAGATAAGAATCTCGTTTTTGGCTCTGCCAGTCGAGCGAGCCTCTTTGTGACAATTTGCCCCTCCGCTCATCCTGAGAGATAATAAATCCCGGCGTTGGCGCCTGTCAAGTTGAGCTGAAACCAGTTGAGAGCGGTCGGAACGTTGCAGAAAAGCCAAAAAGAGCCGGAAATTCTCCGGACTTCTCCTCCCGGGCAAAGAGAGGATCACGATGAATATTCAACCGAGGTCTCGGCGGCCAGCGGGACTTCCAGATAGGCCAGGTGAGGAGGGGGAGGCTTGTCGGCGATGAATGTCAGCTTGTGCCCCGGAATTGGCCACGTCTCTCTGGATGAAGGGGAGGCGCTCCGGGTCGGAGGGCCGGCTCAGACTGGAAAAACGTCAACCGGAGTTACCGTCCGATCGCGGGAAATGGAAACGGCAGGCGATCCCCTATTCTTCGAGGAGCCCCCTCAGGATCTCCTGCGCCACTTGCTTAGCCTGCCTCCCCGTCTCCCTTGACGGGCCAACACAGGACGGGCACCCTTCCTGGCAGGGGCAGACATTGATCGTCTTCAGGCTGTGCCTGAGGAGGTCCTTCTCCAGGTCGAAGAGGGCGGGGCTCAGCCCGATGCCCCCAGGGAAGTTGTCGTAGATGAAGATATTAGGCTCGAATTCTGGCTCGGTAAAGACCGGGTTCTCGTCGAACACGGCGACCCGGCGAGGGAGGTCGCGCGGCGGCACAGACTCTCCGGTCAGGTTGTCTCCGACGGAAACGCCGACGTCGTGGAGGTCGCACATCATGAACAGCGGCGAGACTTGGTGAAGGAGATAGGCCAGGCCGAACAGGCCATTGATCTTCTCCTCCGAGGAGAAAGGGAGGGACTGGAGCAGGGGGGCCGGAACGGTCAGTCAGTAGGCCGTGGTCTGCATCTCGTTCTGGGGGAGGCTCAGGTCTCCGGCCCGATGTCCCGGAAGGTCCTGGGACCGGCAAGGCTGGCTACATGCTGATCGAGATGCTCCGGCCGCCGTTGCCGAACCGGGGGTTGACCACCTGGCTCCGGGTGGAGCCGAAGGAGAAATTGAAGCCGACCGACAGCGAGTAATCGTACCCCGTGGCCAGCTGCTTCTGGCGGAGCAGGATCTCCTCATAGGAGGCCCCGCCGGCCGGCAGGGCGAGCTGGTCGTGGATCCGGCCGCCGTTGCCGTCGATCTTGAAGCTCAGGCCCCGCCAGATACGGATGTCCAGCTCGGCCTCGAGCTCGAGCCGGTTCTTGCTGAAATCGTGGAAGTAATGAGATCCCTCGAACCGGATGGTGGCGTTGCCCCAGGGCCGGACGAACTCGTAGGCGCAGGTCAACGCCTCCTGCAGGAGGTTTTCGGACGTCTTGAAGTAGATCGTCTCTTCGATGTAGCGGGCGTGGGAGAAGCCGAGCCGGTAGAGGAACCGGAACTGCTTTTTCGTCGATTCGGCGTAAGGGAAGACGTTGAACTCGACGGCCGGGGCGACAGTGAAACCCAGGTCGAGGTTGGAATACGTCGAGGATTCGGCCTCGACGTAGCCGCCGGCGGACCAGTGCTCCCCAAGGCTCTTGACGATGAGGGCCGCGGCCCCGAAGCCGTGGGTCGAGCTGTCGTAGGTCGTGCCGTCGCCGAAGTCGAACCAGGTCCCGTGCTGGTTGTAGTAGACCGAGGTCTGGACCTTGAGCTCGGGCCGGACCCGGTTGGCAGAGAAGGAGGCGAAATACTGGCTGCTCCGGTACTGCGTCTCGCCCATGAGGAAGGCATTGCCGCTCAGGCTGAAGATCCAGGAGTTCCACGGATCGTTGACCGCGGTCGGCTTGGTCTGGTCGAGGAACCGGACCGAGAGGTCCCGGGCGACGGGGGTCTTGGCGGCGTAGCGCAGGAGGCCGAGCTTGATCGTTGCGGCCAGGCCGCGCCGGACGTCCTCGGGTCCGGCGCCCGGGTCCGGCGCGTAGGCCAGGGCGTTGTCGTCGCCCCGGAACTCCCCGAGGCCGGTGAAGACGAGCCCGAAGGTCCCGCTCCCCGGCGGGCCCTGGGGCGAGACGATGACGTGGACCTGGGCGGCCGCAAGCTCGGGGACGAACTCGACGAAGGGGATCTCCGTCCGGAGGGCTCCGATATCCGCGCGGGGCCAATCCAGGAAGACCTTGGGGAGGAGTGGCGGCGGGGGACCGGCCGGTCCCGGCGGGGGCGTCTGGGCGGCGGTCAGGCTGGCGAGACCGGCCAGCGTCAGGACGAGGGCGGCGATGAACTTTGAGGCGTTGGACATAGTTCTCGCTCCCCTCTACTTGATGCGGATGGACATGCCGCCGCTGCCGGACGTCCCGAAGCGGGGATTGATGACGTTGGTGAAGATGGAGCCGAACTGGAACTGGAAGCCCACGGCGACGAAATAGTTGTCGGTCATGGGCAGCTCGTGGAGGCGCAGGAGCATCTCCTCGTAGGTCGGCTCGCGAGCGATGAGCGAGAGCTGGTCGTGGACCCAGGAATAGCCCCCGAAGCAGTAGACGCTGAAGCCTTTGTAGAGCCGGAGGTTGAGGATGCTGAAAAGGTCGATACGGTACTTGCTGAAATCGTGGAAATAGTTCGAGCCCTCGGCGCTCAGGCTGACCGTGCCGAACTTCTCGCGGAGGTCGAGGGTCAGTGATAGCTCCTCCTTGAGCAGGGTTTCCTCCGTCTTTCCGTAGATCGTTTCCTCCAGGTACTTGACGCTTTCCAGGGACAGGGTGTAGAGGGCCCGGAGCTGCCGGCGGGTGGACTGGGAATACGGGAAGAAATTGTACTCGACGGCCGGGGCGATGCTCAGGCCAAGGTCGATGTTGCTGTAGAGCGAGGATTCGGCCCCGGCGTAGGCCCCGGCGGACCAGTGCTCGCCGAGGCTCAGGACGTAGAGGCCGGTCGCGCTCCAACTATCGGTCGTCGCGGTGATCGTCTCCTCGTCGACCTCGAATCGCTGGTACGAGCGGTCGGCCGTCAGGCCCAGGCGGACCTTCGAGGCCGGCGTAACCCGGTTGGCCGAGACCGAAAAGTCGGCCATCCGGTCCAGGTAGCTCTGCTCGCCCGAGATCCGGCCGTCCCCCGAGACGCTGAAGAGCCAGTAGTTCCATCGGTCCGGGCCTGCGGCGGGCTTTTCCGGGGGCGCGTAATCGACGGCGATCCGTCCGGCGATGGGGGTCCGGGCGACGAAGCTCATCAGGCCCAGCTTCAGGGCCTTGACCAGGCCGCGGCGGACGTCGTCGTCGGTGTCGGTCTGGGACGAATAATACTTCTGGAGGTCCTTGGCGTCCTTATAGGCGCCCTGGCCGATGAAGGTCAACGTGTATTCGACGCCCCCGCCGCCGGTCGCCTGCGTGGTGATCAGGATGTGCACCTGGGCCTCGAGGCGGTCCCGGACGTAGTTGACGAAGGTGATCTCCGTCTTGATGTACTCCGTGTCGCAGAAGTCGCAGTCGAGGAAGACCTTGACGGCCGTCTTCTTCAGTTCGTCGACGCCGGCTTGGCCCGGCGGGGTCGGGGGGGTCTGCGCCGCGGCCAGGGACGTCAGGCCGAGGGCAAGGGCGAGCAGGACGTTCAGACTCTTGCGCATGCGCCAACTCCTTCCCGGGCCCGGCCGGCTCCGCGCCGGTTCGGGTTCATCTGCCGGATCCGGCAACTTACGTGCTATAAAAAAGGACCGCCCGACTCAGGAGAGGGCGGAATGCTTCTGTCAAAATTAATACGACGGAGAGTAGAGAATTGTTTCGGGCCTAGAAGAAATAGTACGCCTGAAGCATAGATAGGAAGTTTCCAGCGGTCTTTTTTCTTCACAATCAGTCAGGACCGGCTTCCCGGCTTGTATTTTAAAAAATTTGCTGACAGAATGGACCAATAAGATCCCATGAATTCTCCGAATCGAATCGGCCACCTGACGATCCTGGGCGCGGGGATCGCCGGGCTCTCCGCCGGCTACTATGCCCACAAGGCCGGCTTCCCGTTCACGGTCTTGGAGGCGGAGAAGGAGATCGGGGGAAATTGCCGGACAATCGAGCACGACGGTTTCCTGTTCGATTCCGGAGCGCACCGGTTCCACGATAAGGATGCATCCCAGACCCGGGAGATCAAGCGCCTTCTTGGCGATGAGATCCGGGAGATCTCGGCGCCGAGCCAGATCTATCACAACGGCGTATTCATCGATTTTCCCCTCTCGCTTCCCGATCTCGTCAGGAAGCTGGGTTCCCCTTTTCTTTTCAAGGCCGCTTTCGAGGTCGCGAAAGCCAACCTCTCTGCCAAAAACCACGATACGAACTTCGAGGAATTCGTTTTGCGGGCCTATGGGAGGACGATCGCCGAATTCTTTCTGCTCGGCTATACCCAGAAGCTCTGGGGTGTCCCTCCCCGCCGGCTTTCCCCGCTCGTTCTCGGCGGACGGTTGAAAGGTCTGGACCTGGCGACCTTCCTCTTTCAGAAGCTTGGCCACGGCAGGAAGAATGCCAAGCATATGGAGGCGTCATTCTATTATCCCCGGAAAGGCATCCAGTCCATCCCCGAGACCCTGGGGAATGCCTGCGGGCGCGATCATATCCGGACCGGATCGCGGATCACCCGGATCCGGCATGACGGAAGGGCGATTCGTGGCGTTGAGGTCAACGGCCGGGATTGGATCGAAACCGAGAGCGTGATCAGCACCCTGCCGCTCACCTCCCTCCTGGGAATGCTGAACCCTCCCCCTCCCCCCGAAATCACGCGGTTGGCGGAAAGGCTGGGATTCAGGGACCTCGTGCTCTGCGCGCTCTTCTTGAACAGGCCGTCCGTTTCGGGCTGCGCCTCCTTCTATTTCCCGGATCCCCGATTTCCTTTTTCCCGGATTTATGAGCCGAAAAACAGGAGTCTGGTGATGTCGCCTCCGGACAGGACAGCCCTCGTCGCAGAATTTCCTTGCCTCCGGGGGGATGACGTGTGGAACGCGGCCGACGCCGAAATCCTGGAGATGATCGCCCCCCCTCTCGTCGACATCGGCCTGCTTCGGCGAACGGAAATCCTGGACTGGCGCGTGATCCGAATGGGATATGCCTACCCGGTAATCGAGAAAGACATGGACGATACGCTCCGGCCGATCTTCCGGTATCTTCGCGGATTTGCGAACCTGCAGGTGACGGGCCGCGGGGCGAGCTTCGAATACGTCCACATGCACGACCTCCTGCGAAGAGGGCAGACGATCATCGAAAGCTTGGCCCGAGGACGGGATGGAGCGGTTCTAGGGGATCCCGGCCAGCCTCAGCATGCCGCGGACATTGGTCCGCCAATCCTCGAGGTTTAGGCTCATGATCCTGCGCCGGATGTAGGCCGGTCGGAAATAGAACGAACGATAGGCTTTTTTAAACAGCATCCGAAGCTCCGGGGTCGGGATGTTCGTGGCGTTCATGGAACAGGAATCCGACCTCAGCCGAAAGGCGTCCTCGTTGCTCAGGAACCACCCCTTCTGGGCGGCCAAACGATAGAGCTCGGTCCCAGGGTACGGCGCGCAAAATTGGATGTTGGCGAAATCGGCCTTGATGCGCTTCGTCAGGTCGATCGTCCTGGCGATCGTCTCCCGGGTGTCCCCGGGATTGCCGATCATGATGTTGGCGACCGTCCGGATGCCCGCCTTTCGGGTCATCCGGAACGTTTCGATGACCTGTGCGATGGTGATACCCTTTTTCAGGGTGTCGAGAATGCCCTGGTCTCCCGATTCGACCCCGTACTGGATGAGCCGGCAGCCCGCGCGGCGAAGGTCCCTGAGCAGATCGGGATCCATGAGCCCGACGTGGCCGTTGCAGGACCAGGGCGTCTTTCGGGGCTCCCGTATCAGGAGCTCGCAGAATTCGCGCACCCGCGCCCGGTCCAAAGTGAACTCGCTTTCCTTGAACATGATCTCTTTGACGCCGAAGCCGTTGACCAGGACCCGCCATTCCGCGATCATCCTCGGCGCGGAATACGCCCGGTATCTCTTCCCGAGGACGACGTGGTTATCGCAAAAGATGCACCGGAAAGGACATCCCCGGCTGGTGAGCATCATACCCAACGGGGCGTGGGCCGCCTGAGGATTGGAATAGCGGCGGACGGGGAGGAGATCATAGGCCGGCATGGGCAGCTCGTCGAGATTCTCGATGAGCGGCCGGGGGCCGTTGACGACGATCCGGCCGTCCCTTTTGAAAGCGATCCCCTTCACATCGACCGGGTCGCGGCCCAGCTCCAGGGCTTGGATCAATTCGACAGCCGTCCTCTCCCCTTCGCCGAAGACCGCAAAGTCGACGGTCTCGATCCCCGCCGTGTCCTGCGGGAAAAGGGTGGGGTGAACGCCGCCGAAAATGATCTTGGTATCGCCTTTTCGCGCTTTGATCAAGCGGGAGATCTCCCGAGACGCCTCGAACACAGGCGTTGTCAGGCTGACTCCGACGATATCGGGAGGATCGGCGGCAAGGGCTTTTTCGATCTCGGGAATCGGGTGTCGCGCGAGATTAGCATCGCAGATGCGGATCCGGTCATACCCCTCCGCCCTCAAGGCTCCGGCGACGTAGGCCAATCCCAGAGGAGGCAATCGGATGTCCGAGAAATAGCTGTTATCGAGCTTGGGGTGGATGAGGAGGATATTCAGGCCCATCGGCGAGGAAGAAGATACACACGTTCAACAAGCAAATCAAGGCCCGGATTATACGGCCGGTCATTTCACCGCGATCCTAACGAAGACCCCGAGACGCCGGTTGTCCTTCATGCGGCTGTCAAGCTGGTAGGGCACGAAGGCCGCGCGCTCTCGGACTTTGATCAGATACAAGTAAGTCCCTTTCCAGGGGAAGCCGCGAGGAGAATCGAAAATCAAGGCGGATTCAGACGCCAATCGGGGATCGTGCCGGACGCTGGCGCAAAAACGGTCGGCCTGGACTTCGGAGTGACCGCGCCCAGGGCTGGACAAGGAGAGGGAGATTTTCGAGAGCCGCGCCGTCGACCTCAGCACCACGGAAGCTGCCTCCGTCCCACGGGTCCAGAAGCCGCCCTGTTCCAGGCCGAAATGGTTTTGATCCTGGAAACACAGCTCGTAGCCTTCGGCTTTGTAGTGGACCGGGGCATCGAGGCGGACATGAAAAAAAATGGCGGCCAGAAAGAGGATCGAAGACGCCAGGACGATCATTGCCCGGCCGGCGGGCCGAAACGAAACCCGGTCGGCGGCCGGTCTTTTTCGAAGTCCGAGGACAAAAGCGGTCATCAGGAACAGAAAGAAAACCCAGGCGGCCAAGGGCCAAACGCCGAGCGTGTTCGACGCGGTCAGCGACGGGGTCCATTGGACCGGATCGAAGAAAAGATTGCCGGCCGCGGCCAGAAAATGGCTTTCCGGCTCGAAATTCACCGCCTTGGGACCGACATTGAGGTGATAGAGGAGCTTGGGAACGGAGAGGGAGGACCCGGCGACGAGGACGCTCAGGCCAATGAGTCCGCCTTTGACGAGGGACGCGAGGCGGCCGGCCGGAGAGGCCAACGCCGCGGAAACTAACGCCGCCGGGATCCACGTCACCGGGAGGAGGGGCCGGCCCGGCGGGCAGTAGCCTCCCAGATAGTAGGTCGCGGCGGCCATCAGCCAGAAAGCCCCGAAAACAACGAGGAGCTTGGCCGCGACCGCTTTTCGTCTCCTCCAGAGCAGACAGAAACCGGCCGCGGCGAGACCATAAGCCGGGGCATAGACGAGCAGGCCCGTCTTCTGCTCAAAAAAAAGGCTCAAGCCGGCGCTCACGAAACTCGGAATGTTCGTCGGCCGCGTCGGACGGATCATGGACAGGCTGCTCGGCAGATCCGCGCCCGTATACGTCGAGACCGGATTGAGGTGTCCGTAGCAGGACCAGAGGAAGTAAAGGAATAGCCCCGACGAGACGAGCGGGAGAATCGAGAGGCGGACGAACTTGCCCAGATTCGCCGCAGGCTTTTTCAGGTAGGAGAAAATGGCCAGGGCGTAGAAAACAACCGTCAGGATCACGTATTTCGCCCCAAGCCAAGGCAGGAGCGCCAGTCCGAGTCCCGAAAGAAGAAGAACGGACGGACGGTCGTTTCTCCTGAAGAGGAGATGCCGGAAGACGAGAAGGGTGATGAGAGAGGCCGGGACTTCGGGGTAAATGAGCCCTGAGTAGAAGAGCAGCGGACCCGTGAAAGCGAAGACAAACCAAACGCCCAAAGCCGCCCTGCGATTCCGGACCAGGTCGTTGACCAAAAGGAAGAACAGCGCGCCGAGCAGCGCGGCCAAGGCCATCATCGGCAGCCGGACAATAAAGATGAACGTCTCCAGCCCCCTGGATCTTTCGCCGAGAATGTAGAAAGGAACAAGCAGCATGGAGATGCCCGGAAGATGTCGGGAGTACTGATGGTCGGTCCCGAGGCGTCCAGTTTTCGCGTGCGATTCCAGCTCTCCGGGGTAGAAACGCAGGTAGTCCTTGTTCGCATAGTTGTTATAAAGGTTTATATCCCCGTCATCAATGAGGCTCTTGGCGATGAGGAGATAGTGGGGCTCATCGCCGGTCAAGGGGTGAGCGGGAAAGATGAGTCCTGAAGCCAGAAAGGCATAGGCTGCGAAGGCGATCAAAAAAAGGCCTCGCCAAGCACTCCGGGGAACGGGGGCTTCAGCTTTCATGGAGTTCCCCTCGTCGGAGAACAACAAATAAAGAAGGGACGCCGAACCGGCCAAAGCCGTAGGCAGGAGATAGCCACGAATGTCTTTCAGGAACCAGAGAAACGATAGGTGCTTCAGGAAGAGAAGGCAGAGCGGGGAGAGCGCCCCGATGATCCTCGGGGCGAATTTCTCCGGGCGCTCCCCCGACCTTGCGGCGAGAAGCCGCGCGAATCCCTTGAGGAATATGAATAGCGTGGCCGCTCCGGCCGATCCCCAAAGAAAGAAACCGAGGGGATTCCCGGCCAGGAATGCGCCTAGGGCGGCGGATTCCACAATGAAAAGGGTGAACATCGTCTGGAGCTTCAATGCCGGATATATACGAAATCCCGGAGTTCTTCAAGGGGGAGGGCCTCTCCGCCTCTATTCTTCGAGAAGCCCCCTCAGGATCTCCTGCGCCACTTGCTTGGCCTGCCTCCCCGTCTCCCGGGACGGACCCACGCAGGAAGGGCAGCCCTCCTGGCAAGGGCAGACATTGATCGTCTTCAGACTGTGCTTGAGGAGGTCCTTCTCCAGGTCGAAAAGGGCCGGACTCAGCCCGATGCCCCCAGGGAAGTTGTCGTAGATGAAGATATTCGGCTCGAACTCGGGCTCGGTGAAGACCGGATTCTCGTCGAAGGTGGCGACCCGATGGGGGATATCGCGCGGCGGAACGGACTCGCCGGTCAGGTTGTCCCCGACGGAAACGCCGACGTCGTGGAGGTCGCACATCATGAACAGCGGCGAGACGTGATGAAGGAGATAGGCCAGGCCGAACA